>Ga0209535_1001697_pt1 | contig 14777 bp, 13 predicted proteins | sample LinPmetageLP28_FD_184041 | JGI IMG/M metagenome (GOLD analysis project Ga0209535, IMG submission 184041) | Marine viral communities from the Pacific Ocean - LP-28 (SPAdes) (version 2) | ecosystem: Environmental > Aquatic > Marine > Oceanic | place: Pacific Ocean | collected 2009-08-22 | reverse complement strand
TAGTACAAGTAGCTCTCCTAGTATGTCAGATCAGTTTGCATCATCTACAGCTCAAACCAATCAAGTTTTAAATATGAGCAGCATGTCCGTATCAAACTCTTCTTTTAACTCAACATCTGTAGAAACAGAGACGGTTTCTACAGACACAATTGTTACACGTGGAACAGTAGAAACAACACAAGATCAGATGGATACATCTATTGCATCTGTTGGTACTAATACAGAAAGCGAAACAACCGTTGAAAACATTATTGCTCAGAATCTACAAACGGCCCAAGAACAAGTAATAACAAGACAAGAAGAAACAGGAGAGTATGGATCAGAGAATGCTATTATTGCTGTTATGGGATTTTTACCAGGTTTTAATAATTACAGAATGGTATCCGTACCTGAAAAAGAATTGTGGTATGAACCTAAAAGCATTTATACTAATAATACAATATCAGATAATACTGTAGCGTTTTATGGTTTAGCAGAGCAAAGTATAAATACTTTAACTGAATTAAAAAATTTACAGCCAAATTTATAGGAGACAATATGGAATGGTTTGAAAACAAAACAACACAACTTATAGCCTTAGTAGGTATCGTAGGTACTTTAGCTGGCTTTGGTTATACAGGAGCTACCTACGTTAATAGATTAGAAAACCTTGAAGCACAAATAGGCGGTATAAGTGATACAGAAGACGCTCAAAAAATTATTGAAGAAAGGTTTGTAGGTATTGAAACTTCTGTTGATTACATGAACAAGTCAATAGACGGTTTAGTTATTCCAGATAACAGCAACCTTAAAGCAAGTGTTGCTTCATTAACAAGTGATGTTGAAAGAATTTGGATAGAGCTAGATAAACAAGACGATAATCCTTTGGCAAAATAATATGAAATTTAATTTAATAAAAAATATTGTAGGGGCTGTTGCTCCAACATTAGGATCTGCTTTAGCCGGTCCTTTAGGGGGGCAAGCGGCTTCTGTTATTGCTGGAGTTCTTGGTTGTAATTCAGATTCAAAATCTATTAATAAAGCTATGGCAGAAGCTACCCCAGAACAAATGCTTGAACTTAAAAAAGCTGAACAGTCTTTTGAATTACAAATGAAAGAACTTGATGTAGATATATTTGGGTTAGAAACAGCAGATAAACAAGATGCTAGAGGAAAGTTTAGTAAAGATTGGACAGCAAGAATAATAGGTGTAGTTGTTGTTGGTGGGTTTATGGGTTATATATTTCTTGTTACCCTGCAACCACCAGAGCAAAACAGCGAAGCTTTAATTAACCTGGTTCTTGGTTATCTTGGAGGTCTAGCTTCTGCAATCATTTCTTTTTACTTTGGCGCATCACACAGCCCGGACAACAAAAATGGCGAATAGAACAACTGCACATGATGTAGCATCAGATCTTAAAACACACGAAGCAAAGTGCGAAGAAAGATGGAAAACTATTTTTGGAGAAACTGCCGAAATAAAAAAACAAATGAGCGAACTAAATGGAACTTTAAAAATGGCAACGTTTGGAACTTTTGGTTTTATGGCAACTCTTTTAATAGCTCTTCTTACAGGAGTAGTAGCAATATAATGAATATTTCAGAAGAAGGACTAGCTTTAATAAAGAAATTTGAAGGTTGTCCTGTAAATGGTGCAGGAGATCCTATTGCTTATTTATGCCCCGCAGGTGTTTGGACTATAGGATATGGTCATACTAAGCGAGTTAAAGAACACGATAGATGGAGTAAAGATCATGCAGATTTTATTCTAAGAGAAGAAATAGAAGATGAGTATGAAAAGCATATTCAAGACCTTGTAAAAGTAAAACTAGAACAACATCAATTTGATGCGTTAGTAGCGTTTGTATTTAACTTAGGTTATGGGAACCTTAAAGCATCTACTCTTTTAAAATTGCTTAATGCAGGAGATTATCATTTAATCCCAAATCAAATAAAAAGATGGAACAAAGCTACCGTAGATGGAGAAAAAGTTGTATTAGACGGTTTAATAAGAAGAAGAGAAGCCGAATCCCTACTATTTGAAGGAAAAGAATGGAGTAAAGTTTAAATGGCATTAAATAAAAAAACTTCTTCTGCAAATTGCAATAACTGTTACCTCGGTTTATTTTGGGACGGCAAAACCTTTAAACGCTGGGGAGAAAAATAAATGCCATTACAGAAAGCAATATTTAAACCAGGAATTTATAGAGAAGGAACTGATTACGATAATGATGGCGGTTGGTTTGATTGTAATTTAGTTCGTTTTAGAAAGGGTAGGCCAGAAAAATTTGGAGGGTGGACCAAAACTACCAATAACACTTTTTTAGGCACAACAAGAGCTTTACATTCTTGGGTATCTTTAGGTGGAACTAAGTTTTTAGGTTTAGGAACTACTTTTAAATATTATATAAATGAAGGAAACTCTTTTTTCGACATTACTCCTATCCGCAAGACAACAACAAATGGAATTCTTTTTGCCGCCTCTAATGGCAGTTCTACTATAACTGCTACTGATAATGGTCATGGGGCTGTAGAAGATGATTTCGTAACAATAGCAGGAGCAGCAACCCTTGGTGGTCTAATTACAGCGGAAGTGTTAAATCAAGAGTATCAAATTACTTCTGTTACAACTAACACCTATACATTTACTGCCAAAGACACGTCAGGGACTACGGTTATTGCAAACGCAAGTGATTCAGGTAACGGAGGTTCAGGAGTAGATGGGGTATATCAAGTTAACGTAGGTTTGGATGTTTACGTAGCTGCTTCAGGTTGGGGAGCAAACCCTTGGGGACAAGGCACTTTTGGATCTACTACGGCTTTGTCAAATACTAATCAACTAAGATTGTGGACACATGACAACTTTGGTGAAAATTTAATTATTAATCAAAGAAATGCAGGAATATTTAGATGGGTTGAAAATGACGGAACAGAAACCAGAGCCGTTGAGTTATCTAGTGTTTCTGGAGCAAACCAAGTTCCTACCGTAGGTATGCAAGTAATTACCTCAGAAAAAGACAGGCATCTAATAGTCTTAGGCGCAGATCCTATTTCTGGAACTACTAGAACTGGAACGCTTGATCCTATGTTGATTGCGTTTAGTGATCAAGAAAATGAATTAGAATTTGAACCAAAAACTACGAATACAGCCGGATCTCTTAGATTATCTTCTGGTTCTTCTATTATTGGTGCTGTTAAATCTAGACAAGAAATATTAGTTTGGACCGATACCGCTCTCTACAGTATGCAGTTTACAGGGCCACCTTTTACATTTGCAGTTAATCTTATTAACGAAGGTATAGGGCTGGTTGGTCCTAAAGCTGCTGTAACAGCTCCTCAAGGAATTTATTGGATGAGCTACAACAATTTTTATGTATATAACGGAACTGTTCAAACCCTTCCTTGTACCGTTCAAAATTATGTTTTTAGTGACATTAATCTTGGTCAATCTTTTAAAATTAATGCTTTTACAATTGCAGATAAAAACGAGGTTGGATGGTTCTATTGTTCAGCAAGCTCTATAGAAGTAGATAGATACGTAATCTATAATTATATTGAAAATATTTGGTTTTATGGATCTTTAAGTAGAACTGCTTGGTTAGATGCTGGAATTGAAAATTTTCCTAGAGCCGTTAGTGATGGGTATCTTTACCAACAAGAGTCAGGTTTTGATGATGACGGATCTCCTATGACAAATGTTTTTATAGAAAGTTCTGACTTTGATCTTGGAGATGGAGAGCAATTTACTTTTATAAAAAGAATTATTCCTGATTTTAAATTTTTACAAAATGATAATTCTGGTAACGTTAATATTGTAGTTAAAACAAGAAATTTTCCTGGAGAGTCTTTAAGCACCAATTCAACCAACGCTATTTCTGCATCAACAACACAAGCCTATGTAAGAAGCAGAGCAAGACAAATAGTTTTAAGATTTGAGTCTGATGATGATGCTAGTAATAATGGCAATTTAAATATTGGGTGGAGATTAGGAGCTACAAGAATTGATACAAGGCCTGATGGCAAAAGATGAGCAAGATATTACAGACTCAACTTCCTATTGCTGTAGGAAATGTTAGTCCAGATATTTTTAACAAATTAGTAAGAATTTTAGAACTCAACCTTGGTGCTGTTGATGTTAATCAAACCCAACAAATAAATGATTCTGATAAAAATACTCTTAACTTTTTAGCTGGAAGTATTATTTGGAATACTACATTAGGAGTATTGCAGGTTTATACAGGATTTAAATGGCTAGATATAGGCAAAAGATTAAATGACCTTGGTTTTGAATTAACTGCTTCTTTAGGCAGCGTAGACGTAGCGACTAATGGCGATATATCAATTAATGTTACCAGTTCTTACGAAAGTTATGGTGTAGAAAAATGGTACAGTTAGCAAAAGAATTAAAATATAAAACAAAAAATATATTACTAGAGCATCCTGCCGACTGGTATATAAATAAAAAAACATTTGATGCAGCTAAACATTCTTTACCAAAAATAGTTAATTTTTATGAAAGCAAAGGAAACATTAACCCTGTAAAAAATAAATTACAAAAAGTTATAAAAGAACCGTTAAAAGATGTGTATACGGTTCCATTTTTTTCTGAAAAGTTTTGTTCAATATTGTTAGATGAAATGCATAACTTAGAAAAGTTTTATGGGTTTACTCCTAATAAAGAAGAGGATTCACTTAGGCAAATACCTGAAATAACCTTTGAGGATAATTGTCCAGAAATATTTCAATCTTTATTTCAAACAATATATACTATAGGTAATCCTATATTTTTAAGTATTTGGAACAGGTACGTTAATGGTGGGGCTATTCAAATAGCTAACTATAATTTAAAGGATAAAAAGCAAGGTGCCTGGCATCATGATGCTAGTTCAGATATCAGTATGGTTGTTCCTTTAAATACTGGTAATTATGAAGGAGGCGGAACCGAGTTTTTAAATCGTGGTACAGTTGAGCCATTACCTACAGGCCACGCTCTAATATTTCCTAGCTTTACTCACATGCATAGAGGCTTGTCAGTAAAATCAGGAAATAGATACTTACTTGTATTTTGGTTAAAATGTATGGAAGAATAGGGTAGAATTTAAAAATGAATATAATAGACAACTCAGGAAAAGGTTTAGCAACCCTAGGACGTAACGAAGATCGCTTTATGGCGCACGTTGCACCAGGGGAAATGGTAGTTCCTCCAGTTATATCAGACAACACAAAAGCACTCATAAGAAAAGAAATGGCCGCTGTAGGCTTAGATCCAAGTCAGTATGAAGTGGGCGAAGGCATGTCTATCAATCCTATTACAGGACAAGCAGAATTTGGTTTTCTTAAAAAATTAGCAAAAACCGTTAAAAAGGTAGTTAAAGTAATTGCACCTATTGCAGCCGTAATACCTGGACCCTGGCAGGTACCAGCTATTATGTATAATAGGGGGAACGCGGTATTAAAAATAGCCAAAGGGGAGGGCGGCATTGGTGATCTTATAACTGCTTTTACGCCTACAAGTGCTTATACGGGCGGCAAAACAGGAAACATTTTTGGAAACACAAAAGAGTTTTTTACTAAAGGAACAGACGGCGTAGGATTTTTTGGAAATGTTGGAAAAGGCCTGGGTAATGTAAAAGAATTTGTAACTAAAGGAACAGACGGCGTAGGATTTTTTGGAAATACAATAGGAAAAGGTTACGAGTATGTTATGCCTGGAAAGGATAACGTAGGATTGTTCGACAATCTAACTGGTGGTGGTGGTGCAAATAGAAAATTAAGTGAAATATCAAAACTAACCAATTTGGACGGATCAGTAGTTTATACAGATGCTGCTGGTAAAGTATACTCACAAGATCAAATCACAGCTTTGCAAAAAGAAGCACAAGGGTCAGGGGGTTTTCGCGGTTTATTTAGTGGGGGTGGAGCAGAAGTAACGGTACAGTCTGGTGATAGTCTAACTAAAATAGCTGAAGCTAACAATACTACGGCAGAAGCGTTGGCAAAAGCTAACAATATAGCTAATCCTGATAAAATTTTTCCAGGACAAACAATAAAAATACCAGGTGCAGCAAGTAGTTCTTCAAATTTTTTAAGTGGATTAATTAGTGGAGGTGGAGCAGACAACGTTGGAAACTATGGTGTACTTGGAGATATAGGTGGCAGCATTACAGATTCGTTAGGATTAACTAAATATGGAGATCCAACTAATACAGGGGGTGGGAGCGGTATAGATCCTAAACTGGCTGGTCTTGCTTTGTTGTACGGTAAAGTTGTCAAAGATGCAGCTAAAAAGAATGAAGGTGGTTTAACCGATATAAGACAATCAATTAGGCCAGATCTAAACCCAGCCCCTGTATTTGCTGGTTTTGATTTAGGTGTAAGAAAAGCTGCGGCTTATGGAGGTCCAATAGGATTTGGCAGACAACAATACAACCAAGGTGGTTTAGCAGAAATAGGCGAACTAGATATGCGAGATGGTGGAGAGTCAGCCGGTCCTGGTACAGGAACTTCAGACGACATACCGGCTATGCTTAGTGATGGTGAATTTGTAATGACAGCCGCAGCTAATAATGGCGCTGGTGGGTTTAAGTTTAATAAAACAAAAAAAGGTTTAGAATTAATAGCATCAAGTAAACCAAATAGAAAAAATGGTGTAAATGTTATGAATCAATTGATGGATACCTTTGAAAAATATAACAAATCTGGGAGTATAGTATAATGGCTAATACAGTAGATCCGATACTACAACAACAACTTGCCTCTGAAACCACAACAGATCCGCTTCTTCGAGCGTTGTATTTTGGATCTGAAGGCACTCCTGGATTTTACAATCAATTACAACAAGCAGGCGCTAACTTAATAGGTAGTGATGTACCCTTACAAGGAACTGCTGGGCTAGATCCATTAGAAATACAAGCAAGACAAAGAGCGGAAGCAGGCCTTGGTCAATTCCAACCATTTTTTGACCAACAACAAGGTTTAGTTAACGAGGCAATAGGACAATCTAGAAGAGCAGAACAATTACAAGATCCTTATTTTACTAGAGCAGAAGATCAATACGGTTTAGGTTTGGATAGCGCTCTTTCTGGTATTGATCAATCAAGAAATTTATTAACAGGCGCAGTAGACAGTTTTGGTAACAGACTTTCTGATGTAGAAGCTAGAGGGGAAACGGCTGCTGGAAGATTTGGTCAAGATCTCTTTGGTATTGAAAGAGGAGCATCTAGTAATGTTGATGCTTATGGAAACCGTCTTTTAGAATCAGAAAATCTTTTAAGAGGAAGTATGGGTGCTTATGACCCAAGCATGACAAATCAATTTTATAATCCTTATGAAGATAGAGTTGTTCAGCAAACAATTGATGATGTAATGAAAGCTGGCGACCAACAAGATATAGCAGCCAGAGCGCAAGCTATTTCTGCTGGTGGTGAATCAGCTTTTGGATCTAGAGCAAGACTTGGTGCTGACGAAAGAAGAGAGGCTCTTGGTAGAGGTTTAAGTGATGCGCTTAGTGGAATTAGAGCCAGAGGATTTTCAGAAGCTCAACAGACAGGTATGGGCGAGTTTTCTAGACAAAGAGACGCAGAAAGAGCTGCTGCATCAGGACTGTCTGGATTTGCCGGCTCAAGACTTGGAGCTGATGAAGGATTATCCAATAGATTTACTTCAGGAGCTATGTCAAGGTTAGCGGCAGATCAAGGAGTAATTGATTTGTTAGGTAGAACTGGGCAACAACAACTTGCAGCTCAACAAGGTTTATCTGGAAATTTACAACAGTATGGCCAAAGCGAAGCTGGAGCAAGAGCAGGATTGGCCAGCGGTTTATTAGGTATAGGCGGACAAAGAGGTGCTGGTGCTTCACAATTGGGATCTCAATTAGCAGGATATGGCTCTCAAATGGCTGGTATTGGACAAAATCTTGAAGGTTTAAATAGAGGTCAAAGATCTGAACTTATGGGTTATGGGGCTACCGGAAGAGGCATACAAGACACAGGCTTCGGAAGGCAGTTTGCTCAACAAACAGGACAACAAATGAGGCCGTTGCAAACTATGCAGGGTATTGGTTCTATGTTACCTGGTTATCAAGCAGCAACCAGCAAAATTGATTCACAATACGGCTTGGCTCCTGATCCAAGCGCTAAAGGTCTTGGTGCAGCTTTCTCTGCTTACTCATCATTAGTGCCTAGCCCTAGCCCACGTGGTTAACATGAGTTTTCTTAATAGAAAAATGTTTGCAAATGGTGGTCCAATTGTTCTTGGTCCTAATCAAGTAAGACTTGGTGATACTACTTGGACGTTTGATACAGATAAATTTGAGCAAGATATAAAAACTGGAAATCTTGATGGTATGAATTTATACCCTATTTTAAATGCACAGGGCGTAAAACGTGGATCTGAAATACAAAAGATTTTAGATCAATTTGCAAGAGGAGATACACCAGGAATAATGCCAAACAACATTATAGCAAACATGATGGATGTTCCTATAGAAGACAGGTATGGAACAATGTACGCTCCAGGAGATTTTGGTTCTACTTTGCAAAATATAGGATTAGTTGCACAAAGGGGTGGTCAAAGTGCAAGAAATGTTGGTGCCTACTTGGGCAATCGTGTTGCGCAAGGCTATGGTATTGTCGCAGATGCTTTGCGTTCACCTGAAATGGTAGGTCGGTTCGCAGGGGCAGATAAACAAGCAGAAAGGCAGGCAGAAATAGACGCAGGTGCTACCTTTGTCCCTGAAGAAGATCCATTTAGTTACACTCCTCTTATGACAAAAGATGATATTGCAAAAATACGTTTAAATCAAATGGACTACGCAATTCCATCAACTATATCTCAAGATTTAGAAAATTTGGACGTTGTAGATACGGCAACTGTTGAAGAGGTTCCTGAAAATACAGAAAACGTTATAGAAGTTTTAAACCCTAATACTGGTACAGTAGAAATTAGAAACCTTACTGAAAAAGAGTATCAGGATATGGAAAGAGATCGGATTAGAAAACAAATGGAAGACAAAGACATTGGGTTTTCACAAAATCCTGAGATTCAAGATCTTTTAGATGTAATAAAACCCGTTGAATTAACAGTTGATGTAGATAAGACAGAGGCTGACAGTTTATTAGATACTGAAGAAAAGTTTGCAGGTTTAAGTGAGGAAGAGCTAAAGAAAGAAATAGAACCAGATTTAATTAGTCTTGAAGACCTTACGACTGGAGATGAAGATACATCAACAGAATCCGAAACAGGATCGCGTAATCCTATTACCAGAAAACTAGATGAACCAGGATTCTTTGGATCTAACAGGTTCTTAGACTTTATTAGAAACGTTGGTGGTGAATTAGTAGAAACTGGACAAATGGACGAAGGTTTATCTCGCGGTGCTGCTAAAGCTGCTGAAGAAAGGGCCGCTAGAGAGTTAATGGATGACCAAGAAGAAAGAGACTTTGCATCCAAGCTAAGACTTGCTAAAGCTGAAGCAGCTTTAGCAGGTGCGGGAGCTATAAAATATTCTGAAGCTAAAACCGCTGTTGAAATGGAAGATGAAATTGGAACTGCAATTAAAAACTTTGATGAAGATGAAAGAATACTATCTGATATTAATCAGATACTTAATGAAGATATTAATGCACCAGGAGCTTTTGGTGCGCAAGGTTTTTTCGGAAAAATAAATGATAAATTAAGAAATGCTATAGGTATGGGTGAAACAGAATGGGAAAATTTACCTGCCGAAGTAAGAACTGCAAAAATTCTTGAAATTACAGCACAAAGATCTGTTAGAAGTATTTTAGGAGAATCAGGTAAAACAATTTCTAATTTAGACAGAGATATAGTTGCTAGAATATTTGGTGATGTAAATATTTGGACATCACCCGCTGAATTGAAAAAAATTCTAGGAAATAGTAGATCTCAAATAATAGGGAATTTAAGAACCGGGCAAACTCTAATTATATCCAGAGGTAAAGCATTAAATTTAACTGGTTACCCATCTTCTACTTTAGATCTAAACCGATCTGTAATTGAAAGGATATTAAAATTTAATTTTGATCAAGCCGAGACTTATAGAATTGGTGATTCTGCTGCTGGTTATATTGAGACAAGTTTATAATGCCTAAATATAAAGTAAATATTTCTGATGGTGTATTTGAATTTGTAAACGCAGATACTGAAGAAGAAGCTAAGAAAAAAGTAAAGTCAATTATAGCAACTGGTGCTACTTCACCTTTTTACGACAAACTAAACTTTGATTATGAAACAGGTGTCAAAGGTAAGTTTGAAAGACAGATTGATAAAGGTACTGAGCGTGAAGGTGATTTAAAAAACCTTAGAGCGCAATTAGCTAGAGCTGAAACTTCTGGAATTATTGGCATGAAAGAGCAAGATGCAGTTTTAGAGAATTTTGTAGGATCTTCAGGCTTTACAAGAAACACCAAAGGACAAGTAGCTTTAACTCCTGCTGGGTTAGAAGAACTGGGATTGCCGATTCAAACTAAAACTCTTAATGACGGTTCAACAATACGTTTAAATACTATTATTGATGAAAATGATTTTGGTTTAAGAACAGGAGATTTATCAGACTTTGCTGGTATTGCCGGACCTATAGCTGGAGCTATAACCTTTATGTTGCCACAAGCCAGAATCATAAAAGGCATTACGTCTTTATTTGGCGGCAGAGAAAGGCTTGCAAGAATGTTTGCTTCCGGAGTGGGATCATCAGTAGGTAAAGCAGGAGAAGAAGCTTTAGATTATAAAGAAGGTTTTCAATTACAAGATAGAGATGAGCTAAAAGATTTATTTGGTAGTGAGTTTTTATTTGGATCTGTAGCTCAAGGTGTTAATGAATTATTTGGTTTAGGTTATAAATTATTTTTAGGAAGAAATGCACCAGTTTCAGATCTGAGATTAAACAGGCAAATGGCTAAAGGTAGATCTGTTACAGATATTTTAAAGTTAGATGCGAATTTGGGCAAAGAAGCAACAGAAAGACAAATAGCAAAAGCTATAAGAGACGGTAAAGTGGCACAATTTCAATTTGCCGGATTAGCTTCACAAGCAACATTAGGTGCAAAGTTACCTGGTAGATTGCAAGACATAGCCGAACAGGTATTAGGCAACACTAGAGACAAAGAAACAGCCGCTTTTTTAAGAGCAGACATAGACAACTTACTAAAAGAAATTGGTGGTGAGAATGCACTACTACAAAAATCAATATCAGATGCAACCAAAGGCAGTCTTGATGAACAAGTACAACTAAGTTTGCAAAAACTAAGGCTCAAAGAACAAAGCGTTACACAAGAATTAAGGAAACTATTAGATGATGTAGTAGATGATGCTATAGAAGTTGGCAATTACGCTGATGCACCAGGCAGAGGAGCTTTAGGTGAAGTAATTCAAGAGAACTTAGGAAAAGCAAGAAAAGAAGTTTTGATTGATCTCGGCTACAAATACAGAGCTGTAGACGGTATGTTTAAAGGACTTACTTCAACCGAAGGTAAGTCAGGAGTGGATCTATTGAAAGCTACAACATTAAACGCGGTGATTAGAAGTACTATAGCTAAAAATATTGATGACTCTTTAAAACTTATTGGACGGCACAAAGAAGCTGATTTTTTGTATAAAGTTAGTAATAAAGTCGATTTAGACCAAGGGATTGTTAGTAAAATAGAAGATGCTTTGTTAGATTTTAGAAGAGCTGCTGGAGATGAATCAATTCCTGTAAGTCTTGCGCATGTTAGAAATGCATATTCAAGACTTAATACCATATCAAGAGATACACTTGAGGCCAGCACAGAAAGAAAAGTAATTATAGATATTATGCGTAAGCTTGATGATTCAAGGGTTAATCAAAATGGCGAAGTATTTAGAAGAAGTCAGCCAGACAGTATTTTAAGTCAGTTAGAAATTGAAGGTCTTGAGCAATTTAATATTCAATTGGCTAAAAATATAAAAGCAGCCGGTTTAGGGGATAAGGTTGTAGAGTTAGAAGTTAAGGCAGTAAATGAAGTAAATAACGCAATAAAAAATTTAAGAGAGGTTAATGCACTTGCCGCTCGAAGAATGGCACCTTTCGATAGAGTGCAAATTAAAAAAATAATATCTAACTCAAAAAAAGGTGCAACCAACCCAGATGAAGTTTATAAAAAAGTTATTCTTGATGGACAGAAAGGAGATTTAGATGACATATTCAAAGCTCTCAGAGATTATGATGGCTATATGGTTAAGGCAGGAAAACCTGGAACCGCAGAAAGAACTTTAAAATCACAAATTAAAAAAAGATTGTTTGCTGATGCGTTTAGGGAATCAACAGATGTTGTGGATGAATCAATAAACTTTACTACGTTTGCTAAAGAAATTAAAAGGTTTGAAAGAGATTATCCTGGTAAGTTGGATCTTTTATTTACTGATTCAGCTACCGGCAAAAATACAGCTAAACTTGTCAGAGATACAATAGAACAAATAAATAAAATAAGCCCAAGATTAAAACCTCAAGATATGAAAAACTTGGTTAATGATTTTACAACCAACATTAAAGGTTTGAGTGCAAGTGACCAAGGCCTTGCTTTTGTTCAAGGCATGAAGCAGTTGGCTAAAGAATCGGAAAATAGATTAAAACTTGAAGCCAATAGAGCTATCTCAGATCTACCTCTGAAAGGTATAGATGAAACGGTTAATATTATTTTTAGACCAAATGCAAATGCCAACATAAAGATCTTAAAAGAAACCGTAAGTGATGAAGTATTTATGAGCATACAGCAAGCAAGTATGCAAAAACTTTTATCTAAATCTATAGATCTAAATGGCAAAGGAAGAATTACAGATATATTTAAAGCTGGCAATTTAAAAACAGCTTTAGAATCTTATGGTGATGAAACTTTAGAGGCTATGTTTGGCAAAGAACTTACTCAAGGATTAAAAAACTTCCAAAGACAAATTGACGTTTTAACAAAACAAGAAGCAGGACGAGGCGGAGCTACTGGTGGATTGGTTGCTGCTGGTATTGGTGCAAGTTTAGCTTTAAATCCTATTGCAGTACTGCCTACTGTTTTATCTTTAGCGGTTGCTAGAAAAGTCTTTTCTACACCTGGAGTTGTTCAGGCTTTTGCCAAAACAGATAAAGGTTCTATATTAACCAGTTTTGATGCTATGGAAAAAGCCTTAATACAAACTTTTGTTAGAGAGTTAGGAATGGGAGCTGAACAAGCAGAAGAAGCTGCAAGCGGTATTATGGATGGAGCGTATGATGAAGCAGGCATAGAAGAACTATTAGGCCCTTTTAAAAAATTATTAAAAGACGCGGTATCTGGTGTTGAAGATTTAGAGCAAGAGACACGACAATCTTTGAGAAGTACTCAGGTTACTCCACCCACTCCAGCAAACATACCTTTACCGGATGTTGCGACAACTGAAATGCCAAATTTAGATCCTTTGTCTCAAGATAGATTGGCTTTAGATGAGCAACTATTTGGTAGGCCTTCTAGACTGGGTTAAAAACCTATTTCGTTACGGTCCATTCCTAAAGGCTTATCTGATAAGCATACCCAATCTTCTAGCGGTATATGTATGTAAGGCTCGTTGTCTTCATCGTAGGTAGGATTATCACTTACGTTCATTCTTACATCATAAACAAAATCTTTCTTCCATTCGTGCATGTAGATTCCGTCTGTCATAGCATAAACAATAATGAACGGTACTCCGGTTGCTAATGTAAAAGAAGATCCCCTTCTAAATTTATTTGTAGAAATTATTAAAGTGTCGTACTTATCAAAAGTAAAGGTGCGACATTTAACTTCGCACCAATAATTTTTTTTTGCTGACTCAATCCAATAGTCTAATGAATAACTTGTCGGCAGCTTATGGCAACTAACTCCCCAAAGTCCTTCTAAAAATCCCGCTACTCTTTCTTCTCTTTTCTGATCGTCTCTTGATTCTAATGATGGTGTCTTCATGTTACTCCTCAAAAAATTTGGAATCTACGGCAATCAACCTCTTAGTTGGCCTACCTTTACCTCCGACTTTAATTTCAATCTCTTGGATCTCTCCAGCATTCTTTAACCGTTCTATAATCTCTTTAACTTCGTATGACTTCATACTTCTAAATAGCTCATGTCTATCCACTTCTCTTTTAGATATACCCTCCCCATTTCTAGATCTAATAAAAGACAAGACTTGTTTGATTTTAGATTCTGTCGCAGAACTGGCAACCTTATCTCTGCAAGATTCAATAAACATAAGGTCATAGTATCTAATGTAATCTATCGCCCATTTAGTTACGTCTGCGGTTATTTTTTTTGAATCAGCACTACAAGCTAAAGTACAGAGCAAAGACAATCTCATAGCTTTTTCTCTAGATCTACTGAGTAAAGGCTCTAAGTTATCTTTCTCTAATATATCTTGTCGTTTAATTATCTCTCTAGCAAAGTCTTGCAATAATTCTTCTGACTGTTTATCAAACTCCAAAATAGTTTGATTTACATCTAACTCTGCATTATCTCTGCCCGCATCAGATAAATTGTTTTTTAGTCTACGCACATAGTTAACCCAATTAACTATACTCATAGGCGGTTCTTTGTATCTTTTTAGATCTCCAACCCTTCTGGGTTCATTAGATTCAACCACAACAAAACGATTAAGAAAACCGTCTGCTATTCTTCCGCTGTTTAAAGCGCCATAGAAGTTCTTAGGTACAGACAATCCAACTAATGTAATAGCTGGTTTATAGGTAACTCTGTTCATCATTCTTTCTTTAAACTCTTCTTGTACTGACATAAGAGAATAATTGTCTGGTCGTAATGTCCCATGACACC
>Ga0209535_1001695_pt1 | contig 14782 bp, 5 predicted proteins | sample LinPmetageLP28_FD_184041 | JGI IMG/M metagenome (GOLD analysis project Ga0209535, IMG submission 184041) | Marine viral communities from the Pacific Ocean - LP-28 (SPAdes) (version 2) | ecosystem: Environmental > Aquatic > Marine > Oceanic | place: Pacific Ocean | collected 2009-08-22 | reverse complement strand
CTAGATATTGTTTGTAATAGTGCAGATCTTGTGTTGAAGAACATTATAGTACCAATACTACCTGTAACCCAGTCAGTAAATCTACCTGTAAGCGTATCGCCTTGGAAGTTTCTGTTACGACCAGACTTCATACGCTGTAGCATATTCTCCATAGCTAAGCGATATGGTTTACCATACGCAGCTTCAAGTTTGTTTAGGTTTGCTTCGCTAAATATTTCATCTGCATTAGTTTGCCATTGCTCTAAAGCTTTAGCCCGCTTAGTAGTGTTTAAACCTTCAAGCATATCAGTTGTAATAGTACCAGCTGGCCAACCTTCTTTAGGTCCAGCGTACTGATCACCTTTCTGTATATACATCAGTTGATCTGCGAAAGTTTTTAAATCCTCTTTACCTTCTACAAACTCAGATAGCTCTTGCATATCAGTCTCACTAATACCTGGAACAGACATACCTTGTTTACCCCATATGTAAACTCTTACAGCTTGCTCTTGAGTAAACGGTTCACCTGGAACTTTCTTACGCAAATCTTTTGGCACAAGCTTAAGTTCTTTTTTCAAAGCTTTATAATCGTTCATCATAGCTATACGAGCTGATGATAATTCATTCATTGCTTTGCCATAAGGGTCTAGCAAGTTCTTTTTGTACCACGCCATTTGAGCATCACCTAGCTTGCCTTTACCAAGCGTAGCGTATAATAAACCTGTAAAGTCTTCAGCTGACGGTGGTATAAAAAACTGAAATCTACCTTTGTTAGCGCCGACTACTTCTGCTTTAACACGCTTGTATCTTTTATCAGATGCAATACCTGTTTTAACTTCTAATATGTCGTTGAACTCTTTATTAAGATCAACACTATCGTAAAACTCTTTGTTAGCTTGCTTAGCGTCAGCGTCTAGATTAGACATGTTGTCTAAAACATTTGGCATAGACTTGCTAGCCATAACCCTAAAGTTTTTAGGAACTTTATTGTTATTTATTTGAGCAGCTTTTTGTTGTTCAGTGTTAAAATTATTACTTACTAAACCACCAGAATTATTAACACCGTAAGTTTCAAAAACAGTTTTACCCGTAGACAAAACTATATTATTAGGATCTATACCAAAATTGTTTGTAGCTACATTTATATTGAAATATCTAGCCCATATATTATCATTAAGCGTCCAACCTTCTGGAGTCATTGACGTATAATTAAAAGGTTTACCATCTGGTTTTTTACCTTTTAGTTTTTTATCATCATTTTTACCTAACGCTCCTTGAAAATAATTATTTTCTATAGGTTTAAAACCTTGATTAATAGTACCATTAACGGCTTGACCAAATAAATATTTAGCAACTAAACTAGCCGGCATAGTATGCTCTTCAACTATACCGCCTTTTGTGTTTTTAGAATAAAACTTTACAGGCGCAGATGTCCTAACAAAATGTCCCATGCCTTGACTAGTGCTTGTTAATAAAGCTATTACGAACTTAGCGTTGTTAGAATCTTCTTGCATTAATTCTTGAAACACTGTAAACACTTCTTTTAAACCATCTAGTTTTTCTTGTTGTTCTTTTTTAAACTCAGGACTGTTAAATTCTTTTATAAACTTTTTACTGACAACACCCTCTGCACCACCTGTAACATATGTTTTTCTTTTTACAGCTTGCTGTATTTTTTTAGATTCAGGTCCAAATTGTGTACCTTCAAGTAAATCATTTAATTCTTGCAATGATGTAAAATAAAAGTTTCTTTTAGCAGCACTAGTACCAGCGTTTGCAAAAGTTCCAGTTGTAAAAAAAGATTTATCTATTCTAGGAGCTAATACATCTTTAACCCATTGTTGAAACTCTATAACATCATTAGCGTTTTTGGAACTAATAGGTGTTATTTCTAATTGTTTAGCAATAAAATTCCAAACTTTATTTTCAGCAGCAAGTTCATCTCCAGTTTTTACAAATTCTTGTTTTTCTATAAATTGATTTATCTCGTCAACAGCAGCTTGCTTAGCAGCTTTACTAAGCATTATTCTTGGCTTACCTTTAGCAACTTCAGCTTGTACTCTAGTTCTTTCAGCTGGTGCAATATCTTCACGACCTTCTATAATATCTCTCGCAGCTACGTTACCTAAGTTTCTAGTATACATATCTAGTATACCTTTAATAGTTTGAGCTTCTGCAGCACGTGGTGTAAAGTCAGGATCAACCTTACCGTCTTTAATACCTACAGCTTCTAAGAAAGTTGTACGATCATAAGGTTTAAGTTTCCATTGAAAGTTATTACCAACACGATCACCTTTAGTGTAAAACTTATTAAGTAAGTTTCTAGGTATAGCAGTTGGTTCACCACCTTGACGTATAACTCTATTGCCTTCAGTTACTTCAATAACATCTCTGTTAGCTTCAGTAAATAAATTCTTTAATGTAGGTTCGTTTTTTAATATCCAACGCTGTATATTTGCTACGTCATCTGACTTTCGCAAATTATCTTTAGGATTTTTTATTCGGCTTACAGGTATGTTAAAAAAGTCTGCTACTGTTTGGTATGGCGCGACGTCTTTAAGCTCCTTATACGTAACCTCTGTAACGTCTACGTCTTTATCTGCAATGCTTTCTTGTACTTCTGTTACCGCAGCTTCTTTTACATTAGGCATAATCCTAAACGGATCAATAGCTTTCGCTTCTGGTTTAACAGCGGTTTCAGTTACAACCTCTTCGGCTGCAACACCTCTTGCTTCAGTAACGTCTTCAGTAAACTCTTCACCAAGAACTCTTTTCGATGCTTCAATTGCTCGAGCTGGTAGAAACTTATTTATATAAGCTGCTAACGGTACACCTGATTCTGGTTTATATTCTTTAATAAGATCTATAATACCACGCTGACCAGTTTCTATTTCATCTGTAAGTAGCTGACGATCAAACCCAGGAGCTTCGCTTCTACGCTCTACTATCCTGCTTGTAATAGGTTTAAACTGCTCTATAATATCAAAAGTTCCAGCTTCACCTTGCTCTTCGTATATTTCTTGAACACGATTAGAAGCTTCTTCAGATCTAGTTTCTTTTATAATAGCAGCATCATCAAATGTTTCTATTTTAGGACCAACAAGTTTACCTGTAACACCTTCTTTAGCTGCACGTACTTGACCTCTAGTTAATTTACCAGACTCAATACTTTTATTGTAATCTTTTATAAAGTTATATACATCACGACCATTATTGAACTTAGCTTTAACTCCTAGCTTACTTAAAAACTGACGGATAAAATCACCTATTTTTGTAAATGTGCTATCATTAAATTCTACAGTACCATTTCTAACAGTGTCAGAAAATAAAGTTAAAACTTCTTCCATTTGCACCGCTGTAGGATCTTGACTGTATAACTCTAATCTTTCACGTATACCAGAATCTTCTATTAAATTAGAATCAACTTTATTTAATTGCTCTTGTAACGACTCGCCTAGTCTTCTTGCTGTGTCAGGACTTTTTCTAACCGTTTGGAATATAAGAGCATGTAAACCTTCATGAGAAGGATCTGATATACTGCCTATATCTTTATTAACTATTATCTCTTGTTCTTGAGTATCTGGATTTTGTATTATAAAAGCACCCTCACCAGATTTTTTAATAGCATCTTCTTGATTTTGTACAAGGTTATTATTTTGTAGATAGCTTTGTATTTCTTCTGTAGATAAAGTTTGTATACCTACTTTTTCTAATTGGCTAATAGCCTGGCCAACTTTAGCTGTTTCTTGAGTGGTGGCCTTCTGAGATAAACCTTTTAACTCTTCGTTTATTTGGTTTATTCTTTCGCCTTGAGCTTCTGTCAAAGCAGCTTCATCAACTTGCTTTATTTCTTTTTGTAGGTTTTGTTTTTCTTTAATTAACTCTATGGCTTGAGCTTGATCTTGCTCGTTTAAATTAAGAGGCTTTATTCTATTGACAGCACCTTGAGTTTCTATAAAGTTTTTCTTAGTATTATCTGCTTGCTCTTGAGTTATATCACCTTTAACTACAGATCTTTTTAATTGAGTATCTAATATATTTTGAGCTCTTTTGTTTTGAGATATTTTAATTTGAGCTTCCGTAGTAGTAGCTTCAGGACTAAAAGCTTGTTCTATATTATTAAACTCTGTATTTTTTAATTCTTTATTTATTTGATAATTAGCTATACCATTGTTTAAATTTAGTAGCTCAGAACCTACGGTTATTGGAGCTGTAGTTGTACCTGTTATAGCTTCAAAACCTATTTCAGCAATATCCATTTCTTGACCAGCAGCTACTCTACCGGCTACTTCACCTGTACCACCACCAACACTTTCAACAGCTATACCCGCTGCTGATGCTACTGGTTTACTTAGTCCAGCTTTAAGAGCTTTACCTGTTACACCTTTTGCTATACCACCAGTAAGACCTTCAACTAAACCTATTGCTATACCTCTATTTATAGCTTTACGTTGCAAATCTTCAACTCTTTCTTCGTCGTTAAATAATTCTTTAACAGCTTCTAAACTTAAATCTTCTCCAACTTCTTCTTGTAGTAATTCTGAAAAAGTTAATGAGGCTTCCATAGCACCTGCACCAGCGGCAATTCCACCACTTATAGCGCCTGTTACGGCTCCAGCAGATGATGTTATAGGAGCTAATGGACCACCTAATGTTCCAGCGGCAGCTCCTAAACCAGCGCCAGTACCAGCTCCTAAAGCCGCAGCTCCAGCAACTTCTTCAGACCTTAACGAACCTAGCTGTGTCGCAAAAGAGCTGACTAATAACGAGGGCATTACACTTGGGTTGCTTGCAACTCCTTTTATAAAACCAAAAATACCAGATCCGTTTTCCTCGTATATTCTATTAAAGTCACGCATCTCATCAGACTGCATGTTTTCAGAAGCAACTTTTTTATTTGCCTCTATCCAATTAAATATATCTTCATCAGGAGTATCACTACCTTTTTTTAATAACTCAAACGTTGGATCTACAAGCTTTGAAGTTGCAAAGCCTTGTTTTCCAGCTGTGTATAAATCAGATATAAAATCAGCATACGGATTTAATATAGGAGCTTTTTCTTTTATAAAAGTTTCTAGTTTAGTATCTTTTTCTAACGAGACTTTAGGTAAAACTTTGTTTTCAAATATACTTATAGCTTTTAACCTAATGTCTGTATCGTCAAAGTTAAAACTCTCTTCATCTGAATACTGTGAAGTTAGTTGTGTTATAGCTTCATCTTGTATGTCTTGTAATTGATCTGGTGTTAAATCATTAAAGCTAGGAGATGTAACATCTACAGCAAAATCTTCTTCAAAAGTTAATTCTTTAGAAGCTTCTGGTTTTATAACACCGCTTCTTATGTCTTTAGCTGATCTACCTTTTCTGCGCTCTTGTCTAAAATAACCTTGCTCACCTGGTTGTAATTCCCCAGAAGTATCTACCGATTCTAATTCCGTACTCTCGGATGCTGTGTCCGGTTCCGATGTCACAGCCGCATCCACTGTTGCAACATCGCTTGTCTTTCCCTTAGGTTCAGTTTGTATTTCGTCTGTAACCTCTACAATCTCTAAACCGTCTTTTTGATTTACATATTCATCAACAGAAAGTCCTTCGACCTCTGCAGCTTCAATAACAAAAGATTCACTTATTGGTTCACCATTAAAAGTGTAATCTGTATTTACCATAATTTAATTGTTTAGCAATGGGTTTGGCGCGGGTGGTAATGTTTTACTTGAAAACCCTTTTATTTTAGAAGGATCACCACCATATATTCTATAAATTTCTTTTTTAATATCTTCAGATGTTAATCCTTCTATAGGTCTAGTAGAAACTTTAGAACCTCCATATAAAAATTGAACACCTCCGCCTTCTACAGGTTTAACAGTAATACTTTTTTGACCAGTTAAATCTTTAGTAATGCTAGATACTAAATTATCTATAGCTGTAAATTTTTCTTTAACACCCTTATCACCTATAACGCTTACATCATCTACTTCAATTTCCATAGGAAAAGTTTCAATTCTTTCTAAATTAATAGGCTTAGAATCGCTTTGGTCAAAACCATCATCTCTTCTATACATTTGTGGTTTTGTTTCGGTAATAGAAAAATACCTACCATCTTCATCTCGGTTTATTATTCCACCACCTGTAAGATATTCAATAACATCTGTTTCTACATCTGTAGTTATTATACCAGCACGATCGTTTCCTTCTTTATACATTTTAATTAATTCAGGCCCACCCATTCTTTTTACTAAATCTAATTGAACAGCTAAAGGCACGTCTGATTCTGTAGATACAGATGCATAAGTATCTACTATTTCTCCAAAACCACCTTCAAAAATTTTATTTATATCAATATATCTTTTTATTGTTTGATAAAACTGCTTGCCATTACCCATGTCAATAGGATCACTAGGAATAAATGGTTCGTCAGTAAAAAAATTCTCAGTAACAACTCCATTTTTAATTAAATTTTCTTGTTCTAAGTTTTCTACAACATTAAATCGTTCAAGCTTTTCTGCAAACAACCGCTTTGGTGAATTTCTATTATCTGCTCTCCAGTCAAAATTAATATAACCGTTTTCACCTTCATTGTCTTCCGCTATAAAGCCAGCAGCAAGATAATCTTTATAAGCTTCGCTATTTATTTTTATTCTACCATTAGCTCTAATAGTGTTTTTATCTTGAAAACTTAAATTTGCCTCTACTCCAGGTAAATTTAATGTATTAGAAGCCAAGTTTAAAGCCATTTTATTTTCTAATTGTTCTTTAGGTGTATCTCCAAGTATAACATATTTACTATTAAAACTACCAGCAGTAGTATCTGTATATGTCTGTCCTTGAGCGCCATAAGCACCAATAGCATTAACAGTTTGAGCTGACCAAGATTCAAGATTATTTTCTTGTTCCCTAATTTTTTTTGTTTCAAATGCATCTGTTTGCCCTAAATTCTTTCTCGCCACATCGCTTACAAGCGGATCTGCTTCATTTTGGTACATTGTTTGATATTGCTTAACTAAATCACCAGCGGCATTAATTCCACCTGCAACATCAACGCCTTCATTTACTTTAGCTTCTTGATTTTCTCTTTCTTTGTTTATTGCTTTTAATAAACCAGCATCTTGTTTTTCAGCTTTTTTAATAGCTATTGCTCTAGCATTCATATATGCATTAAACATATTAGCACCAGCCGTAGCCATACCCGCGTATATTTCTGCTGAACGATCAACGATTATTTGTGGATTTCTATAACTCATTTTTAATTTTTAAAATACGTGCTTGGATCTAGAGATCCTGATTGATATACTGTACCTTGAGGTAGACTAGAAGAATATTTACCTACTAAACTGTTGGAAGTAGGTGTTACGCTAGAAGCAGATTTACCCAAAGGCTCCACCACCAGCGGCAGAACCTATCATAGATGTTACGCCTCCAAAAGCACCTGATATAGCGCGAGCTTGAGCTTGGTTAGCAGACGCAGCGTTAGCAGCGGCTTGTCTTTCTTGCCCTGATGCTCTATCAAGATCTGCATTAATCCTACTTTCTTTTGTTTGAAATTCAAATTGTCTACCAGCAGCATCTGCAGCTTGCACTCTACGACCTTCAGCTATAGCTATAGATTGAAGTCTTTGTTGTTCAGATATTTTTTGTTGTTGTAACTGTTGTTCGCCTTGCGCTCTAAGCTTTTCATTTTGAGCTTCTTGGCTTTCTATACTAGCAGCAATACCTTTTTTACTTTGCAGAGCAGCTTGAGCAAGCGCAGTAGCACCACCAGCAGAGGCGCCTGTAGCTCTAAGGGTGTCAAGTGTGTTTGCAAGCGCAATGTCAGTTTGCTCCATTTGTATTTCAGCAGCTTGAGTAGCGACGCCTAAGTTAGAAAAAGCATTAGTAAGTTGACCAGATAAATCTTGTGCCATTTCACTTAAATCTTTAGTACTTGAATAAGGATTTATAGGTGTAGGTCTTGACCTTCTTAAACTTTCTATTTTTTGCTGAGCACGATCTTGTGCTCCTCTCGCTCCTTTAGCGGCTTGTTTTGCTTGGTTGGATGCAACAGCACCTCCTATAGCGGAAACGCCAGCCCCAACAGCTATTGCTGTAGCTATCCCCATAATTAATTAAGTTTTTTCATTACTTCGTGTGAAGGCTTAGGATCTTTTACCCAGCCATTTTTTTCCATTGATGTTATAATACCTTTGCTTTTACCTACAAATAACATATATTTAAATCCCATTGATAAAGCTGTTTTTTCAGCACTAGCAACAAGCATATCTATTAAGTGGGATCTATCGTTTTCATAATCAGGCTTGGATATTATATATTCTAACCAACAACCTTTTGAATTTGTTTGGTATATGAAGCCAGCTATAACTGGTTCGCCATGCTCTTCTATTATTATACCACCAGTACCGTCGTCTGGTAAATTATCTTTTTTTGGTGTTGGCCAACCGTGTCCAGTCCACCAACTTAAAAGCATATCCCAATCGTTTTTATTTATAACACGCGCGTTTAATTCCATATGATTTAATTTAATAACTTGATACCGCGTATCTTGATCCTACCGACCATAATTCTTTTGCGCCACGAACATCTGTTAAATTATCTGTAGATATTGTTACCGTGGCAAATCTACCTTTAATACCTGATATTTGATTTCCATATAACACCTCTCCGTTTGTAGGCGTACTATTATTTTTTAATACCCCATAGTATTTGTTTTCTTTACGATCAAAACCATATCTAAATATAGGTGGTATAAGTGCATTAGTAGAATATGTGTTACCAAAACTATCATACGCACCATCATAATAACTTTTTACTATAGCAGTTGTATCATTGTTACTTTCATAGTTAGCTAGTGGATTTGTAGTTCCATAATCAAATCTTTGCGCATCAGATATAAAAGTATCTACCTGCCAACCATTATCACCTTCATAGTTTACTGTTAAAAAGTTTTTAGCCACAGAAGAGTTTTGATTAAATACAAACTCTATACTAGATTTTTTATAAACACTATAAAATGTACCTCTATTATTACCAGTTAAAGAAGCATAGTGCTCATATATGTTTTGATCTTTTATAGTGTAATATTTATTTTTTAAACTTAACGAAAACGTAGGTTTATATGTGTAAAAACTAGTCCAGCCATTTATAAGCTCGTCAAAAGCTAAAGTTTTATAATTAGCATTTTCACCTGTAGCTACATCATCTGCGAGAGGTACAGCCCATGTCGGTTTTTGCTGTATAGATGTTACATAGTTTTTGTTGTGTATGTCATAACCACCTACTATTTGACCACGTGTTGGTGCTATAAGAGTAATACCATCATTTAATGCTATTGTTACGTTTTCACTTAACGTTATTACTTGACCTGCAACTTGAGTAACATAAGCAGTTTGTAAAGTGTTGTTTATAAGAAACTGCATACCTTTTTGAACATTACTAATAAAGCTAGCAGCTTGATTTATTGTTACAATTTTTGTTGTAATATTTGCTGCTGGCGCTGGTGGTATTGCTGACGTTATAGTATAAGTTGGTTGTCTAGTTCCTATTACAAGTTCTGTTGTTTCTGGTAAATTAGTAAGCTCATCTCTAAAAAAGTCTAGCATACCATACCTAGATATCTCAGTAAGACCATCACGCGACAATCTAAGTACACTGTTGCGATCTTTATCTGTAAAGTATCTTTGAAAACCATAACTTGCAAAACTCTCTGGGTTTCTGCTAATACCAAAATCACCATTGTAAGGTATAAGCTCGCCAATAACTTGAAATCTAGAAGTTATTGTGGCATTTCCTTCTGCAGAGTATATAGCGTCTTTATCTATAAGAGCTCTGTTAATTTTGTTTTCTTGAAGTACAATTAAATTGTTGTCATCAGCGTGTAGTTTTTGTATAGAACCATACGCTGGTGGTGCTGACTTAGTAATATCTTCACCAATAGAAAACTGGTTTGTATCGTTTATACCTGTTCTAGAGTTGAATATACCAGAATATATAAGTGAATTAAACCTGTTTTGTTGCAATGATTCTTCTTCGGCTAAATAAGCTTTAGCGCCTAAACCTACCTGTGTGTTATTATAACCACCTCGTATTCTAGATTCTTCAACAACAAAATTACCTTTATTGTTGCTAACTTCTATAGCCCCTGGAAAATTAAACTTTTGAGTAGTTGCGCTAGTTGTATTAACATGCAAAACTCTTAATGTAATCGTACCACTCGTACCACCAGAAACATTTAAAACATCGCTATTAGCATATCCACTACCTCTGTTTCTTATTTTAATTTTATTTATAGCACCACCAGCGCCTACGGTAACAATATCTACTGTTAAGCCAGTTCCGGTACCACTAGTTGTAGCTATATTATTACCTACACTATAACCCGAGCCTACTGCAAATGAAGCTATGCCTATTACTTGCTGACCAAAAGTAGTAGGTTCGTTATAAGGATAACCACCTGGGTAAACAGCCACCGCGTCTACATTAGTATCATCTTGCTGTAACTGTTTTAACCAGAACGAATTATAGTACAATACTTCTTTTACTATAGCCATTATATTATTATCACTTATTTTTTATTATTTTTATTATAACAATTCAACATTTACATCAAAGCCTAGAGATGTGTTCGTTGTTAAGTCTGTTCCAGTTATATTATTACTAGGGTTTAAACTAATAGGAGTTGTAGTACTAATACCTGTTCCTACGTTTACAATTTTAGAAAGTATAGGACTAGCTAGGCTAACTCCTCTAGCATACACTTCTATACTTAACAATGTTCCTGCTGGGACAGAAACAGGAAGTCCACTACTTTGTCTAGTTATATCAAAAGTAAGAGTGTTACCACCTACTGGTGGTGGATCAAGTGTTGCAAATTTAGCATCAGCACTATTACTAGGGCTTCCAGTTGTGTTAGCTTTTAAATTTGTAACAGGGGTTGAAGTCGCCGGACTTCCACCATAAGTAATATCTACTTCAAAATCTAAAGCACCTGTATAAGTACCACCAGTTTGGTTTGATAAATTTAAAGAAAAAGTAGTTATTAAACCAGCTGTAACTTGAATAGTTGGGGTATGCGTTGCTGTTAAACCCCCAGCATCTCTTAATATAATTGGTATGTCATACGTATCATTTGGTGGTAGCGAAGGTCCGTTTTGAGATAAAGAAGTTCCAGTAGAATTTATACTAAACCCATAGTTATTACCACTTGCATCAATAGTGCCTGATGAATTTTCAACAGTATCAGCGGCTATAGAAAAAGTTAAATCTTCTTGTCTTTGAGCTAAACTAGCTGCAGAATTAGTACCATTAACAGCGTTAACACTGTAATCTGAATTAGCTATCGCGCCAGTAGTAGTTATAGGTGAAGTAGGTGTAGGCGTAGTTCCAAAGCTTGGAAGCGTATTACCTAGCGTCCAGTTAAGAGTAAAATCAACAAAAGTTGAAGTTATTGTATCTGTAGCTCGCACAGTCAAATTAAAATTATTTTCAGCTGCAAATAAAGCTATATCAAAAAACCCATTTGTTTGTATGTGAAAACCTGTGCCAGAAGTTAAAATATTAAAAGGACTAACATTGTTATTACTTGCGTCTTTTGCTAGTAAATTTGTAGTACCTCCACCAAATAAATCTTTTGTTACAGATATAATACTAAAACTTTGGTTTGCTACCGGCACTCCTGCTGAATTTATAGCGTTTATTGGAGATACATTTGTACCAAACACGTCAACGTTTATACCCATGTTTTCGTTTTGAACGACAGTTGTAGAAGAAAGTGCAACAGGCGTAGTGTTACCACTAGCTTGTTTAACTTCTAAATTAAGATCTTCAACAAGCCCGGTTGTTGTAGTCTCCCAGTATATATCTAACGCTGACTCAACCGCTTCTGTTTCTAATACAGCTAATTGAGGTAACATAGAAGTTGCAGCGGTATTAGTGCTTACAGCTCCAATAGCTTGACTAGTAGACATTCTGGCTATCAAAGGATTTGTATCTAATTGATAAAAATTCTGGGCACCTGAGGCGCTTAAATCGCTAAGAGCCATGTTTAAATCTGAAGCAGTCGCTATTGAATTTACTGTAAAAGATTTACTGTTAAAATTATACTGCACTGAACTTGTAGAACTACTAATAGGTTGTGTGTTTTCAACAATACCAAATAATTGTACAGAACTTCTAAACTGCCTTTGCTCAGGTCCTACTTCGCTTAAATCTCTAGGTACTTTATTTATATTATCGTTTATTAAAACTATCTGCGCTGTGTTATTTAATTCATTAGTAGGATAAGGAGATGTTCCGCTAAAGTCTGGATATCCGTTTAAAATACCAGGTGCGTATACGTTGTAATAATCTTGCTCTGTTTGTCTTACTACGAATTTATAAGAATACCAACCAAGTAAATTTGCTTCAGCTAAAGTTATTGTAGCTGTGGCATTACCGCCACCACCTGCTACGGTTATTGTATCTCCGTCAGTGTAGCCTTCACCCATTTTAGCTATTTCAATACCCGTTATAGCGCTGCCTGTTACAGTTACATCTACAGTTAGACCACTACCCGTGCCACCGGTTGTAGCTACATTTATAGCATCTGAATAACCACTCCCGCCTGCAGCGATGGTTAAAGCGCCAACAGCTCCAATAGGAACGTAAGTACCAGGATATCCATTGCTTTTAACAGTTGGTATTGCAGATGTGAAACCATCTTTATTATTAAACAAAACAGAAAGACTATAGCCTGGCCACTTATACATTTCATTAGTATTAGTAGTAGAACTAGGTGATGGCCAAGAAGTATATGGAACATATATAGTAGAATTACCATATTGAATAGAGCCTACTTCAGTAGCAATGTCTTTAGAAGACAATATAGTAGTAGAAGATCTTCCATATCTATCAGCTAAAACAACGCCTAACTGGTAGTTTCTATTTTGTTTAAGCGTGTGATTAGGATATTCTATTTGACTATAAATATTGTTTGCATTAAGCGCGCCTACACTTGGCGGTTTTTCTTTATTAGCAAATCCTAAACCATAAGTTAACGAATCAGGCGAACTGTGCTTATCAATAAAGTTTCCGTATATTATCCTATTGCTACTTGTTTCTTGAGAAAAAGCTCTAACAGGAACCTTGTCATATACCCTAGTTGTTTGATCTTCAGGTAATACCTTGTATGGTTTTGTAGATAAATACTTATATGTAAATACACTACTATTTGCATTAGCTTGCATGTTAGTATTAACAACTGTTATAGGTATACTTTCTACAGATTTAATAGCTATTTGGTCTGATTCTTTGTATAATATCTCTACCTCTGTAACTTTTAAATTAGTTTCAATATTAGCATAAGGCATTTCAATATTTAAATCTACTTGCGTAGCATTGTTTTCCATAAAAGAAACCACAGTACTCCTGTAAGTTTGTTCATCGTCATTTAAAATAAAATAACCAGATTGTTTAGGAACAAAACAAGATTGACTAAACGGTGCCATTATAGAGTACTCACCATCATCAAATTTAAATCTATAACTAAACCTTATAAACCTATCTTTTACATAATCTGGATCACCAGACCAACTACTATCATAATCAGGATTTGGCTGAGCAAAACTAATATCGTCTGCAGCTACTAAAGTAACTGCACCTGTAAAGGCTACAGTTGTGCTAGTTGGGGCTGGAGAAGCCAACACAATTTTACCATTTAAGTTAGCATTACTTTGACTAATTATTTTTGAACCTACCGTAGGCACGTATGTAGTTCCATTAATCGCTGTAAAAGTAGCTGTAGTAACAGAACCTACCGGCGCTACTACTGTAGAAGACATGTTTATAGGTAAAAACTCTTGCGAAGGATTAGATATAGTTGATTTAAGCTTATTATTATAAGCCATATCTACAAACCTAACTGGATTTACCGGCGCAAACTTAGCTACAGATATTTGATCTTCATTTTGATAATATGCGTTATCACCAGCAGCTGTAGTTACATTTATTTTTCTAGGTTGATTTCTGTAATCAGTAAAAAATAATAAATCTTCTATCATGCTAATCCCGTATATAGGACTATTTTTAGAAAAATTTAAAAAACTACCTTCTACTAACTTTAAAAAACTACCATTACCTTCATTGTTAAACCTATATATAAAACAATTAGCAGTGCTAGGCGCAAAGTTGCTTATAACTCCTGTAGATGTATCTATATAATCAGTATAAAATAAATACACATTGTTCTGTGAAGTATCTACAAAATAACCTATAACATCTAAATGAGGTATTGAGGCTAAATCAGAATCTGCTATAACTTTATTGCCTTCTATATTTTCTAACGCCCCAACATCTTCACCCTGTGATCTACTAATAGCCACGTTTTGTGCTGATCTGTACTGGCCTGGTGGAATCAATCGATCATCAAGATCTTGATTCATTTTAGACTGTACAAAATTATTTTGAATATCTGGCATTTAATTCTAGTGTTTTATCCATTTAGATTTACCACGCGTAACTTGCACAAACTCGTTTAGTTTAATATTAGATAAACGTATTTTAGCATTACGAAGTTTTGCGGACTTTTCTTTTTTAAGTCTTTGTACTACATACTCAGGTTGATTTGCTCTTGTAGAAATTATAGCATGCAGTATGTAAGCATACATAGCTTCTTCTGCCATTTTAGGTACTTCAGTATCTAAATCGCTAGAAAGACCATCTGATATATATTCTAAGTTTATTATTTTATCAACTAAGTTATTAGAAAAAGATATTTTATTTGTTCTATTGTTAATGTTAAAATAACCATTAGCATTAGCGTACTGAGGGTCTAGAC
>Ga0209535_1001693_pt1 | contig 14788 bp, 18 predicted proteins | sample LinPmetageLP28_FD_184041 | JGI IMG/M metagenome (GOLD analysis project Ga0209535, IMG submission 184041) | Marine viral communities from the Pacific Ocean - LP-28 (SPAdes) (version 2) | ecosystem: Environmental > Aquatic > Marine > Oceanic | place: Pacific Ocean | collected 2009-08-22 | reverse complement strand
GAGAATAAAGAAAGAGCATGGCGTAGATATTTTAGCGCAAAATGTGGACTGGAAATACGTCTTTAAACTTATCCAGACACATTATCCATATATGAAAACCACAACAGCGAGACTGTAATGGCATTAGTAACAGACAGTGATTTACAAGCAGCCATAGCGGATTGGTTAAACAGATCAGACTTAACCTCTGTTATTCCTGACTTCCAAACATTAGCGCAGTTAAGAATCAACCGTAAGCTATCTATTGTAGAGCAAGAAGTCGTATCTACAATTACACCAACAGCACAAGCTACAGTTCTTCCTACTGGGATTACAGCTATGATTAGCGTAACCGATTCTAAAGGCAACGCACTAGAGCCTGTATCGATGCAGGAGATGTTTAACTACTCTGATGAGGGTGGCAGTGTAGCTCGTTATGCAATCGCAGGAAACGACATCTACCTAGCTCCTACTCCAACAAGCGAAAGCACAGAAGTTTATACCCTTGTATTTCGTAAGGATATGAATCTAGGTAATTACGAATCACTTAACTACGCAATCTTACAAGACATTTATTTAAACGCATCTCTAATGGAGGCTTACGTCTACCTTAAAGATGACTCAAGAGTTGCCTACTTTAAAAACATGGTTGATGAAGGCGTTATGGACGTACAAGCACAGAGATCAAAGCAAGGCGTAGGTCGTTCACGAATTAAAGACGAAAGTATAGCTGTTAACGGAGGACCACTGGCGTGAGTTCGCAAATAATTGAAACAAACCCAACATCAGGCTCGGCTACAACCTCTAGCGTTAGAGACAACTTTGGATTTGCAAAAACAGAAATTAACGAACACTACAGAATGTCTAAAGGTATGCAGACTACTGGCGGTAGTGCTACAGCTTATACAGCTACTTTTTCTCCAGCAGTAGTTTTAGCAACAGGAGTAAGAGTCACAGTAAAGTTTAACGCTGCTAATACTGGCGCAGATCCTACTATTACAGTAGATGGATCAAACGCTAAAGTAATTAAAAGAGCAGATGGTGATGCTTTGGTTGCTGGAGAAATTGGTCTCAATCAAATAGGCGACTTAATTTACGATGGTACTAATTTTAGGCTTTTAAGCGGTACTGATGTACCTACATTGGTGAAACTTATGTTAGGCGCTATGTACCCAATAGGTCATATTTTGACAACTGTAAAATCAGGTAATCCTGGTTCAGCAGATTACTTCTTTACAGGTGTTACTTTTGGAACTTGGGCCGCTTACGGTGCAGGCAAAACAATGTTTGGTATAGATTCATCCGATACAGATTTTGATACAGCAGAAGAAACTGGTGGTGCTAAAACAGCTACATTGAGTCAAGATAATATGAAGCACAACCATCAGTGGATGGAAGGTAGCAACAGCGGTAGCGGAGATCGTGCGTTTGACATAGAGGACACTGGAGCCGCTGGTTCTGGCACTGCAACTTTTAGCGCAACTGCTGCTGAACAAGATATACCTAATCAATCTCGTTTTGATGGTGTTGATGCCTACACTGCCCTTAACAGAGCAGTAACAGGGAGCGACCCAACTGCTTTCAGTATTGTCAACCCATACATTGTAACTAGGTTTTGGAAGCGAACTGCCTAATGCCATTTGAGACTGATAAAAGTAACGGCTTTAAATTTGATGCGACAGAGCTATTAAAGACTGGCGTATACCCTGAAGCTTTTGATCGCAAAATACCTTTCTGGGAGACTGTAGACGGTGTTCAATACACCGAGTTTGGTATGCGTAGGAAAGCAGGCCGAGATCAGAAGCATGACTTTAGCACAGGCTCTCATACCACTACTAAGCCTATTCGTGGCATAGCGACTACATCAGAGTTTGACGACAAAGTAGCCTACATCGGCGCATTAGATAAGATATTTTCATATCGACTTTCAAGCTCAGCAGTTGACACAGTAGGCACAGGGTATAATCTATTAGAAAACGCTGGCGCAACGACTTGGGATTCCAGCTCAACTACTTGGGATTCTGGAGCAACAGTTTGGGACGAAGGCATTAACGAAGCAGAACAATGGTCATTTGAAACCTTTGGTTCGTTTGTAGTAGGCGCTAATGGAAGCAATAAACCCGTTATTAAAAAAAACAACGTCAACTTTAATACATTTCACGATGACCAGGTTAGTGGAGCAACAATTCATACTGCTGGATCTGGTTATGCAGTAAATGATACGTTAAATCAAAGCGCAACAACAGGCTCTGGGTCTGGCTTGACTTGCACAGTAACAGAGGTTAGTGGTGGTGGAATAGTAGCTGTAGAGATAACAGTTTTTGGCTCTTCCTATGCTTCAGGCGAAGTTATTACCCTAGGTAATGTATCTAGTAGTGGTAGTGGAGGAAAAATTCAAGTTACAGTGCCTGACATATCCTACGACAAAGTAAAAATATTTAAGCGTCAAGGCCCGCATATGCTTGCATTTAACTATCAAGAAGGCGGTATAGATTTTCCTACTACTTTTTCTTGGTGTAGTGCAGACGACCTAGACGATTGGGATGGCAGTGCAACTAATACAGCAGGTAATCTTCAAATACGAGAAGCTACTGGTGAGATACGATGCGTAGCTCAGCTAGGCAACAACTTAGCGGTTTACACACAAAACCAGATGTTTGTTGTTTCATACATTGGCCTTCCTAACATATTTGGTTACAAACCTGCGTTAGATGGCGTTGTAGGCGCTGTATCACCACACTCTGTTGTTGCTGTAGGAAGAATGAACTACGGTTTATCAAGAGATGGATTCTTTGTAACTGACGGCGCATCTTCTAAGATGATTGGGCGTGACTCAGGAATGAATAGATTTTTTAGGGAGAACGCATCATTTACCGAGCTAGGTCAAGTGTTTGCTTTTGACAACTCAAAAGAAAATGAAGTTGTTTGGGGCGTGCCCTTAAATTCTGCGAAGATCACAAAAGAGATTTACTACAACTACAAAACAAACCAGTGGGGAATGCGGGATTCAAACATATCTGCATACCACGACAGAGGCATATTTAACGAGCCTTTGTCTGCTAATACAAGTAAGTTCTACTTTGAAGGCACAATTCCAACACTAGCTGATCCAGCGGTATCGGCGGTAACAAAAGCGCACGACTTAAATAATGCAGATAGAATTAAAGAGATTACTGCATTGCGTGTAGGTAAAACAGGTGCAGGAACACCAACAATTAGTATTGGATTTACAGATACAATAAATGCAATTCCTACTTTTAGCGATAATTTTACTATAGCTGAAGAGGCTACATTTAAAAGCTTTCCCGTAAGAACTGCTGGACGATACATACATATAAAAGTAGAAAGTAACGGCACTAATGACGACTGGGAATTAACTGACATGGTTATACAGGGTCGATTTGAGGGCGAAAGATAGATGGCTAATCTGCCAGAAGAGTATGACCGGGTAGCACTTGAGGAAGAGCTAAGGGATCTTCAACAAAAGATAGACGACATGAAGACTCTTTTACGGTTTATTCCTTTAGCAAATCCGCCTGTAGTGACAAATAGAGACAAAGGATTAGTTGCTTACAGCGATGGAACTGTTACATGGGTTGGATCAGGTTCAGAAGGACTGTATAGATATACAGGTAGTGCATGGGTTAAGATAGGTTAAATTAAGAGGAGAGAGGAGATGGATCCAGTCATATCGGATATTAGAAGAGAGTGGACTTGGGTTAAGTACGGCGTTGAGGAGATTATACACAAGTACCCTTGGTTGACGTATAGAGCAGAAGATATATATGCAGCTTGTGTTAACGGACAGGCGATACTTTATACAACCAGTGAGGCATTTGCAGTTTGTACTGTAGAAGTACATCCTATAACAGCAGAGCAATCCTTTTTAGTGTGGGCTTGCTGGGCAAATGGAAAGGGAAAGAATCTGAATATTATCAAGAATCACTTTGATTTTATTCGTAGAGAGGCAGAAAGATTAGGGTGTGACCGAGTATCGGCCAAGACACCTAATAAAGGATTAGAAAGGGTTTACACAAGAAGCGGTTGGAGATGTGACATGAGAGACTTCAGCATTGACATAGAAGACACAAAAGAGGTTTAAAATGGGCGGCGGATCAGCACCATCAGATACAACTCAAACTACTAGACCATTTCCAGCACAGGAAAGGGCGTTAACTCGTTTATTTGGCCTATCTCAAGGCGCATTTGATCAGGGTCCAATGCAGTTCTTTCCTGGTCAAACGGTTGCGGCACAGTCACCTAACACTATTGCGGCACAGCAAGCAGCATTAGGTGCGGCGGCTCCTCAAGCTGGCTTAGGTATGGCAGGTGCAAGATCAGTTGCTGCGGCACTTGATCCCATGTCTGCTCAGTCTCAGGCAGTGATGGATCCTTTTATTTCTAAGCTACAAGGTCAGATATTACCCGGAATAGGCAGTCAAGCTATCCGTCAGGGTGCATTTGGTGGTAGTCGTCAAGCCTTACAAGAACAACAAGCTGCTGAGGCGACCGCAGGAGCCGCTACACAAGCGATGCTAAGAAACCAACTAGCTGCAATGTCTGCTCTCCCAACGGCTCAGAGAGGCCTTCTAGCGCCTTCTCAGACCCTATCAGCGGTAGGTGCACAGCAACAAGGCTATGAGCAATCACTTATTGATGCAGCAAGACAGCGTTTTGCCTTTGAGCAACAAGCTCCAGAGACAGCACTTGATCGCTTAGCAAGCCGAGTTACTGGTGTTAACTTAGGTCAAATTGGCACTACTAGCGGTGGTGGCGGCGGTGGATCAGACCTTGCCTCACTAGCAGGTCTTGGTTTAGCTGGTTACGGATTGTTTAATCAAGGTCAGCAGAGGTAGATTATGGGCGGTGGAAGCAGCAAATCAAAATCAGCACCATTTGCTAAGGAGATGACTCAGAAAGAAATTGATGAGGCGATGGAAAAGCTGTTTGGCAAAGGCACAAAGAAAAGCAGAGCCGAGGCGGCATTGCCCAGTATTTTAGCAAGTATAGAGCAGCAACGTATGGCTCAGTTACAAAACGTACCCAGCATAGAGGGGATAATAGGTCAGTTGATGCAACAAAACCCTACTGTTAGCTCTTCTGCAATGCCTCAAATGGGCATTCTTGGGACTCTATCTGATTTAGGGTTGCAACAATTATCACAAGATAGGGGTGTATCGTAATGGGTGGAGCCAGAAAAACAGACATGAGTCCTGAGAGTCTTTTTAAAGATGCGGGAATAAGTCAAGCAGATCAAGATTTTTTAAACCAAGAAAGAAATGCTGAGACAAGAGCTGAAATTTTAGCAAATCTAACAAAAGGCGGGATTAACTCTCCTAGAGGGCTTTTAAGGGCGACACTTGGAAACAAGGCGCTTCTTCCTAGCATAGAACAGGCAATTAACACAGCCAGAGGCGTTAATTATTTTGGCGATGCAAGACAAAGCCTTATGAGTGCGCCTGAAATACAAAGCATGATCGCCCAACAACAAGCATCTACCCTTCAAGGCGTTCCTGCATTAGGCGTTTTACCTATGATGCAAGGTGGTTTTGGTCAAGCACAAGGCGGATTTGGTCAGCCTCAAGGTGGTGGTAGCTTATTTAACAGCCTAGCAACACAAGGCATGGGTCAGATAGCATCTGGTCAAACAATGAACCCAACATTATTTAAGGCGAAGGTGTAAGATGGCAGGTGCAGCATTAGCAGCAATACCAGGAATCATTTCATCAGTAGGTGCGGCGGCTGTAGCCAATCCTGCGATAACAGGTGCTTTGCTAGGTGGACTGACAAACAGAGATGACCCACTAAAGGGTGCTGTGTTAGGCGGCCTTACAGGTGGCTTGACTGGCGGACTAACTAATACTCCACCAGCAGCAGTTCCTGTTCTTGAAAAGGGTGCTACTACAGCAGCTATAAACGCTGGCACAGCAGCAAGTACAGCAGCTCCAGCTTTAGGTTTTGGGCAAGTGGCAGCGCAGGACGCCGCACTTAAAGCTAAATTAGCTTCAGATGCAGTAATTGCCTCTAAAAATGCCGCCGTCTTAAAAACAGGCATGGCATCAAACACTGCTGCAAATTTAGCGGCAGAATCTGCTGCCAAAAAAGTTGGAGCAGAAGCTTTAGCTAACAACGCTACGTTAAAATATGCAGCCGCAGATATACCCGGATCGGTTATTACGCACAATCCTGCAATGGCTGGAACAAATTTTAACGCAACAACAAGCTCATATATTCCATCAAATAACAACACTTTATTTACAGCGAAAGATCTTGGAGTCAATATCAATCCAGTTACAGGTGTTGACGCTACTGTTAATAATGCTTTTGGTAATTTTAACACAACAAAATCAATGCTTACGGCCAATGCAGGAAATATAGCAAATCCTATTACTGAAAAAATAGCTTTAAGCCCTGGTGCAAAGATTTTAGCAACAGCTAAAGACAAGCCTATGGAGACAATGCAGTTTGCATCAGCGTTAGGTGGCGGTCAACAACAAGCACCAACACCATCTATGGCTCCTGTAACTCAACCCGGTGGCTTTGGCGATGTACCAACTATCGAAGAGTCTATCGGAATGGATAGCGGTCCTAGGTTTGTATCTAAAGGCTTATTTGATGAGTCAAAGCGGTCTATGGAAGAAGAAGAGATGGCTTTAATGTACCAGAAACTATCAGAGGCAGGATTAGTATAAGATGGCAAGTTATTTAGATCAGTTAATTGACGAGTTTGCTCCTACGAATAAAATACAAGCAGGAATGACTGACAGCTTACAAGCTCCTAGCAGTCTTTCTGGCATTGAACAATTACAAGCGCTTGCAAACCAGAAAGAAGAGCTAAGAAAGAGACAGCAATCTGCTTTGTCAGACTACTCTGCACTAGCGTCTAAGCGCCCTGAGTCTCGTCTATTGCAAGAAAATCAAACCATGGGGCAGTTCTTTAAAGACCCATCTGAAGCACAAAGAGCCTTTATGGTTAACTTTGGTTTAAAGCTTGCTGCTGGAGACTCTACTAAAGACTTATCCTCTCGTTTAGCCGAAGCACTTGGTCAAGGTGTAGGTGCTTTACAGGCATCAAGAGCGTCTGACATTAAGCAACAACAGATACAGGATAAGTCAAAGATAGAGCAGATGGCATTACAACAAGAAGGCTTGTCTGATCAGTTTACTCAGCGTAAAGCAATGCTTGGTGAAGAGAGAGCTATAGCTGGTGCAGAAAGAGAAGAAACTAGACTTGGGCTTGAAGAAAGACGACTTGCAACCTCAGAATTTCAAGCTCTGCCCAAGGTAGATCAATATCAACAGCTTATTGATAAAGCTATTAAGTCACAAGATTATAATTCAGCAGCTAGGTATCAAAGGTTGCAAGAACAAGAGCTTTATGGAGAGCCAAATAAGGTCGCACAAATAAATGATCAAATAGATAGATTAAACACTCAACTTCAAAGTTTAGACCTTAATGATCCAGGTTATCAACAACAAAGAGATAGAATCCAAAGAAGAATATCCGACCAAGAATCTCTTAAAGCAAAACAAACTTATATTTCTGGTGGAACAACTCTTAACCCAGACGGAAGTGTGACTTTCGGTGGGCCTGCAAAGCAACAAAAAACAGCTCAGTTTGATTTAGACACTGTTACAGGTATGACTGGAAGAGCCTTGGTTGACTTGCCTAGTATACTTGTAGACCCATACTTTCAAAGCTCTACTGGCCCTATAGCTCAAGCAAAGTTTTTACCAGTCGTACAGTTGTTTGGCGAGACAGGCGGAAAAGAGCTAAGAGAAAGAATAGGTCTTTACTCAGATGAGCGTGGCGTAGAAAAAACTGAGTTCTTTAAGCCTCTTTCTGAAAAAGAATGGCCTATTGCTAGAAGAATGCTTGCTATAAATCCCAAGCTTCCTGCTGCTGCAAACATTAACATACAAGTTAAAACTCATGCTCCAAAAGGGTTAGAGCAAATACAAAACGCTTACACAAGAACTCAGAACGATTTATATGGAATTCAAGCTAGGATGTCTGTTGCTCAACAAATGTCTATGCCTTTTATTAATGGTCATGGACAAGATCCTAGAAACCCTTTTGCTGGCGGTTTAGATATGTCTCCAGAGGGCGCTAACGCATCTACAAAAGATTTAGATAAGTTTTTCCCAACAGCAGATTCTTCAGCAAAAGGTCAAGGCTATCTTGTTAAGACTGTAAACGGTCAAAAAAGGCTGTTTCCTCAAGAGTATGTTCAATCGCTTTATAATAGGCAGATAAACAGCTCAAATCCAGGAGACTTTATAATTCTTGGCGGTAAAAGAGTTACAAACATACCTTACGAATTTTACGTTAAGAATCTTGGCTATAGCGAATACTAGAAGGCATATTGATGGTTGACACAATAGATTTTAGCACACTTTCAGAAGAAGACCTTAAAGCATTATTTCCATCAGGATCTGCACAAGCGGCTCCAGCTGCTCAAGCTTCTACTGCCGACACCGTAGACTTTAGCTCTTTATCGTCTGAAGAACAGCAATCTGTAATGAACCAAATAAGTTCAGGAGCTGGCCAGCCTATAACAGTGGGCGATGCAGAGTCAGAAGACCTTATAGACGCTATAGGAAGACTGCCTGGAGAGCAAGATACTTCTGATGAACTTCAAGCTTATGCTCAGTACGGAATCAGAGGCGTTACAAGCTTACTAGACCTCCCATCTATGGGATGGAACGCCATGTCTTACCTTCTTGAGAGGGTTCCTGCTCTTGGCGCTGGTGGCGCATATTCAGGTACATCTCAACAAAGAGATGTTAGGGGACTTATACCTAGAGCGCCATACTTAGGCCAAGAGCTTGCAGAGGCAACAGGTCTTGGGGACCCAAGGAAGAAATTATCAGGAGAGCCTACAGAGCTTTCTTTTGAGCAGCAAAGACAAATGTCTCCTTATGGTTTTGCTATTGAGCTTGGAACTTCAGGTCTTGGCTTTGGTAAGGCTGCACAGTCAGTTGGCAAGATGGCAAGAGATAGAGCTTTAACGGCTGGCAAAGAGCCAGGAAAGTACTCATTAATAGCCTCTAGTCCAGAAGCATTTAGAAAAGAAATGCAATTTACAGCATTAGGAGCTGGAGGGGCTTTAGGTGTTGGAGAATTAACTGATGGCAGTCAAGGTTTAATGATTGCAGCATCTATGATTACGCCAAGTATAGCGGCTGTTGGGTCTAGCATCGGAGAAAGAGCTAAGGGTATATCTGATGTAAAGAAAAACTTATTTTCTCAAGAAGGCCAAGCGGCAATGGCAATAGACAGCATTTTGCGAGCCGCTAGGGATCCAGAAGCCGCAATCTTGAAGATTCAAGAGGCTGTAGCAAACTCTGGTGGTCGTAGTTTAAATCAAAGTTTAGGCATGATTACTGGTGATGCAGGGATCATATCTTATGAGAAGGGAAGAAAAGGCATTGCAGCAGATTTAAAACAGTTAGATGATAGCGGCATACAAATGCTTGTAGCTGGTTTAGATGATCTTGTTAATCAAGGTGTTGTTAACGCCGCTGATGAGTGGATAAAACTTGGAAGAGATAACAATCTAGCCGCAATTCAGGCAAATGTTAACAAAGCAATAGATCATGCTCGATATGCTCAGGATAATGCAGGAACGCCTTTATCAGTAGGTGAAGCGTCTGTGGTTCTTGATGACGCAATATCATTAGCCGAAAAGAATTCAAATGAAATACTCAAACAAGCTTGGGCATCTACTAGGGCAGATGAAAGATTATTTGATCCAAGACCAATATATAAAGATTTGCAAAACATGATTAAAGAGACTTTTACAACGGACACTTCAAAGTCTCAATATAAGTCAATGTTTGAAGATGATCTTAAAATATTAAAAAATCTAGCCAAGAAAGGAAAGCCAGTTGATATAAACGAGCTTCTTGACTTGAGGTCTTCTATAACAACAAAGCTAAGAAATATACCCAAAGAAAACAGAAACCCATTTAACAAAAAGTTTGGGTCAGAGTTTCAAGAGATTCTTCTTGATCAAATAAGCAGGGATGGTAGTGAATCTTATAACGCTGCAAGAGACTTAACAGTTAAAGTTAAATCTATTTTTGATAAAAGTTATTTTACAAAAAACGAAGATATTGGCGAGTTACTTGCAGATAAAACTTTCTTAAAAGGCGCTGCTGGCGGCGTTTCAGCAGACCAGTTAATAAAGGCATCAGGCTATGGAGAAGGTGTTTTAGAGGCTACAGGAGACGTTATTAAAGCCTCTTTTGCCAGATCAGCGGTAGATCCAAAAACAGGTACGATAGATCCTAAAAAAGCAAGAGCATTCCTTAGCGATGGACAGTATGGAGAGTTTCTAAGCCGACCCGAGTTTAGACAAACAAGGTCGCAACTTGAAGCCGCTTTAGACTCAGGTCAAAGTGTAGAGCTTGCGGAGCTTGCAGCGAAAGAAAGCACAGCTAAATTAAAGCAAAGTGCATTCGAGTTATGGACAACAAAAGACTCTAACAAAGCAATTGACGCCATTATATCAAAAAGAACTAAGGACAGTTTGGCCGCTGTTAGAGAGCTAAAGAGACAAACTTTACTGGATGAGTCAGGCGATGCCTTCCAAGGTCTTCAGCAAGCCTTTTTAGACAGGATGATAACAGACGGTCAGCTTGTACCTTATGGCCAAAGAAAGAAAATGGTTCCTGTTCTTAAAGAAATATTTGATGCAGATCAAGTTAAGCAAATTGATTCCATATTCAAGCAAGTTGATAAGATTCGATCAAGACCTGGTTACAGGGTTAATAGAATAGAAGAGGACGATGCTCTGATTATGTCTACTATAGGTAAAGTTTTGGGTGCTAGAGTTGGCGCTCAATTCGGTCAATCTCCATTGATTATGGCTAGCGTAGGCGGAAGGGTTATGCAGAAAATAATGAAAGACCTTCCTAGAGAAGTTGTTGATGATATAACCAATCAAATGCTTTTAAACCCTGAGTTATTTATGCAGTACAAAGGATCTGTTGATAAGATAAAAAACATTGACGAAGCTACTGCAATAGCTCATCAGTGGGCTTTGATTGCTGGCCATCAAGCAGCATTAACAACTAGGGACCCTGTTACCGAAGCATCATCACCTATCGCAGGACGCGGAGAGAGATAGCCTAGCAATATGTTTGGTCTAATCACAATGCTGTTATCAACGCTTGGAGCCACAGGGATGGGTTCCATGCTAAAGATACTAGGTGGTGCAGTACAGAGCCGTAACGAGGCTAAAGAAGCAGAAGCAAAGAGAGAGCTAATACGTGATCTGCAAATGAAACAAGCAGACATGGAGTTCCAGAAGGCAATATTTGGAGATGCCAGCGATGACCCGGAAGCGACTATATTTACTCGGACTACTCGTAGGATTATTGCTCTTATCGGGATGCTCAATTTTGCAACCATCTCAATCCTCTGTACAATCTATCCCACAGTCGAACTCGTTACATTTATCCCCCCTGAACAAACCCAAGAAATTAGTATCTTGTGGGGTCTCTATAAGATGCCAGTCGATCAGGGAATTACAACGTCAATCACAACAGGGCATATCTCCCTTGTCTCGATTACCACTTTGGGCGCTATAATAGGGTTCTACTTTACACCAGCAGGAAAACGATAATGGACATTGATTTAGTCAATCAAACTGTAGCGATGATGAACCCTCAAGAGCAGGTTGTCACTGAGCAGATAGCACAGCCTTTGGTTCGTGAAGCCGCCAAACCTCCAGAGAGTAAGATTGGATCAATGTTTTGGGCTAAAGATTACAACGCTGATGAAAAAATACCTTTAGAGGAAAGGGTTTTTCTTTATAATCAAGCTCAATCAATAGAGCCTAATGAAAGCGTTTTAAACGCATCAAAGTTTGCTGTTGACAGCGGGGCATTTGATTATGAAATGAAAGATTTTGATTTAAGCAAAGAAGGCTTATTCAACGGATTAGTTAATATTTCTAAGATAGAAACCGCTGGTGGAAACTTGCCCAAAGAAAACCAAGTTAGCAAAACTGGAGCGCAGGGCTTGTTTCAGGTTGTAGAGTCTTCAGCAAGAGATGTTTTGAAAAATGGTCAGTTTGGAAATAAAGCAGCAAAAGCATTAGGGATTAGTCTTAGCGATATAAAAGGCATGACTAGAAAAGAGCTTCAAAGTTTTTTGTTGAATGATGATAAAGCTAACAGTCTTTTCGCAACGGCAATAATAATGCAAAAGTTGCAAAACAACAGGAACAAACAAGCTAAATCTTCTTCCTCGGCAGAATAGTATTTTTATTCTTCTTAACCTCTGAGTCTTTCTTCTTATAGAATATCTTATCGAAGTTCTCTTTGAACTCCTTACGACTAACTTCCATTGGTCTTGGTTTTGATCCTTTACCCATAATAAGTACCGACTGCGGGAGAAGCTGGCCGGTGCAGCTCTGGAGGGATGCCTACCCACTGGCATATTCTGTTAAACAAAGTATAGACTATAATTCTTCAATTGACTTCACTTTTCTTGGTTCTGGGAACAAATAATCTATCTTAGTGGCCCAGTCCGTAGGAATAGCCGTACAGCCACCCCCTTGTGTTACTTCTTCTTCAGTCATGCACTTAGCAGCAGAAGTCATTAGAATGATAGTATCATCGTTATGCTCTATCATCCAACCTACCGTGTAGCATATAGCCATAGAAGTCTTCCTGCAATCCTCTATGTCTAACCAGCCCTGCTCACCCTCTTGAGCATCACGCCAGGTTACTCTTACAATCGGGTATCGACCTATATCCATAGCGACCTCTACAATCTTAGTGGGTTCCTGCCTTTACTGATCAGTCCCTCGACTCTACCGTCAACACTTTCAATTTCTTGCTCAAGGTGCTTAACTTCTGTTTGCAGAACCTTAACATCTTCTTTAATTTGATCTGTATTCGGAATATCAATAGCCTCAAGTCTATCAGATACCCTTGCAACTTCGCCTCTAACCGTTTCAATTTCTTTGCCAATGTGTCCAATGTCATTGTCTTCTATCCTCACTTCTAGTTTAGTTAATCTTGATTCAAGGTGAGTGGCATCTGTATTAGCTTCTAGCGTAGACACCTTCTCGGTTAGTGTGCCATATCCTACAGCGGCACCGCCAATAGAACTTGCTATGCCTATCCATAAGGCAACATCTTGTGCATTCATTACGGTAATATCTCCAAAGTTTGTTGAGCTTCATTTGAGTACAAAAAGTACATTTCACTCTCAACCCCGGTATTGTGGGCCTCCCAATCTAGGTTTAACTGCTTTACGTTTAGCTGATCTATAGATATAGCTGTGTTGGTAAAGAAGTCCATAACTGTGTTCGTAGCCATAAATGAGTTGGCTATTGTATCTATAACAAAAGAATCCTGAGCATAACCTTCAATCATGTTCTTGGTCATACTGGCTTCTAGCATCCCGCTAATGCTGGTGTTGAACTTCTGGCGACTACCTTCTTTGATGGCCCGGAGGTCGTTGTCAGTCGCATACTGCTCAGCGTTAATCTTAGTTTGCTGATCGCCAGTGACAAGCATATCTGCTATCTCTGTAACCGCCGCTATCTCGCTTGCAGCCTCTATCAGAGTCTCTTTCTCTTCTTCATATGTGTCTTGCTCTAGGTCAATCATATCGTTCAGGAGAACGGCTGTAAGAGCCTCTGGGGTGCTATTTACTAGACCATCAGCATAAGCCTGGTTAAAGACATCCATCTGCTCTGGCGTTAGTTCGTACTGAGTACCGTCATCGTTGTTGTAGATAATGGTATTGCCATCGATCATGGACTGAGTAGTCCACTGAATGTATTCTTGGATGTTACTTGTTATTACATTGTTTATCGTAGACGTGCTTTCGCTTAACGCTGTCATATCGAAGTCGTTTTCGCTCGCACTCGCCTTTGTGGACAGCAGGAGGATCAGGGACAAGATCAGGGTTTTCTTTGTAGTATTCAATTGCTTCTTCTCCTATTAGCCCTAAGATTGGGCAGGGTGTCTTGGCATTCATCATCGCATGGAACACACGGGGGTCTTGACATAGAACGCTAGTCGCAGCCACTTTCAAGCCTAGCTTCTCTAGCTGGCGTGATAGCTTTAGTCTCTCGCAATTCTTGTCAACCTGCATTCTTGAAGTGCTGAAGCCAATCTGGAGAGTCTGCATACCTGTACCAGAGGTAATTAAACAAGTGTCAGATTGATAGGTCGGTGTTGAGGGTGCTACCGCTGTAGTGACAGGCATTCCCTCCTGGTTCACGGTAGTCTCAGTCGTAGTCGTAATCGTTTCAGCTTGCTGGTTTGTACCAAAATCACCTACTGTAGCCTCTGAAGCAAGTGTCACCGGCGCTAACAGAAGCATTATCAGTAAGTAGTACATAAAATGCCCATATGTTTAATTATTATTTTACACATTCTGGACGCCTTTGCCACTAATCTAGGTTTTCGCCAGCAGCGTACAAGTAATCACCTATAGCCATCATAGTCTTCGGGTCGTTTATAATAAAACTGTATAAAGAATCGTACCCGTCAATACTAATAGTTATAAGCTTATCTTGAGGTAAGTAGTCAATAAGTAGCTTTTTGTTGCTTTCCGGGTCGTCTACGACCATAGATAGTGATTCAATCATGTTATCCTCTCCAATTGTTCTTTGATTTGTTTCTCCCACTCCTCAATCATCTCTCGATAATCAGCGGTGTAGAGCTTCTTCGGTTTATTGGCATCAGCCAGCATCTGCCTTACCATCTCATCGCCATACATATCTTGCATATATAGCGTGTAATTCTGTGCAGCAGAGCCATGCTTCATACCAAACTG
>Ga0209535_1001692_pt1 | contig 14790 bp, 20 predicted proteins | sample LinPmetageLP28_FD_184041 | JGI IMG/M metagenome (GOLD analysis project Ga0209535, IMG submission 184041) | Marine viral communities from the Pacific Ocean - LP-28 (SPAdes) (version 2) | ecosystem: Environmental > Aquatic > Marine > Oceanic | place: Pacific Ocean | collected 2009-08-22 | reverse complement strand
GGGAAAGACTTTAGATTATTATAAAGATATAATGTAATGAATTATGGCAACGTCAGGAACTACAGCATTCGATCTACAGATTGATGATATTATTGAAGAAGCATACGAGAGATGTGGTATTCGAACCAATAGTGGTTATGACATAAGAAGTGCTAGAAGAAGTTTAAATCTTTTATTTTCTGAATGGGGTAACAGAGGTGTTCACCTTTGGAAAGTTAAATTAAATCAAATTCAATTTACAGCTGGAGTTGCAACTTATTCAGTGCCTACTCAAGTTAATGATGTTTTGGAAGCTTATATTTCTTCAAGTGGTGCAGTAAATGGAACTTTGAATACTGCTTTAACTGATGTTGCAACGAGTGTTGTACTTACAGATGCTACTGGATTTGCATCTAGTGGAACAATTCAAATAGGACTAGAATTTATTACTTACACTGGTAAATCAACAAACACATTAACTGGAGCAACTAGAGGAGCTAGAGGTTCGTTAGCCGTGGCTCATGCAGCAGGTGTACCAGTACAAAATATAACTGGCTCAGGAACAGCAAGTACACAAGATGTTGCTTTAACAAAAATTGATAGATCAGCTTACTCTGCTTTACCTAATAAATTAACAACTGGACAACCCTCTCAATATTTTGTTGATAGACAAACACAACCAACAATAAGTTTATATCTTGCTCCAAATGCATCTACTTATACAACATTAAAATATTATTCAATTGATAGAATTGAAGATGCTGGATCTTACACAAATAATCCAGATGTTCCTTTTAGATTTTTACCATGCATGTGTTCTGGTCTTGCATATTATTTATCACAAAAAAAATCTCCAGATAGAATTCAATTATTAAAACAACTTTATGAGGATGAGTTATTAAGAGCATTAAATGAAGATGGTTCAAGAACTTCAGTTTATATTTCTCCTCAAACTTATTTTGGAGATGGTGTATAATGAGTTTTGCAAGTGGAAAAAGATCACTAGCTATATCTGATAGATCAGGTCAAGCATTTCCCTATAGAGAAATGGTAAAAGAGTGGACTGGTGCATTAGTACATATATCAGAGTTTGAACCAAAGCATCCTCAGATTGATCCACCTTATCACAAAGCAGATGCTGTAGCTTTACAAAATCCAAGAACTATGAAGTTTCAACAACCAACAGATATATCAACTATAAATCCACAAGCCCCAAATGATGATACTATTGCAGATTCTGGTGGAATATTTGTAGGGGTTGCTAATCTTTCTTTACCAGGAGATTTTGCATTTAGAACTCAAGACTTTGAAGTTACTTCAAATGGGATTACAACAACTATTCATAGTATGGTTCCAGAAGATCCTTCATTACAAAACAGAAGAAGAGAACTTATATCATCATTAGGTTCTGTGGGGGTTAGTATTACATAATGGCTGTCACACACGCAAATTTTTTAACTCAAGTAAGAAATTATACAGAAGTAGATAGTAATGTTTTGACTGATGCAATTATTCAAGACTTTATTAAATCAGTAGAATTAGATATAGCTGGTAAAGTTGATTACGATGATTTAAGAAAATATGCTACTTCAAATTTTACAGCTGGAAACAGATATGTAATTTTACCTGCTGATGCTATTATTGTAAGATCAGTGCAAGTTATAGATAGCAGTGATAACAGAACTTTTTTAGAAAAAAGAGATACTAGTTTTATTTCAGAATTTGCTCCAAATGATACAGTGACAGGAACTCCTAAATATTGGGCAAACTGGGAGGATAATGTTCAACAAGGACCAGTTATTTTAGTGGCTCCTACACCAGCAACTGCAGATACAGTTCAATTAAATTATATTAAATCTCCTCCAGAATTTACTAGTACAACAAATACTTTTCTATCTACAAACCAAGAATCCATGTTATTACATGGAGTATTATCAGAGGCTTTTAGATTTCTAAAGGGGCCTGACAATCTATACAACCTCTATAATTCAAAGTATAATGAAGAAACACAAAATTTTGCCCTACAACAAATGGGTAGAAGAAGACGAGGAGAATATCAAGACGGAGTACCAAGAGTCAAAGTCGATTCTCCGAGTCCATAAATTAATTAAGGAGAATAATTATGGCAATAACAACTAATGCAATCTGTGATTCTTTTAAAAAAGAATTACTACAAGGCAGTCACGATTTTGATGCATCAACAGATACATATAAACTAGCGATGTATACAAGTTCAGCGACTTTAGGAAAATCAACAGCAAACTACTCTACTAACCCAGGTGGTGGATCAAACACTGAAGTAACTTCAAGTGGATATGTTGCAGGTGGTAAAGCACTTGTCAATCAAGGTGTAAAAGTATCTTCATCTGTAGCAATTACTGATTTTGCTGATCTATCTTTTATAGGAGTAACTCTTACTGCAAGAGGTGCATTAATCTATAACACAACTACAAATGGTGGTTCAAATACTACTGATGCTGTTGCTGTGTTAGATTTTGGTGGAGATAAAACTGCAACTTCTGGAACATTTACAATTCAATTTCCAGCGTTCACAACATCTGCTGCAATATTAAGATTAGCTTAATTTAGGGTCTTGAAGCTATGGCCAACTATACTTACACAGTAACCGTAGCTTCAGGAAACTTATATGGTGGAGGGACTGGAAACGTCTTTTATTTAGACGGAACCAGAAATGCTACAGGCCCAGGCACTGTCAATTGGGTTGAGGGAGGAACTTTAAGGTTTGAACAAAGTAATGCCTCAAATGATAATCATCCTTTAATTTTTTCTACAACTACAAGCAGAGATCAATACCTTACATCAGGGGTAACATATTATTTAGATGGTGCCTCTAACTATTTAAACTACGTAAACACAACAAACTTTAATGCTGCTACTACTCGTTATGTAGAAGTAACACCATCATCAGCAACTGATTTTTATTATCTTTGTTATGTGCATGGTATTGGTATGGGTGGAATATTTGATATTGAATCAAATGTTTGGGGTGGATTATCTTGGGGTAATAGTGTTTGGGGAGACCAAGGTCATATTGATGTATCGGTCACAGGAGTATCATTAACATCAACTATTGGAAATGAAACTCAAAAAATTGATCATCAAGAAGATGTAGTCGGACAGCAATTAACATCTTTACAAGGCACAACTGTTGGAGGAACATCTGCTTTAGTTCAACTTACTGGAAGTTTAGAGTCTATGGCAATAGGCTCAGTCGTGACTGGATTTGGAGTAAATGTAGGTGGAAGCTCAATAACATCATCAAGTGGAAGTGTAACTATTGATGAAAGCACTTTGACTGGAGAAGGTTGGGGAAGATCATCGTGGGGAGAATTTGCATGGGGTGTAAATTATTCTGTTGCCTTAACTGGACAAACTTTAACTTCTAGTCTTGGAAATGAAACAGCATTTACTGATGTAACAGTAAACGTTACTGGACAACAATTAGGACTTACTCAAGGTTTAATTTCATTAGTAGGAGATTTTGGTATTGTAGTTTTTGCAGCTGAAGATCAGTTAGATTTTACTATTGGAACTCTTACATTAAATGCAGATGCTACTGTTGATGTTACGACTGTCGGTACTTTAACTGCATCAGTAGGAACCACAGTAGTAGGTCAAAAAACTCCAGTGGATGTAACTGGAATTCAAATAACTTCTTCATTGGGTACTATAACTTTAGAGCAAACCACAGTTGAACCAGTATTAGGTCAATCTATAACAATGTCATTAGGAGAAAATGCTGGAATACCAGGACAACTGGTAGAAATAGGTGGGTTACAATTATCAAGCTCAATAGGCTCTGTAGTGGTGGAAGGCACCGCAGGAATTGATGTAACTGGGATTCAAATGACGGCTTCGATAGGAAATGCTAATATTACATCTTGGCAAGAGATAAATCCAGGTGTTACAAATGTTTGGACAACAGTTGATTTAGCAGCTTGATTAAGGTAAAATTATAATATTTAGGAGATAAAAATTTATGACATCGGCATATTCAACAGATTTAAAACTTGAACTTATGGTCACTGGCGAAAACGCTGGTACATGGGGAGATAATACAAATAATAACTTAAACTTAATTCAACAAGCAATTGCAGGCGTAGAAACTGTAACTCTTTCAAGTGGTGGAACTTTAGCTTTAGCAATGACTGATAAAACTATTTCTAATGCTAGAAATATGGTAATCAAATTTGCAACAGCATCAATTGCTGCTAGTACAATTTGTACTATTCCAGATAGTATAGAAAAATTTTATATTTTTGATGCAACTGGATTAACTAATCCTACAAACCTTACAATTAAAACAGCTTCTGGAACTGGTTTTGTTTTAGATGCTGCTAAAATTTATGCGGCATATTCTGACGGAACAAATTTAAACGAAATTTCATTAGACACTTTAGGTGGCACAGTTGCTGCTGCTAATATTACAGGAACAATCGCAACTTCACAAATTGCAGATGACGCTGTGACATTAGCAAAAATGGCACCAGGTACAGATGGAAATATAATTTCTTATGATGCAAGTGGTAATCCAGTTGCAGTAGCAACAGGAACATGTGGTCAAGTTTTAACTTCAGCAGGTGCAGGTGCACCTCCAACTTTTGCTGACGCTGCTAGTGGTGGAACATCATGGGTTACAACTAAAAAAACTGCAACTTTTACAGCAGTTGCTGGTGAAGGTTATTTTTGTGATACAAGTGGCGGTAGCTTTACAGTTAATTTACCAGCAGGTGCTGCTGGAGCAATAGTATCAGTTAATGACTATGCAAGAACTTTTGGAACAAATGCTATAGAAATTGCTCCAGATGGAACAGAAAAAATTAGTGGTGTAAATGCTGCTTTAACTGGAGCAGTAAATGGACAAACATTAGAACTTGTGTATGTAGATTCAACACAAGGTTGGATTAATACAGTTGATACTGATGCAGGTCTTGTACCAACTTTATTTTTTGCAGCAACAGGTGGAACAGAAGTAACTACTGGTGATTTTAAAACACATATTTTTACAGGCCCAGGAACTTTTCAAGTTTCAGGCACAGCTCCAGGTCCTTCAGGTAATCCCAATAAATTAGAGTATTTAGTAGTAGCAGGTGGAGGAGCTGGTAATGGTTCTCCTGATGGAAGTACTCCAGCTTATGTAGGTGGTGGTGGTGGTGCTGGTGGAATGAGATTTAATTATCCAGGCACTTGTTTTACAGGTGTAGCAGGAGGTTTTGAAATAGCAGTTGGAGCAGGCGGTACTATACAACCAAGTGTTCCAGGAAGCGTTTCAACATTTTCAACAATAACATCAGCAGGCGGTGGTGGACCAAATGCTGCTGGTGGATCAGGTGGTGGTGGAAGTTCTACTCCAACTAGTAGTGGGGCAGGCGGAGCAGGAAATACACCTCCTGTTAGTCCTCCTCAAGGTGCAAACGGTGGACCTAGAGCCCTTGGCCGATATGGTGGAGCAGGTGGCGGTGGCGGTGGAACATGTGGTACAGCTGGTTCAGGAGTTACTGGCGGACCTGGTACACCAGTAGCCGATGCATTTATAGGACCAGCAGTTTCATCGTGTTTTGGTACACCAGGACCTGCTGCAGGAAGATTTTTTGCTGGCGGTGGCGGTGGTGCTTTAATACAACCAGTATCTAGTGGTAACGGTGGATCTGGTGGTGGTGGACCTGGAACTGGAGGTGATACTCCTAGCCCTGGTCCCGCAGCGACTTCTGGAACAGTTAATACTGGTGGAGGTGGTGGAGGTGCAGCTAGATATCCCGGAGCAGCAAATGGTGGTCAAGGTGGTTCAGGTATAGTAATGATAAGGTACAAATTTCAATAGGAGATAATTATGGCACATTTTGCAAAATTAGGAACTAACAATAAAGTTATATCAGTATTAACTTTAAATAATTCTGATATGCTTAACGCTGACGGTGTTGAAGACGAAAGAGTAGGGCAAGAATATTTACAATTACATAATAATTGGCCTGCAGAAATGTGGATTCAAACATCTTACAATACATATGGTGGTACACACAATAATGGTGGTACACCTTTTAGAGGAAACTATGCAGGTATAGGTCATACTTGGGACGAAGATAATAATATTTTTTGGCCTAAAAAACCTCACGCTTCTTGGGTAAAACACATCGAATCAGCTTCTTGGAAATCACCAATTGGTGATGCTCCAGCATTAACAACTGAACAAGAATCACAAAATACAGCTGATACTCATATGTGGAATTATTCTTGGAATGAAGCTAACACAACTTGGGACTTGACAGACGATCTAGCATAAATTAAAAATGGTGGTGGTATGCAGAAGAAAGTCTTAACAGAGCAATCATTATATTACGGTGATGTAGCAATGCCTAAAGATTGGGACATTGATCGAGATAAACTACAAAACGATATATTAAAATCAGTAATTCGAAAAAAAGATTTTCCTTACTCAAAACCTTGGAATATATTAAACACTTATTTAAGAGAACATATTGGTGTTGAACATAATTTTACTTTAATTAATAAAAATATGTGGGGAAATATATATAAACCAAACGAAACTACAGTTCCATTATTAACTGTAGATCCAGTAGATTTACGCAACTCACCAGATTATACATTATTATACGGTGTAAAAGTTAAAAATTGTTTTGTTAAAATATTTTATGATGACAATAGACGTAAAAATAGATCTTGGGATATAGAACTTAAAAACAACATGTTTATATTGTTTCCATCAACTAATATGTATTATCTAACTAACAATCAAAAAGATTCATTAAATTTTGTACACACAATAACCTATGAATATATCTAATTACTATTGGTATTTTAGTGGTGTGCTTACACCAAAATTTTGTGATGATGTAATAGCTTATGCAAATTCACAAGAAGAATCAATGGCTAGAACAGGTGGATATGATGAGAAAAAATTAAACAAGGATCAAATTAAAAATATGCAAATAAAAAGAAAATCAGATTTAGTTTGGTTAAATGAGGAATGGATATATAGAGAAATACGGCCATACATTCATATGGCTAATAAAAATGCAGGTTGGAACTTTGAGTGGGATAGATCAGAATCTTGTCAGTTTACAAAATATAAACATAATCAATATTACGATTGGCATTGTGATGCTTGGGATAAACCTTATGAAAAAGAAGGGCCTGACAAAGGTAAGATTCGAAAACTATCTATGACTTGTCAATTAACAGATGGTTCAGAATACAGAGGTGGAGAACTAGAATTTGATTTTAGAAACTACGATCCACATATGAGAGATGAAGCTAAACATTTAAAAAGAGCAAAAGAGATTTTACCTAAAGGATCTATCATTGTGTTTCCTTCTTTTGTATGGCACAGAGTTAAACCAGTAACATCAGGCACAAGATATAGTCTTGTTGTTTGGAACATAGGACAACCATTTAAATAATGCAGGGTAAAGCTACAGTTAGAAATTTTAATAATATGGGTTTTTTAGATATTAAATTGCCAGAATTATTATTTAATTCATTAAAAAAAGAATGTAAGATTGCTTTAAATAGTAATAAAGAAATGAAATCAGGCTTATCTGGTAAGGGTGTTGCAACTCATAGATATGTTCAAAATCAAAAAAATTTAAATGAGTTAAATTCTTTGTTAATAGAATTAATTACAGTCTATAGACAAAACTTTAAATTAGATCCATCTAGGACTAAAACTTTAACTAATAATTTACCATTTAAAATAGATCGGCCTTGGATAAATTATCAAAAAAAATATGAATTTATACCACAACATAATCATGATGGTGTTTTTAGTTATACAATATGGATAGACCTACCTGATAACGAAGGTGATTATGCCTCTACTTTTGAATTTACTTACTCCGATATACAAGGGCTACTTAGAACTAATACTGTTAAATTAAATAAAAAAGATAATGGTAGAATGTTATTTTTTCCTTCAACAATCGGTCATCAAGTTTACCCTTTTTATAATAGTAATAAAAAAAGAATTTCTATATCAGGTAATATATTATTTAACTCTTTAACAAAGGACTCTTATGTATATAAATAATTATTTTAACACTACTATTTGGAATGAACAAAAACCAGAGTTTGTAAAATCATTAACTAAAACATCCAATAAATATATTAAAGATGCTAAAAATAATCCAGAAGCTAGAGCACATATAAAAAAGTTTGGTGACTTTGGAAGATCATATCACTCAGCACCACTAACAGCTGATAATGATTTTTTAGATTTTAGAAATTATATTGGTCAAAAATCTTGGGAGTATTTAGATCATCAAGGTTTTGATATGTCACAATATTCAACTATGTTTAGTGAGATGTGGGTACAAGAGTTTGCTAAAAAAGGTGGAGGACATCATTCAGCACATATACATTGGAATCAACACGTATCAGGTTTTTACTTTTTAAAATGCAGTGACAAAACATCTATGCCAGTATTTCACGAGCCAAGAACAGGAGCACGTGCTACAAAATTAAAAATGAAACCAAATCAAAAAGGTTTATGGAATGGTAGTGAGCTTATACATTTTAGACCACAACCTGGAACATTAATTATATTTCCAGGATTTTTAGAACACGAATTTAGTGTGGACTTTGGGATTGAGCCTTTTAGATTTATACATTGGAATATACAAGCTGTGCCAAAAGAAATGGTTAAAGATGTCTAAAATTAAAGTAATTGATAATTTTTTAGAAGATAATGATTTTAAAAATATACAAAATCATTTAATGGGAGATTATTTTCCTTGGTACTACAATAAAGATATGACTTTTAATAAAGATAATAATTTATATTTTACACACACTTTTTATTTAACACCTACTAATATTAGTAATCATTTTTATTTATTTGAAAATATGATAAATAAATTTAAATATAAATCTCTTTTAAGGATTAAAGGAAATTTGTATGTGGGAGAAAAAGAAAAAACAAAACATGAAGATCATACAGATTATGACTTTAAACATAAAGGTTGTATATTTTATATAAATAATAACAACGGTGAAACTTATTTTGGTAAAGAAAAAGTATTACCTGTGGCTAATAGAATTGTTTTTTTTGATCCAAGTACAAAACATAGTAGTTCAAGCTGCAGTGATAGTGATATAAGAATAACCATTAACTTTAATTATTTTTGATATGAGTTTTAAAAAAAATAAATATACAATTATTCGTCAAGCAATATCAAAAGATTTAGCAATCTTTATTGCAAACTATTTTAGAATGCAAAAACAAGTATATGATACTTGCAGAGAGCATAAATACTTTTCACCTTTTGAAAATATTTTAGGTGAGTATGAAAAGAGTGATGGTCAAATACCACATACATACGCTGCTTATGCAAATATAGCTATGGAAACTTTAATGCTTAAATGCCAACCAGAAATGGAAAAAGCAACAGAATTAAAATTATATCCAGCTTATACTTATGCAAGAATTTATAAAAAAGGAGATATACTTAAAAGACACAAAGATAGATTTAGTTGTGAGATATCAACTACTATGAATTTAGGTGGAGATGATTGGCCAATATATTTAGAACCAGATTTTACAAAAGGTGGTACAAAACCAGGCGTTGGGTATGTATCTGAAAATACGAAAGGTATTAAAGTAGATTTAAAACCAGGAGATATGCTGGTTTATTCTGGCTGTGAGTTAGAGCATTGGAGAAATAAATTTAAAGGTAAGGAATGCGTACAAGTATTTCTTCATTATAACAATCGTAAAACACCAGGTGCTAGAGATAATATGTTTGACAAGCGTCCACATTTAGGTCTTCCTTCTTGGTTTCCACGATAGTATAATCTTTAGATGGAGGCAGGGCACCACCACATACCCCCTGCCTCCTTTTAAGGATTTTCAGTTGTTAAGTATAGTTATTTAACATACCTAAAATAAATGATATAATGTCTTCATGCCTTTAACAAACGTACAGATAAGACCAGGGTTTAACAAACAAGTCACAGAAACTGGAGCTGAAGGCCAGTGGACTGATGGAGATTTTGTTAGGTTTAGATATGGTCTTCCAGAAAAAATAGGAGGTTGGGAACAAATAACTTCAAATACACTAGTCGGTGCAGCAAGAGATCAACTTGTTTGGGCTGATTTAGATGGTAGAAGATACGCAGCTATAGGTACTAATAAGGCTTTAATAATTTATTTTGAAAATGGATTTTATGATATTACACCATTAGACACTGCAATTACTGGAGCAACCTTTACAACAGCTAACACAAGTCCAACTGTCACTGTAAATAAAATTGCTCATGGTTTATCAGCAGGTGCTTTGATTAGATTTACCTCTGTTACACCACCAACTGGGGCTGGTTACTTAGCTGCAGATTTTACAACAAATACTTTTGAGATTGTGACAGTGCCGAGTCAAGATACATTCACAATTACTATGGCGGCTAATGCTGGTACAACTGTTGCAGCAAGTGGAGCAGCTACAATAAATCCTTATGTAAAAGTTGGTCCTTTAAACCAAACTGCTGGTTTTGGTTATGGTACTTCTGGATGGGGTGGATCTGCAGGAGTTATCTCAACTTTAAATGGTTTACTACAAGATGACACTGCTGGGACTGGAGGTTCAGGAACCTCAGTTACATTATCTTCTGTTGTTGGTTTTCCAACATCTGGAACTATAAAAGTTGGAACAGAGTTTATTTCATACACTGGGATTTCTACAAATGATTTAACTGGAATTACTAGAGCTGTAGCAGGCACTAGATCAGCTCATGCAAGTGGAGCTTCTGTTGAAGTTTATCTTGGATGGGGATCAGCTTCACTTACTGGTGGAGTTACTCTTGAATCTGCATCATGGTCTCTAGATCATTTTGGATCAAAATTAATTGCAACAATAAAAGATGGTAAAACATTTGAGTGGGATACTATAAGTAATTTAGCTGCTGCATTAACAACACGAGCAACTGCCGTTAGTGGTGCACCAACAAAATCAGTTATGTCAATTGTTTCAGAAAGAGATAGACATTTAGTTATACTTGGAACAGAAACTACAGTCGGAGATTCAAAAACTCAAGATAAAATGTTTATAAGATTTTCAGATCAAGAAGACATATCTAGTTATGCTCCAACTTCAGTTAATACTGCTGGTACATTTAGAATAGATTCAGGAACAAAAATAGTAGGAGCCGTAAGAGGTAAAGATTATATTTTAATTGTAACTGACACATCAGCTTATGTAATGCAGTTTGTTGGTCCTCCATTTACATTTTCAATTAGACAAGTAGGAAGTAATTGTGGAGCTATTGGTCAACACTCTATTAAATATGTAAACGGAGCTGTTTGGTGGATGGGTCAAGCTGGAGGATTTTTTGTATACGATGGTACAGTTAAATCAGTTCCATGTTTAGTTGAAGATTTTGTATTTACAGACAAAGGAGATAATTTAGGAATTAGTTATAGTAATGGAGAACAAATTTATGCAGGACTAAATCATCTTTATGAAGAGATAAGTTGGTTCTATCCTAAATCTGGATCAACATCAATTGACAGGGTTGTAACTTATAACTACACAGAACAAACTTGGACGACTGGTTCATTATCAAGGACTTCTTGGTTTGATGCAACACTATATGACAATCCATATGCAACTGAATATGGTGCGTCTGATACACCAACATTTCCTACTATTCAAGGAGTGACAAATGCAAACGGAGCATCAACTTATTATGCTCATGAAGTTGGTAATAATGAAGTAGATTCTACTGGTGCAAAAACTGCTATACCAGCTTTTATTCAATCTGGTGATTTTGATTTATCAGCAGGAGGAGATGGTCAGTTTTTCATGAGTCTAAGAAGATTTATTCCTGATTTTAAATTAATTACTGGTAATGCAGAAATAACTATCAACCTTAGAAAATTTCCGTCTGATACTGCAACATCCTCGCCTCTCGGACCTTTTACAGTAAATAGCACAACTGATAAAGTAGACACTAGAGCAAGATCAAGATTTGCAAGTATTAAAGTTGCCAATACTTCTACAGACCAAAATTGGAGATATGGAACTTTTAGAGCTGATGTGCAACCTGATGGAATGAGATAATGGCAAGAGTAGATATAATTATTCCTGAACCAACACCAGTTTATACTGAAGATAACCAAAGACAAGTTGCTCAATCTTTACAAACTCTAAAAGATAAATTAAACACTTCTTATCAACAAGAAATAAAAAATGAACAAGATACTTTTAATTACTTTCTATCATGACAATTAGATATAAAAACCAAGGTTATAAACAAGCTAGTACAGGTAAAACTACAGTGTTTACATGCCCTAGTGATGCAACTGTTATAGTTAAAAGTATTTATTGTGCAAACAATGATGCATCATCAGCTATTTTAGTAAACATGAATTTTGTTGATTCATCTGATTCAAGCACTGAGTATGAATTTTTTAGAGATGATGTAGCTGCTAAATCACAAGTTAATGCAACACCACAAGGTTTTAATTTAGAAGCAGGTGATGCAATAACAGTACAGGCAGCCACAGGAAGCAATGCAATCCAAGGTGCAATAAGTTACGCACTGATAGATAGATCACAAGAAAATGGCTAGAAAATTTAAAGACTTTGCAGTTCGAGATAAGCCTAAAAAAAGAGGTCCACGCAAACATAAAAAATCATTAAATAAAAATGAGAAACGTCAAAAGCGTAATCGAAGATACAAAGGCCAAGGAAAAGGCTAGACAAATAACTTTAAAAGTATTATAAAAAGTTATGACTGATTTACCTAAAATACCAGCAGTAGCAAAAGAAATTGTTAAACATAAAAGAAGTGGAAAAGTTTATGTTAGCAAAGCTGAATTTGATGCAGATGTAGCTGATCCAAATACAGATACAACTGTCGATGATTTTAGACAAGATCTTGAGATAAAAGTTACAAAGGTTTCAATAGCTGCTGCAACAAAAAAATAATGAAGCCTAGAGGTGCTACTGAATTACAAATGGAGATGCTGTATAAGCATGTTTCAAAAGAGTTATTAGATCAAGTACAAATCTGTACATCCATACCGGGTAAAGTTCCATTAGACCCAAAAAAACTTAATATACTTTGGCAAAAGAATTCTTATGATCAACCTAATCTTCAAGAATTTTTTAAGAATAAAGAAAGACATAAAGAATACGATTGGTATATTTTTAATAGTCATTGGAACTATGAAAAATTTAGATATTTTTTTGATATACCTACAGAGAAATCTATAGTTATAAAAAATGGTAGTGATAATTTTCCAAAAAGAAAAGTTTATAAAAAAGGTGATCCTATAAAACTTATACATCATTGCACTCCTTGGAGAGGATTAAATGTTTTGTTACGTGCTATGCAAGAAATAAAAAACCCTAATATTATATTAGATGTCTACTCATCCTCTCAAGTCTATGGAGATGAATTTAGTAAAGCACACGAAAAAGATTTTATGCCTTTATACGAGCAGGCTAAGGAATTACCAAATGTAAATTACATAGGTTTTAAACCTAATGAACATATTATAGAACAAATGCCTAATTATGATATGTTTGTTTATCCAAGTATATTTGAAGAAACATCTTGTGTATCAGCATTAGAAGCTTTAACAGCTGGTGTTCATGTAATTACAAATAACTTTGGTGCGTTATATGAAACATGTGCTGAGTGGCCAGTGTATGTAAATTATTCTTCAGATTATGAACAAATGGCTATTGATACTGCATCAGCTATAAATACTGCAGCTAATTATTTACATGAAGATTTTATCCAAGACCATCTAGATGAACAACAAAAATTTTATAAAAGGTTTTACAATTGGAACAAGAAAGGACAAGAATGGACAAGTTTTTTGAAAGGTGCTTTAAATGAAAGAAAATAATAAATTTGTTAATGAGGATACATATCAAACATTGACTGAAATTAAAACTGAAAGTAATCCTTATGATAAAGCTATAGTCCCTTTGTGGAAAAAAGAAAAAAAGGAAAAAAAGAAAAAGGCTCCCTATTCATTATTTATAGCAACCCCAGTCCATAGCGATTGTTCAATTCATTATGCTCAAGCATTATTAGAACTACAGAAATATGCTTTAGATGCTGGTATTGAAACTCAATTCTGTTTAATAAAATCTTCATTAGTAACCCAAGGAAGAAATCTTTGTGTATCTAGTTTTTTAGAAAGTAAACATACCCATATGTTATTTATAGACTCAGATATATATTTTCATACCCCATCTATTTTTAAAATGATAGAAAAGGATAAAGAAATAATATCTATACCTTATCCTCTTAAGACTATGATGTGGGATAAATTGTTTGATAAAATTCAAAAAGGTAAAGTTAAAAAACCAGAAGATATTAAAAAATATCTAAATACTTATCCTATGAAAGTAGAAGATCCTAATAGTATTACTTTAGATAATGGTGTAATGGAAGTTACTCATAGCCCAACTGGATGTATGTTAATTAAAAGATCAGTATTTGATAAAATGATTAAGGAGTACCCTGATAAAGGGATAGTTCAAAAAACTGTTATAAATGGTAAGTATGTGGATAGGCCTCATATGTGGAACTTCTTTGATTGTCTACATGATCCAGAAACAAAAACTTATTTAGGAGAAGATTTTAGTTTTTGCAAATTATGGAAAGATATTGGTGGTAAATGTTATGCTTATGTCGAAGCTGGAATAGTTCATATAGGAGAACATACTTATGAAGGCCGTTTTGCTGATGAGTTGATAACCAAAGACTAAAAAGGTATAATGTATGCTATAATTAGGAAAATAGATTATGGATCCATTTACA
>Ga0209535_1001691_pt1 | contig 14791 bp, 23 predicted proteins | sample LinPmetageLP28_FD_184041 | JGI IMG/M metagenome (GOLD analysis project Ga0209535, IMG submission 184041) | Marine viral communities from the Pacific Ocean - LP-28 (SPAdes) (version 2) | ecosystem: Environmental > Aquatic > Marine > Oceanic | place: Pacific Ocean | collected 2009-08-22 | reverse complement strand
TTCACCGTTTACTTTGTAAGTAGATGCCGGCTCCGCGAATACACCAATTTGCTTCGCTCTTGATTTGAAGTTTCTTGTGTATACAACGTATTGTGTTGAGTTTGCCATGGTTTTTTCTTCCTTTTTAGTAGAAGGAAAAAGTGTATTGAACATACCTTTTAGCATATTGTTTCCTTTTCCTTAATTGTTATTATATGGTTACGTAACTCTGGAGTTTCAATCTCTGTTATCCTACGTTCCATGTTAACAATTATATACTAGTAAGTGTATTAAGTCAACCGTACGGCTTAATTGTCTTTGATTTCTGGTAATTGAAACAAATCAATCCCGTCATCTAACAATTTATTTGCTTCTTCTTTTGTTGCGGTGCCGTAAAACTTCTCGTCACGTTTGCCTTTTTGCGCCTTCCTGGCCTCCTTGGCAAAATTCTTACCAACATTTTGAAAATCTTTTTTTATCTTCCTATCCAGTTTCCTAAGAATACTTTCAGCACTTTGTCCCATGACCATGTAGTCATCGGGCATTCTCTTTTTAGCTTTTGGTGTGCTGACATTAGGAGCCATGATAGCCTTGTCTACTGCTGTGCTGTCGCACATAGGACACTGTATCATGCCCTTGTTTTTCTGTCTTGTGTATTCTTTACTGCTTGGAAACCATCCTTCAAACTCGTGGTCACAACGACATCTTAGTTGGTACTTGATCATAATATTATTTACTATTATACAGGTTGACTTAATATCTGTCTACTATATAATAGTGCTATGAGATTAGGAACAAGTGGATACGAAAAAGGTAGACCCAAAAAGACAACAATAGGCAAGAACAAGAGCAGAATCAAGATGAGCTCTATGAACAAGTCTAAAAAGAGATCTTACAAGGCTTACAATGGACAAGGCAAATAAAGAAGCAACATTAGGTTCGTTTTTTAATTCTTGTTTGTCACCTGATGAAAAGAAGCAAAGGCAAGAACAAGAACTTGTTCTTCTTAGAGCACAGGTCGGCAACCTTGAAGTACAGAATGCAGACTACCAACAGATAGTAAAAGAACTGTCTGACAAATTATCGCTGTATGAAAAGCGATACGGTGTAGTATTCAAAGCATAGATGTTTGATAAAATTATCAATTATGGCGACAGCTTTACCACAGCACACGAATGCCAGTGTGCCGAAGACAACCTGTGGTTTAGGAAGTTGTTTAAAGATTACCCAGCAGAAACATTTATAAACAGAGCCAAGAGTGGCAATAATTTTTCATATATGTTTTTAGAGGCATCACATGATGCTCTTACACAGCAAGGAAAATTATTACAAATTGTATCTTTGGGAGTCTTACAAAGATTGCCGTTATATACCGATGGCTGGTATGACAAAGAAACACTGAAGACAAACAGTTCACTTACTGACTGTCAAAAATATTTTGAAACCCTTTATGTTAAAGATTTACATGATCCAAAGTTAACAAATTTATATCATCCAACACTCATATATGCCGAACTTTTCAACAAGATGCAACACCTACATGAACTTGCAGACAAAAATAATAACAAGATCGTATTTGTTCACATGTTCCATAAGGACAAAGAATATAATGAAAGACATCCATTAATCGAGCCATTTGAAAATAATGTTTTGCAGATAGGAAATTACTTTGATCACACTTTAAGTTGTAACAACATATGTTTCGACGCAGGTATAGAGCCTGTTGATGCAGACAAGTACGGCAGATATGGCCATCATGGCGCCGAAGGACAAAAAATGTTTGCTGACCAGATGTCAGACAATATTAAGAAGTATTTAGAAATTAGTTAGGCCGTATATAACAGCATCTTTCTTTTTACGGAATCTGATGTATTCATAATCAACGATGTGTACATTCAATGGACCACCATGTTGTTTCATTATACGTTCTGTGTCTAATGGTCTAATTGTAATCCTGTCCTCATCTGGTAACTTTGCATTGTAACCCCAAAACATGGGCCACCAGTGTAAGGGATTAAGTGAATCAAACTTCTCTTTCATTACTATTAAAAATAATACAGGTATAATTGTAAACGGTTCCACGTACCATGCGATGGCATCTACTGTTAACCAATCTATAAGGTGTACTACTCCTGTCCATGCTCCCCATATGATAAACAGGATCCCCATCATGGGCCAGAATTCTTCATCGAAATCATCTATGTCGCGATCGTGATGACTGTATGTCCTGAGCATGATATATTTCTGTTGATTTTTATGACTCAGTTTCATATAATATTACTTAACATGATCCATAATTACTTGCACATAATTTGTTGTAACGCTCCTAGTGAAGTTCACAACACTAATAACCCTAAAATTTTATAATATGGAACTTGCTATTCTAATGGCGGGTATTGTTTACGGCTTGATCATTGGCCTAATACCAGCCGCGGGAGCAACAACAGGACTTATAACACTATTTGGATTTATGCCCTACTTTGTGGGCGACCCTTACTTGGGTGTAATCTTTTGTGTTGCAGTTGTGGCATCCTCAACAACCGGTGATTCATTCAGTGGTGTGCTACTAGGCATACCCGGAGCCAACTCTGCGGCCGCAACAATGGTTGACGGATTCCCCATGGCCAAGAACGGTGAGGCAACGAGAGCCTTGTCAGCCGCAATAACGTCAAGCACAGCGAATGGATTGTTCTTTGGATCATTGACTTTTTTGTTCCTGCCCTACTACACAAAAGTTGTCATGTACATGGGCATACCCGAACTGTGGGCATTGGTGGTGTTAGCATTTGTCACTGTGGGTTTTGTATCCACTAGGAAATATGTTAGAAGTGCATTGGCAATAGTGATAGGTGTTACCATAGGCTTGGTAGGAGTTGACGTAAACAATGTGCCACGTTTCACTATGGGTTGGCGATATCTAGAAGATGGCATACAGATACTGCCTTACGTTGCAGGACTGTTCGCGATACCAGAGTTATGGAACGGATGGTTCAATAGGAAACAGACTGCCACCATAAAAGCAGAGCATGGCAGTTGGCAAGATTTAAAACAAGGTGTTAAGGATACAATCAGATGTTGGAAGGACAGCATCAGAGGAGGAGCCATAGGTTCTTTCATAGGTTTACTACCCGGACTGGGTGGTGCGATGGCAGACTGGTTGGCATATGGTGCCACGGTGGCGGCCAACCCAAAAGAAAAGTTTGGCAATGGCAATGTCAGAGGAGTGGTGGGAGCGGAAGGAGCCAACAACGCACAGAAGGCCTCGTCATTTATTCCAACAGTTTTATTTGGTATTCCAGGTGCACCTTTTGCCGCGATACTGATGGGACTATTTTTATACCTAGGCATTGACTTAGGATCTCCTGATACATTTTACGACGACAAATTATTTGACAGCATGACCTACGCATTCTTGCTAGGCACATTTATTACTGCTGTTATTTGTTATGGACTGGCATATTTTGCAGGGTGGGTAACACGTATTCCATATGTGTATTACTTTCCTTTCATACTTGCTGTTATTGTTTGGGCAACCTTACAGTACACAGGCGGGTGGGAAGACCTTGCAGTATTATTAGCATTCTCAGTATTTGGATTGCTATGTAAAAAATTCCAGGTCAGCAGGCCAGCACTGCTGATAGGGTACCTGTTGAGTGACAGGATATACAATCTCACTTATCAACTAACCTCTCTACATACGGTAAATGATTTAATTACAAGACCGATCTTTATTTTTATTATGATTTGTGTTACACTATTACTATATTGGGGAATAACAAAACGGAGTAGACTAGACTATGCTTAAGAAAACAATGCTGGCTTTGTTCATAATGACAACAACAGCCTTGGCAGATTATAATTTAATTGTGCCACAAAAACCATCAGGCGGAACATCTGTATGGGCACAGATAGTTGTGCAAGAATGGGAGAAACACCTTGGAGAGAAAATTAATTTGATCTACAAACCAGGTGCAAGAGATCAACTAGGACCAAATGAGTTCCAGAACAAATTGAGGTTCGATGACAAGACCATACTAGTATCACATGGTGGTAACGGTATATCATATCTTGTTGAACCTGTTGATTACAATTACATGGATTGGGAATCGATAGGACAGATGAACTTGAACATCATTGTTGGTGCAAGGAAAAACGCAGATGTGTTAAATGGACCTATACAATTTCCATCAGGATCAGGAATGACTCCAGAAGTAATGGCAATTGTGATGTTGCTTACAGGACCGAAAGGTGATCCAATTAAAACTTTTGAACAAAAGATCACATGGGTAAAAGGCATGAAAGGTTCGGAGAGAAGACTAGCATTCATTAGAGGCGACTTGAACGCAACTAGAGAAAACCCTGCCGCATACAAGAAACACGTTATGCCTGTGATAGGCAAAGGCGAAGCATACACATGGTTCCATCACGGACTGTTGGATGTGAACACAGGAGAACACGGAAAAGATCCTAACTTCAGTGAACCAACTTTCGAAGAACTTTACAAAGAAATGTGGCTGACCTCACCAAGTGGTGACTTCTACGATGCATACAAACTTGTTAAGAGTTGGAGAGATGCATTACAGAAAGCATTCTGGGTGAACAAGGGTAATCCAAACAGGGCTAAACTTGTTGCCGCTTTGGACAAGATGATCAAAGACCCGGAGTCAGTTGCCGCTATCGAAAAGAAAGTGGGACAGTACGAATGGAGAACAGGTGCAGAAGGTGATGCCGCAGTTAGAACACTGAAGTCATTTATTACGCCGGAGGCTTTGAAAACTTTAAGTGATTTCAAAAGCAATCAACTTGGCTACAACACGGTCTTCAAAAAAGAACTGACGGAATAATGTATATCCTTCTCACTGGCGCACCTGGATCAAAGTGGAGCAGTGTGGCGGAGAATATATATTGGAGTGATAGTGTTGACCATACCGATAATACAGAACAGAGATGTTACAAAAAATCCGGTATGGTCAAACACGTCGGTGCTTACTGGGATCCAGGTATGGAGTTTGACAACACAGACTGGGACGGTCCATTCTCAGGCAAAGGTAAACGCATAATAAAATCACACACATTTACACATAATCTAGATGCACTTAAACAATCAGGACATCCTATTGTGATGGTTTATAGGAACAATTACGAATGTTATAAGTGGTGGATTGCCGCAGGCGGTTTTGGCATTACCTATCCAAACTACAAACACTTCCAAGACCTAGACGAGATGTGGGTACACATACAAAAAGAAAACAAAGACCTCCTACAGTTTGTAAAAAACAATAGTGATAAGATTAAAAGTCCTGTAGATAATGTTGACTTATGTAGAATTTTAGGAATAAATTTCCCAGATACTAAGGGAAGGATACATAACTATGCACAAAACGATATAAAAGTGTACGTGTATAGTTAAATGAATAAAAAAATATTTGCAAAATTACTATCATACAGTCAAGACAATATCACAAAAATAACGCAACCTTACGTAATGCAAACTTTTGGAGTGCAAGTCAAGAGGTGTGATACCATAGAAGAATATGTTGATGTGATAGACGATGCGTGTCTGCACAAGTACTTCTCCAAATATTGGCAGAACGACATGAAGAAATGGAAATATTCAGGCCTGGCACTCATAGATGAAGTCAACAGTCTCAAACCACGAGCAGTGCTTGACGTTGGGTGTGGCTATAACGAATTCATAGGAAAGATAGATAATCTCATAGGCATTGATCCTTACAATGATAAAGCAGATATTAGAGTTGGCACGTTAGAATACAGGACAGATCAACAATTTGATGTTATATTGTGTTTAGGGTCTGTGAACTTTGGTAGTCGGGAAAAGATAATCGCAGAAGTGTCAAGGTGTGTCAATCTATTAGCAGATGGTGGTACAATGTTTTTTAGAGTCAACCCTGGCCTAAAACATGATAAACCAGAAGCAGATTGGATAGAGTTCTATGCTTGGAATGTTCCATTCATTATAGAATTAGCAGAGATGTTCAAATTGAAAATACTTGACATCAGAGATGACACAAATCAACGTAAATATTTCATTTACAGGAAAGTATAGTAGTTTAATACGGTTTAACCAATAGACTTTTGCTATTATTATGTTATAATAAGAAGTAAATACCATATATGCAAAAACGTACTAAAAGTCTATTAGAAGAATTAAGTTCAATGCCTCTGAAAAGAGACAAGGAAGAGGTTGTTGAGAGCAGAGCATCTCATGTGCTTGAGTCAGCCATAAGACTGATCACGTATATCAGGGAGAACTTCGACCAGGACACAGCATTCAAACTTGAGAAGAAGTTCAATTCAGCGATCAAGAACATGGACGCATCCAAGTTCAGCAAAGGTGTTGCCAGAATCAAAGAGAATCAAGACATCAAGAACAACGTACTTAAAATCAAAGACGGCGAATACAAAGAGGACTAACCAATGCTTATAGAAGATGTCCTTACAGAATTCAAGAGGACTCACCTTGAACACATTGAGGACATTGTAATCACAGACGGATACGAAGGCGGCAAGGCCGTATTAGAATATTTCAGAGGACTATTACTAACACTCAAAGGATCAAGCTCAGAAGCTATGAGTGTGTCTGTTAAATGGGACGGTGCACCTGCTGTGGTTTGCGGAACTAATCCAGATAACGGTAAGTTCTTCGTTGGGACTAAATCAGTTTTTGCACAGGCGGCCAAAATAAACTACACTAAAAAACAAATAGCAACCAATCATGGCACAGACGAACTAGGCCAAAAACTTCTAAAGTGCTTGGTACATTTAAAAAAACTAAACATCCAAGGCGTGGTACAAGGAGATCTTTTATTCACTGATGAGGAGATCACAAGGAAGAATATTGGTGGTAAGCCACACATAACTTTTACACCTAACACTATAACTTATGCTGTACCCGAAGACGGAGACTTATCAAAACAGATTGATAGGGCCAAAGTAGGAATCATATTCCACACAACGTACAACGGTGATACACTTGCAGACATGACAGCCTCTGGTGGAGCAGACGTAAGTTCCTTTACAAAAAACAATGATGTGTTCTTTGACAATGCCACTTACAAAGATGTGTCAGGCAGTGCCAAGTTCACAGACGAAGAGACCAAACAATTTTATAATGGTATCGAAAAACTAGAAGCACTTCTAAATAATGTGCCAAAAAATCTTGCTAGTGTGCTAGGACAGAACACAGACTTTGTGCCCATGTTCCAGATGTACATCAACGCAATGGTCAAAGAAGGACAGCTACCAACCGATGTGACCAAGTTCCTGCTAGGCTTCAAGAAGTTCTACGCAGACAGAATGCAACAACAAATTGCAGGACTTAAAGCACAGAAGGCTTTGCAATTAAGACAGGACAAGATGAAACAGATGCCAGTCTTTTTAAACAGGGCAAAGAAACCATTACAAGCAATGTTGACCTTTTACAAAGCAGTGCAGACAATGAAAGCATTTGTTCTTAAGAAGATGAACCAGGCCATGGCCATAGGTTCCTTCTCCCAAACAGATAGCGGACTAGAAGTTACAGAACCAGAAGGATTTGTTGCTGTTGACAAGTCAGGTAGTGCTGTTAAACTTGTAGATAGATTAGGATTCTCAAGAAGGAACTTGACTGCTGTCAGCAAATTCAAGAAATAGTTCTATAGTAGCATTAATCTGAATACAAAGTTTTTCTTTGTTGAAAAATGTATCATGGTTGTGTTTACGCAAGGCCTGTGTTTGTAGATAAATGTCATGCCAGTTTTTACTTTTTAAATCTTTGCACAAGGCAACCAATTTATCAGTACGTTTGGATGTATCCTTTTCAAGATCATACCCTTCATCAAAATATTTTGAGAAAGTTTTGAATCCCATTTCTCTCAACTTTTGCAGATATAGATAATTGCCATGCACTATAAAAACATGTTCAGCAATGATAGGCTTCCATATTTTTTCGGTCATAAACACTTCGTAGTCATTATCGTTTGTTTCTGAAATTAGACTATATTTTGTATCATTGTATGGCTTTGCAAAGATATCCTGGTCCTTGCCAATGTTAGGATAGTCTTCTGTCTTTATTCCTGGTAGTTCATACTCCTGAGGCATCACGACACCTTTGTTTCTAAATGTGTATAAAGAATTGTCAAGAACGTCAGTAGCCAACATCTTTTCATATAATTGTTCTCTGTGTGGTCTGGTTGTTTTGTTAAGGTATAAGAAATCAAGTTTTTTATCAGAGTGATTAAAGTTTGAATCATGTCCTATGTGTTTATTGTACATATGAAACCAGAAGTATGAAACGCCACCTGTCCATTTAATATGTTCTAATTCTATCTCAGGAAAGTATTGGGAGTTTTCAACATTATCTTTGCTTTCCCATACACTTGCTTTGATAAATGTAAATCCTTGCTGTTGAAGAAGTTTACAACGTCTTGCCAGTTCTTGATTGAAATCCTTATTTTGGCAGTATTTTTCATTCCAATAATTGACATCGATTACTGCAAATCTTCTATCATAACTGTCTAAGTCATAATGATGCAGAGTGTAAAACTCGCCTGTGCAATCAAAACTTTGATTTGGTAAAGTATGCATAGAAAAAAACTGTTCTAGCTCAACGTGATTGCCGGTTTTCATTACGTCTGTAATAACAAAATTTCGTTGCATATACCCTATAAATACTTGTATGTTAACACCATTTTTAAAGTATGTATCTGAGGGCAAAGTTATTAGACGATTTAGTGACTTGCAAAGATTTAGTTTCCCGGAAGTTACTGAAAGAATATATCTCAGTTTCCTAGCTCTTGCATTAATGAGTCAAAAAAGTGAAACAAAATCTTTCGTAAAATCATACGCTGACCAAACCATGTCCTATGGCACATTTGATCGTGTACGAATGGTGTACAATGATCTAGCGAATATGTTGGCAATAGTATCAGGGGATCCGGAGATCACAAAGAAATTAAAGAACAAAAATCAAGCACAGGCTATGAGACAGCGGCAACCTGTACCGGTCATGTCCCTTAGAAGATATCTAAGAAGTTTCGAGGAACACTACAAGAATCTTACTCAACTAGAAAGGGCACTTAACATACGTGATGCCAATTACAAGAACGTTAGAAGAGCAGTGGCCAACTACAATGCATTGAATTCAAAACAGCAGTTACAGACTGTTGCAAGATTGAAACAGATGTTGCAATCGAAACTGCCGAACACAGACATACACAGGAAGTTCAAGGAGTTATAATGAAAAAAGATAAATGCCACAGATGCAGTTGTAAAGCACACTGCGATAAAGAATGTAAAAATTGTGGCAACTGCGACACTTGTGATTGTATGCAGTGTTTGAAAAGGTTCGCCCCAGATGGATAACATGATTGAATACATATGTGAGGACTGTGGTTGTGAACAACACTGCGGAAAATCTTGCTCACAGTGTTTAGATTGTCCTGACTGTGCCTGCAAAAAATGTAAATCAAAATAATGAATCACCCAACTGGCACAGACTTTTGGGTGGCCTACAACGGCACCCACACAGGGCCAACTTTTATTGCAGACGCCGGTGACGGACAGTCGGAACTTAGAAAAGTAGCTTACGGATATATCAAACAATGGAGAGGTTGCATCGATGCAGGAGCCAACGTTGGCATGTGGACAAGAAGTTTAATGCAAGACTTTGCGAAGGTACACTGCTTTGAACCAAATCCTGTGTTCATAGACTGCTGGAAGAAAAACATACCCTCTGATCAAAATGCTGTACTTCACGAAGTAGGTCTCGGTGATCAAACATCCACAGCAAGTTTTAGACAACCATTACATCAGATGCTTGATAAAAATCCTGGAGACATTGAAATAAAAACACTCGACAGTTTTGAGCTGACTGAAATAGATTTCATTAAGATAGATGTTGACGGCTATGAGGACCTTTTGTTACAAGGCGCAATGGAAACCATAGACAATAACAATCCAGTGATCAACATTGAAATGAAGACTAACAAAAGACCAAGCATTGTGAGAACATGTACGACTATACTCAATAAGTTGGGTTATAATAAAATGGAACGCACTAGAAGTGATGAAATCTGGCTAAAACAGTAATGTTATAGCATAATTTACCAAGTTTACCAATAAATACTTGCAACTTGATCCCTGAGCGGGATCATAGTCATTTAAATCAGAAAAAAGGAGGATTAAAAATGGCAACGGAAACAAACACAACGTTCACGGCGGCTTCAACATCTTTACTAGGTAAAGAACTTGAGTTCATCACGATCGATGCAGGTGAGGAATTAGCGAATCACCTACTAAAAAATGAGACAGCAAACACAATCGAAAACACAGTCAGAGTATACGGTAACATCGTAGGCGCTGGACCGTTATTCGATTCAGATGCTTCTAGAACATATATCGTAGAAGGTACAGACATGTTCGTTGGTGCACCAGCATCAGCAGGCGGCGCCTTTACTTTTACTGAATCAGGTGCAGACGGTTCGTCAGTAGGAACACTACTTGCGGCACTTAAAGCATTAGGTACAGTAGACGGTATTAACTTAAACGATTCAGGCACTACTGCTAAAATCGAAAACTTAGAAATATAACATTTTATTAGGAGGATATTAAAATGGCAATAACAAGAAATAACTTCTCTTCATTGGCGACTGCTAGTGAGCAAGAAGGTGTGGACGTAAGTTTTTTAACAGTAGACTTTATTAACAGCATGGCGGCAGAAATAGGTGATCCACAAGCGGATTCAACTGCGGCTGGCCTAGCGTTAGTAAGACATGCAATTGAAAACTTAGGTTTCAACATAATTGGAAACGGTGCTTTGGGTGTATCAAACACAGAGGTGACTTACATGGTAAGAACAGACTCAGTGGATAAAGACACTTTAGCAACGGGATCAAGCGATGTAATCAGAGATGCGGTAAGAGCCGTTGACACAAACGGAAGAGCGGCAAGTGCCACTCCAAGAAACACTGCCAACTTCTCAGCGGCAACAGTAACAGTACAGGCTTTAGGCATGACTGACACTGGTGTTAACGCATAATAATTAAGGTATAAGGAGAAATAAAATGCCAGCAACATCAAACAACAATGGTAACATGTCAAGAAGACAAGCATTCAACGGAAAAGGTTTAACTTTCGTTGAAATGATGTTCGACGTAGACATGGCCAGCACAGCAACTACACCAGAAGCAAAAGACTCTTCATTTGACGTTTGCAGTAAAATACTTGAGCAACACGGTACATTACTTGCAAAATCATATGCATTAGGAGTTAAAGCAACTGAGAGAGATGCGGCAGACGGTAACTCAATCACTGAAGACGAAACAGTTGACACGTATCAATTCATACTTGAAGGTACACCAGGTCAATTAAAAGCTGTTGACAGTGCAGGTGGTATCCACTTGGATCCAAACCAAGCAGATGCAACTGATCCAGGAGTGATCGCAGACGCAGAAGCAGATATCGAAACTGATATTCTAGCAAGAATTGATGATAACGATTCAGCAGGTGGAGTTCACGTAACAGTGAGATACCTACCAGCAGATGGAGTTACATCAGCAGGAGCAGAAATCGTGTACGGTATGACAAATGCTAGAGTTAGTGCATAGTAACTAACTTTTAAATTACCAAAGGGCGGATCTATTTTTTAGGTTCGCCCTTTTTTTGTGAGTAAATATCCATAAAGGAAATCATATGACAAAGAAATTTACAGTAGAAATAGAAGTAGGAGACAAGATACATGTGGGCAGACACAATCTTGCCGAACTCACCATCACAGACATCGAGCATGACAAGTATGGACATCCAGTATTGGTGTTGAACAATGGTAGAAAGAAAACAGTGTTCAACCTAAGGCTATCAAAATTGGTTCCTGAGGGTGCAGTCAAACAACCTATCGAAAAGATTGAGTAATGCCTACGCACCTGGACGAAGCAATAAAAATAATAGTTGGGCCTGAATCTCAGTTACGAGACAAGACTCCGAGAATATACCAATTCCCCAAAGCCGAACACATGCCTAAAGGATTCACAAATCTAAAGAGGATGAGATATTTGGATCATGATGTCAGTGCAGGTAGGAACATCAAACGTTGGCTATGGAGAGATTACAGTCCAGAGATCATCCTACAAGAGCCACCGTTCGACAAGTACGAGGACCAGAGTGAAATCTTTACATTGATCAGGAAACCAGATGATCGTTGGTGGTCAGGCATAAAAGACATGTTCTACTTCATGCCCTGGTACACGTGGTGGACCAATGAACAGGTAATGAAACAGTGGCCGCACTTCACTAGAGGAACTTTACGCCTGCACGATGTTATGGAACAAGTTAAACCACAGCACCTAATCAAATGTGATAATGGATTGAACGACAGGATTATTAAGTTTGCCAAGACACACTCATTGCTCTGTTATGGTAACGTTCCTTACGAGAAAGCACTTAGACATACAAAACCAGATATTAAAAAATTAGAGGATACAGGTGTACGTGAATTAAAAGCATGGCTGAGGAAAAACCCAGACAGACAAAAACAACTGGACGAATACCTAGAGTCTGACTGGCAATACTGGGAGAAAGTTGAGTACCAAGATTGATGTACGAGTATAGAATTCACACACTAGTAGACATAACCGATAATGGAAGCCTAAAACAACCTTTTCCATTTAAGACATCTTCAGGAGATGTGATACACGACAAGAACTCATTGGCCGTCGCACGTTATCAGAATAGTAATTTCAACACAATGATACAATTATTACAGATGAGAGGTAACATAACCTGGGACTCACAACCAGGAAACATGGAACTTCCAAATTTAGCCAATCACTGCTTTGGATCATTCTATGAAGGTAAACAAACCACTTGGCATTTCCAATTCTTTACTGAACAATCAGGAGTATACGGTGATGTGCAAGATCCTATAGCGGCCCTAGTTCAGGATTTCCATCATGTCCCAATATTAAGTTTCTGCAAAGAGACTGTCACTTTTCCAAGTTCCACGTTCGACACAATGACTCCATCCACTATAAACACGTACTTTTCGTACGCAGGTCCCACAGATAAATAACAGTATATTTTAGGCAACAAGACCATACACATTTAAAGGCACACACAGGCAATGATACAGGCTCATTTACAGGCGTTAATAATAGAAGTAAAACTTCTTAAACAAGATTTAGAACGATTTATGAGTACAACAGATTTAGAAAAACAAAACCTAGAAGCACACGTGGACCTTTGTTCAGAGAGATACAAAGGATTACACGATAGATTGAGTGCGATTGAAGGTTCATTGAAAAGAATGAACGAAGACATGATCTCTGGGCAAAAAAGTTCAACTAAAACTATTATAGCAACTGCAGGCACAGTGGTTGCGGGATTATTATCAACAGTGGTGGTTATCCTAATGAAGATGCCAGGCTAAAAATCCCAATAAATGTTCATACAGATAGCACCAAAAGTAAAGGTTTATGTGACTGACTTCGACATGGACTTTATAAGAAGACATTGGGATGAATCTTTTAGGAACAGCACCTTATCGCTTGAAGATCAAGACAGAGTAAAGAAACTTGCCGACAAGGCAATATTTGTAAGAAAGAAACTTGACACCGACATCCAATTTGCTTTAAATAGAAAGATTAGGATCGTGCGGAATGATAAGAAAAAATAAATCAGAATTGGTAAAACAAATTGAGGCCTATGGTCTCAAGAATAAACTTGCGGACCTTGTTAAAAAGGAAGAAGCAAGGAGACCATTCCGACATCTACCAAAACAATTCTCAAAAGGCATTTTAATAGGCAATATTGCGATTGTCCCTAAAAAGTCTACAGGAACAAGGTACGTGTATGTAATAGCAGATATGCTAGAAGCAAAAGTGTTACATGAGGATATAAACCTTAAGCAGTCTGCTATATTAGTGGCTCACCATCTAGCAGATGAAAAAAACATACCCACAGATATACTAGAGTTAGACACCAAATTTGCTTCACAACTGTTTGATATACAGAGTGCTAAACGTATGATAAAGGAAGCTCAAAAGAACAAAGATGAGCTGTCAGAAGATGTTTACTGGGATCGTCTGGACACAGCAAACCACCTAGCGGACGACTGCAAAAGCAGAATACAGCACATTTTCAATGACACGTTCGGAGGATAGATAATAAATAAACACATATGAAGAGTTTAGATCTTACAAAACCTATCACAACTGAAAGTTTATTAGCTGAATTTGAATCAAGGTTCAATCAAACAATGGATCTAACAAGACTTACAAACGAAGAATTAGAAGACACTGCCAATCATGTTAGAACAAAGATACATGAGATAACACAGAACACACACTTCGGACAAGAACTTAAAGACAACAATTATCAAAAAAGTCAAATGATGCTAGATATCATAAACCAAGAAGTTTCTCAAAGAAAACTTGGTGAGTATGGTGGAATGAACACAGATCCTAGTACAGGCAAGATGGTTCAAAAAGTACAAAGAGCATCAGGCCTAGACAACAAAGAAAAGAAAGAAATTATAGGCAGTATTGTTACTAAAGAAATGAGTAAGATGCCAAAAGGCACAGGCAAGATGGTAGCAAGTGAAGGTGTCGAAGAACAATCAGAATTAATACTAGCGGCCAAGGACATGATGGACAAAGTCACAGGTTACTTGGAAGACCTAGCATCAATGAAAACAGAAGGTGCATTAGAACTAGTAGACAGAATCAGAGACGAGATGGGTGCCGAGAAGGCAGACGCATTTCTAAATAAAATCCAACCAGCGATTGAACAGGCGGAAGCCACTTTAACGACAACTAGA
>Ga0209535_1001687_pt1 | contig 14809 bp, 38 predicted proteins | sample LinPmetageLP28_FD_184041 | JGI IMG/M metagenome (GOLD analysis project Ga0209535, IMG submission 184041) | Marine viral communities from the Pacific Ocean - LP-28 (SPAdes) (version 2) | ecosystem: Environmental > Aquatic > Marine > Oceanic | place: Pacific Ocean | collected 2009-08-22 | reverse complement strand
GCTGTAGATGGTTTTGCAGATGAAAGTATAGATATTTTAAATAAATATAAAGATAATATTAATGTATTAGATTTAATAGAAAATCAAGGAATGCAACATGCCCTTAATTTAGGGGTAATGAATGCTACAAATGAAATAATTTTTATAGTAAATGATGATAATGTATTTTGTAGTGGGTGGGATGTAGAAATAGAAAATTCCTTAAAAGAAAAATCAGTTTTAACTTTAAATCAAATTGAACCTACAGGACCTGGTATTTTTAATTTCCCAGTTAATGATTTTGGTAAAAATCCTAAAGATTTTAAATATCAAGAATTTATTAAATATGAAAATTCTATCAAAAAAGACTCATTAACAATTGATGGTGGTATTTTTCCATTTGCGATGTATAAAAAATATTATATGGCAGTTGGTGGCTTTGATACACTTTATAAATCCCCTTTTATATGTGATTGGGATTTTTTCTTAAAATTAGATTTAATAGGGTTAACATTTAATAGAACTCATAAAGCTCATTTATATCATTTTGGCAGTACAGCTACTAAAAATGGTAAAGAAGGTGAAAAATTTAAAGCAACTGAAGGTCCGGCTGCACAGATGTTTATGTATAAATGGGGTACTCAACCACAACTTTTTGAAAACAATTCCCACAGACCTAAAGGTCAAACTATAAGAGGAATAAAATTTTAAATATTTATAATGGAACCCCAAAATATACTACAAATGGAAGAAGAGATAAAAAAAGAAGTAAGAGAAACAGTACTTATAGAAATAGATTGGGAAGATCAAGAAGATTTAATTAATTTATCAACTAATTCCAAATTTAAAAACTTTATATTAGATGAATCATATAAATCTATAATGTATGCTCTTGAGAATAATATGAAAAAAGCAGAATTATTTAATATATTTAATATGTCTGTAATAATAGAAATAAAAAAATCACAGTTTAAAACAGTTCTATCTAAAATATCAAAATCATTTTTGAAAAAAGAAGAATATGAAAGATGTAATATAATTCAAAAAACAATAGACAAATATGAAATTTAAATATTTTATTAAAAAAGATATAAATAAAGAAACAGTTGGAATAGTAACAGCTGGTAGTATTATAGAGGCTGAGATGATTGCTGCTAGAACTAAAAAAATGAGTCTTTCATCATTTTCCAAATTATTTTCAGTTGAAGAGTTATGAGTAAAGAAGAAATAAACGGTTCAACGGATTTACAAAAATTATTTGGGTTAATATTAGGTACTAAAGTTCAAATAAAAGATAATATTAATGAAGCTGAAGAGAAAATGTTTGGCATAATGGTAAACAAACTGATCTCATCAGATGACATGGAACATGAATTAATGAGCATAGGTGGTATTGATGCTCATAAACTAACAGACCCACTTTGGTTGGTTATTGAATATTATATGGTACTACTTTATGGTGGTGAAGCATCTAAAGTTATTCTTTGGTATATTTATGATAGAATTGGTCCTGATGACAAAATAATCCCATTAGAAGGAAATAATGGTAAAAAGTTTATTCTTAATAATACTGTTGATTTATGGAATTATATAAAATATAAATCACCATCTCCTACCAAATAAATTTGGATATTTAAGTTTCTTTTCGTATATTACGGAATAAATTATAGTTATATCACAGTATATAATTAAATTGAAAGAAATGAAACTAAAAATGATAAAATGTATTAAATGCAAGGAAAATATGCCTGAGTTAAGATTGATTAAGTTTGGGTATAAAAATTGCGTAAATTGCTCAACTGTAGGCGCATATAAAGCGGTAAGTCAAACTCATGGCGAAGGCGACCATACTTGGAATGACATTCGTATAATGACACCAGAACAATTAGAAAATTATTCAAGTACACAAAAGCCAACAAAATTCGATTCATATAAAGATATAGATGCCTAAACCAAAACCAATTACAAAAGAACAAATTTTAGCATCAATGGCTAAAACTAAGTCAAATATGGCAGCAGCTAGATATTTGAATTGCTCTTATGTGCATTATAAAAAATGGGCAAAATTATATGAAAGTAATACTCATGATAGTTTATTTGAGCAACACAAAAATCAATCAGGTGTAGGAATACCTAAATTTTTAAGAGCTGGGGGGAAAGAACCAGCTTTAATGGATATAATTGAGGGTAGAGCAAATGCATCATCATTTACACCTGAGAAAATTAAATATAGGCTAATTACTGAGGGACATTTAGAAGAAAAATGCAGCATGTGTGGGTTTATAGAAAGAAGAGTATTAGATTATAAAATGCCACTATTGTTAAATTTTAAAGATAATAATAAAAAAAATTACAAATTAGAAAATATTGAATTATTGTGTTATAATCATTATTTTTTAAATGTCGGAGATATTTTTACAAGTAAGCAAATAGAAGGCATTGAAGATCATAAACCTGTAAATCAGGGTAAAGTTGATTGGGAGGTAGATGATTACCATCTCCAACGACTTAAAGAATTAGGATTAGATAGTGAAGATGAAGAAGAATTAAATATAATTTCAAAAATCTAAACACTTTATGGCAAAAAAAACAAGAAATATTAAACGTAACAAACATGATAAGATTGTAAGAGATTATGATGAAGTTAAATCAAAACATTTAGAAAAATTAGCTAACCGAATGTTAAAAGATGATGAGAAGAATAATATGTTGAGAAGTAAAGTTATTAAAGGCGATTTTTTAGATAAATTTTAAAACAAAAACTATGAAACTATACAAATACAACTCTGATTCTTTAGAGTATAAACAATTTAATTACCCTGTAGTATTTTTAAAAACTGCATTAGGGTTTTTTACACTTTTTTTATTTTTAGGGTTATCCAAACCCAACCCAACAAAATATATTACTGATACTGAAAATATTTTGATTGTTGAAGGTTTAAATGAATTTAGTGAGGAATATTTAATTAAGGAAATTAATAGACTAAATTTTAAATTTCCACATATAGTACTGGCACAATCTATTTTAGAAACTGGTAATTATGAGTCCAAAATATTTCAAGAAAACCATAATTTATTTGGGATGAAAGAAGCTAGAGTTAGGCTTAATTTAGCTGAAGGTACTCAATTTGGTCATGCTTATTATAATAATTGGGAAGAATCACTTACTGATTATGCTTTGTGGTATTCAACATATGCTTATAAATGTAAAACAGAAACTCAATTATATAAACTGTTAGATAAGCAGTATGCCGAAGCTGATGCATATGTATCATCATTAAAACAAATAATAATAAATAATAATTTAAAAGAAAAATTCGAATAAAATGGCAAATATGGTTACCACAAATGCTCCTTCAGGTGCAAAAAGAAAAAGAAAAGGTGTGCACTCAAAAAGTAAAACAAGTAAGTTACAATCAAGTAGAAACTATAAAAAAGCCTATCGTGGGCAAGGTAAATAATAAATAATAATGTTATGAGTATAAATTCAAATAAAGCAAATTACCTCCAGTTTATGGAGTGGAGAAAAGGAATGGTTCAAAGAGGTGTCATAAAAGTTAAGAAAAAAACCAACCCTAAATTAAATAAGTCACTATAGTGGATGATGAAAAACATATAACGTTTAGACAACCTTCATTTGTAGAATATTTTAATACATTTGAGGATGAGATATTAGTTGATATGGCTGAAAATCACCCTGAAACTTTAAGACGAATGTGTTCATTAATTAGTTTAGATATTCAAATTGAAAAAGAACGTTATACAAAATTTAAACAAACTGAATATCGAGCGTAGTAAATGAAAATAGTAATCATAGGGGAAACATGCGTAGATAAATTTGTATATTGCAATATAAATAGATTATCACCAGAGGCGCCAGTTCCAGTATTACAACCGATTAATACGGAGGTAAATGCGGGTATGTCAGGCAATACTATGGCAAATATCAAAGCATTAGAACCAACATCAGAAGTATTACATTTTAGTAATTTATCACAAGTAACAAAAACTAGATATGTTGAAAAGAAAACAAATCATATGTTTTTAAGAGTTGATGAGGGAGATGATAAGATAGAAAATTTTAAATGGTCTGAAGATTATAAAGATTTAATAAAAAATGCTGATTTAGTAATTGTAAGTGATTATAATAAAGGTTATCTTTCAAACCACGATTTAAAGTTAATATCATCATTTTCAAAGTTATCAATATTAGATAGTAAAAGAAAATTAGATAGTTATATAATTGATAAATTCACATTTATAAAATTAAATGAAGAGGAATGGTTAAATAATAAAGAATTAGATATTTCTAAAATAATTGTAACTTTAGGTTCTAAAGGATCCCTCTACATGGGAAAAGTTTACCCATCACCTAAACCACAGGAAACAATTGATGTCAGCGGAGCTGGTGATACATTTACAGCAGCGTTTGCATTATCATATGCAAAATTTGGATTAGTATCGGATGCTATTAATTTTGCAAATAAAATATCATCAGTAGTTGTTAGTAAACGTGGTGTTCAAACACCATAAAACATTTAATAGACTTCCGGTAAGATATTTGGAGAAGCGAGAAATTGTTCGTATATTCACGTCATAAGTTAAAAAATAAAGGTTATGAATGAATTAGATAAAATGTTTGGAGGAAATCCAATAAAAGAAATCAATAAAATATGTGATGAAATGGTTGCATTTGCTAGAACAGCAGGTACAGTTGTAGATTGTGGAGCATGCAATAATAAAGGTTGTAACGTTTGCGATGATACAAATTATGATGTATTAGCAGATGAGTATGTTCAACAGCAAGCTTATGAATCAGGTAGAGTTTTTCATTAAAATAAAGGTATGGCATTATTCAAATTTCAAAATTTAAACAAGCATGGTAATCTAAGAACTAGAATAGTTCATAGTCCTACCTCACAATTTTCATTCAATCCATCGGGTTATGGTGAATTTGTAAATGTACAAAGATTTTACTATGAGATGAAACACACATATTTAAGTGCTTCATTGTATACAGATGCTAATGGTGATAAATTTATATTACCATCAATGGAAAAGGTACATCCTGAAACAACATTAGATGATATTAAAAATATCAAACCAAAAGTTAAAGTTACAAGGAATAAAACAATAGAACAAACATTTAATAGTAGTAGTAGTGATACTATTTATAACACAAAATATTATCCTGATTCTGGAAAATACCATTGTGACTGTCCAGGTACATGGAGAACTAGAGGTAATTGTAAGCACGTAAAACAAATGAGAAATGAAATCGAAGGATAAATTAACAACCAAAATGGAAAATGAAAGGTTTCGTCAAGGTAGAAGCAAAGAACAGGTAGAATCTAGCTATTTTGGAGCTACAATAGCTATAGCTGGATCAATTATATTATTAATTTTAGTAATTATATTTTCATGAAAAGAGGTAGACCAACAGAACAACTAATAGAAGTTAAAGAAAAATGGGAGCGAGTTTCATATGAAGTTCCTACAAAACCAGAATTAGGGTGGAAAAACACTTGGTATTATGATATCAATAAATCAACATCTGGCCCTTACAAAACTGAAATTACATACCCTAGAAGTACTAAGTTTCCTACTATTAAACCTGAAAAAGGTAAAGCGTATGCTAAACAACCTGTTGTAATGGTATTTAAAACTTCCAATAGAAGCAACGCTAAGATTAAAATGAAGGTATGGAATAATGAAAATATTGATTATATAGCGTCAGCAGATAAACTACCAGGAGTTCCAGAATGCGCAGTAATATTAGAACTTGCGGTAGGTAGGGGTTTTATAGAAAAATATCAATCTTTATATAATTTATAATATTTATTAACGAATATAGACACAAAAGATGGCAACAGAAAATATAATAGAATCAGGTTTTGAAGCAAAATGGGCTCAATTTTTAAATGAAGCCGAAGATGTGGATTTTGGAGTTATTAAATCTTTTATAGCAAAAGACAAAGACATTGAAATGGATGACTTTGCATTAGATGCTTATATGGAATCAATAAAAAATAGCTTTAGATTAAATAAAGATGATTATAAAGATTACGAAATGGATGACTTCGTTGAGGATTTTGATAATTATGTCTCAGATAAAATGGATTCATAAATCCATCAAAAATATCCACTTTTACATTATAAGTAGGATATCACAGTTAATTTATTATTACTCCAGTTTAACATTAAAAAATGTAGACTGATATTAGTAAGTTATTTAAAGTAGCTGATCACTACGTTTTCAAATTAATTATTAGGAAAAAGAAAATAAAATTAAGGTTAAGGGGAAAAAACTACTAACAAAGTGTTAGGGTTTGGACTTAAGTTTTAATTATTGTTTAACTTAAAATAAATAAAATGGAAAATGTAATCAAGTATGTAACAGGATTTTTCGGAGGATTATTGTCAATTATGATGGCAGTAGTACCAGTAGCAATTCTGTGGAATGTATTAACTGGTGGAACAGTATTCGGAATGGATATTGTTGCTAACCTAACAGCTCTGCTCAACACCTTTGGTGATGGAGGATTTGTTGGATTAATAGCACTAGTTATTTTAACTAAATTTTTTGTAGATAAGAAATAAGTTAACTATCCTTAAATAAGAAAGGCGCCTAATGGGCGCTTTTTTTGTGTTAAATATTTGGTTACCTGAAATATTGTTCGTATATTCACAGTATGAATAAGGCAGAAATACAATCAATAATAGATGAAGTTTATCCAAAAATTGAAAAACATTATGGATATTCAAAACACAATAAATTTACACCATTTATAGAATTACATCATAACATTTATGCTAGAATAACAGGTGTTGCATGTGCTGAGGGTGAGTGTGATCCTGATGCTGAATTTGATAGACAAGATAATACTATAGTTATTTATTGGCCTAAAGTACAGGATAAAAAGTGGATTATACAAACATTAATTCATGAATACCAACATTATTTACAATCCCCAGCTTGGATGAAAAGATATTATGATATGGGGTTTGAATATGATAATCATCCTTATGAAGTAGCAGCAACAGAAGCTGAAAGTGATTGGAAGACTTTTGCGTAAATATTTGGAGAAGCGAGGAAGCGTTCGTATATTTACCACGTAGTTAAAGTTAATAATAATAAAAATAAAGGTTATGTTGAATAAAATAAATTTCAAATATTTAGTGGGAGCAATAAGTGCTCTAAGTTTAGGTTTGCTTACGATGGCAGGCATCGTCCAAAATTATATTTCATTTGCAAGTATTGATAATGAAATGGGATTTGCAGTTATGGCAATGCTTATGGGTTTTATGTGTTTATTTAGTATTAAAAAATAAAGGTTATGTTTGAAAAAAAAGTATTTTGGAAAGATGGATTTGATGGAGAAGCAGAAGGTGGCTTGATGTTTAGATCATTTGATTTGAATAAATTCATCAAAAAAGTTGAAAGTGATAGTAAAGAAGTAGTAGGTATCAAGTTTGAGGATAATAATTTAGAATTAATAATTAAAAAATAAAAGTTATGGCTAAAGTAAAAAAAGAATTTTTAACACCAATGTGGTTGGAGATTAAGTTAATGTATGAAACTGGAACTAATGGTTCTGATAAATATGGTACTAACTTTTTAATTAATGGAGAGTTAGATAAAAAATCACGTAATTTTGTAGATCATATAGGTGCTTTTACTCGTGAGTTTGGTTGGGACTGTATTATTGAAGATGTAAAGATGGACTTGTGGAAAGAAAGGATTTGGTCTTTAATAGAAAATGCTGGTTTGCTACCTGAAATTGCTTGGAAAGATGATTTAGCTAAAGATTTAAAAATAGCAGAGGAAGAAGCTGAGGATGATGTGTGGGAATTAAATATTGAAGAAATAGAAAAAGGTATATATGGTAATTTATAAAGAGTTGTTAATAGGATGTTTTTGGTTTTTAATGGCTCACTTAGTTACATTTTATCAATTAAATGGGCAATTTTTCAAATCAACAGATTGGTTTAGGAAGAATGAATGGGTTGCGGCAGCAGCAGGTATTATTATATCATTCTTTTATATTTGGGGAACTAAATACGCTGTTAATGGCTTTAGTGGATTAATGTGGCCTGCTAGGTTTGTTGGATTTGGTGTTGGAATGATTGTATACGCGTTATTAGTTAATTATCATTTTAGTGAAGGGCTAACGCCAAAAACCATAATTAGTTTAGGTATAGCATTATTATTAATTTGTATACAAGTACTTTGGAAGTAATGGCCAAACGAGAATATAGAGGTTGTGAGTGGGAAAGTCCCATTTATAGACAAATAGTAGCAGAAAAAAAAGCAAAAGAAAAAAAACAAACATTGGATGAATTTAAAACAAAGCGAGGCAGATATAGTAAATAAAATCGAAAAAGCTTCTCTACAAATAATATCCAGTTAATACGTATATACATGATAACAGATTACCTAAAACACCTCAATAACAACACGTACATCATAAAGCGTGAAGTAGCGACTCATAACTTTTCAATTGAAGGAAAAAATGGATTGAATATGGAGTTAGTGCAAGAATTCATGAGGTGGTTGGGATGCGATCATGTATTAAGAACGCAAACGCATTTTTTATTTTGCGAAACTATAGCCGATGCGGTGGTTGTTGAGGATTGAGGTGTGTAGAAAATCTTCCGCTTGGCTAAACTGAGTATAAAGTGTTGTGGGTTTTTTCCCGCATAATAATAAATAAAATAAAATGGAAATGAATGGTAAAAAGGAGTTAAAGCAAGCTTTTCTTATAGTTATGGTTGGTATGACTATATTAGTTGGAATGATAATAGTATTATTGTAAATAAAAATTATGGAAGATAGAAGTAGATTTGATGCGGTAGTTGCTTATGTTGAAAGTAAATATCCAAAGTATAAGGGTAAAACGTTGATTGTTAGGGAGTTTGATAGTCATTTTAAGGTTAATTTGCATGAGAATGGTTCGCCGCTTGTGTTGGGTAAAGAAATATTGAATAAATAATAATATAAAAATAAGAGTTATGGATATAAATTTTAAGAAAATAGTGCTTGATTATTTAGATACAGAAATGTATCATGATATAAATGATTGGGATAAGGCAGATGTTAAAGCGTATACAGAATCAACAGCAGATGGTTATGAGTTGTTTATTGTTACTTTTAATGATCAGCATCCTTCTATAAATGAGGATGTGCATTATTATGATTCTGATGTTGCAGATCGAGTAATGGAAAATTTAGAGCAGGGGTATTCAGTTTATATTGATGAGTATTTGTATGATGATGTCTATTTGGATGATCAGTTTGAGGAGTATTTTACCTCTAATGTGGAGAGCATTATTTCAGATGATCCAGAGTTGTTTAATGATGAGCAAATGGAATTTATAAGGGAAGAGTATGGTCTTTCAACCTAATAATATGGTTATAGTAGTTATATTATTGTGTTTAGTAATAAGTTATTTAAGCTGGAAAGTCTATCAACTTCAAAATGCAATTGATGAATTAAAGGAGGATTGGGTTAAGTTCCAACGTTCAGAAACTGTAAAGCGTGAAGTTGGGTGGGATAGTGTATGGAAAATGGTCAATAGGAACAGTTAGTGTTATATGTATAATAAAATTAAATAAGAAAAAAATGGATAATTTCGATTTAAAAAAATATTTAGCAGAAGGTAAGCTTATAAAAGAAGCTAAGGAAATAGACATGGCTAAGTCATTTTTAGAAAATAAAGGGTTAGAAGTTGAAGCTGTTAAAAGTGGAAATGAAGGAAATGATAAAGCCGGTGAAGAAGGTAAAGCATTCATTTGGGATGGTGGTGAAGGAGATATGAACTATAAGAGTGACGGTAAAGAAGCATTTTATGTTTACATGCCTTTTGATGAAGAAATTATGAAAGAAATGAAGTCTAAATTCCCAGTAATTAAAATAGGTGGTAAAACTGGAAAATATTACGAAGTAGTAATTGAAAAAAAATAAAAAACTATGGATAAATTTGATTTAAAGAAATTTCTTGGTGAAAAATCATTATTAAATGAAAGTGCACCTGGGTATGATAGTAGAAAAATGGGTGAGCCATTACCTACATTAGAAAGTGTTAAAGCAGCTTACGAAGCTAAAGAAGATAAAGATAAATTACCGGATTCAATAGCAGCTGCTGAAAAAGTTCAGATAGAAAAAGACGCTAGAAAATCTAGAGGTGACATTAAAGAAGATGATTTAAATGAAGCCATGATAGAATCTCAGTTTGATGATTTATATCAAGTAGTTAGAAATATCTACCATGTAGGTGAATATAATAGTTCTGAAGAAGCAGCTGAAGAAGCTATGGAAAGAATAGGTCAAGAATTTGGTGTTTCTTTCGAATTTGGAAGAGGATAAAAAACAAAATGGATAATTTTAATCTTTCAGAGTATTTTAAGAAGCAATATTTGAATGAAGATAATTCAGATATGTACTATAAATTTTTAGATAATTTAAGGGATAAGGGAACAACTAATATGTTTGGTGCTTCACCTTATTTACAACAAGCATTTGATTTAGAAAAGAAAGAAGCTAGGAAAATATTAGCTAAATGGATGAAATCCAAAAGCTAGAATTAAAAATTTCTTAAAAACATCTGCGTATATATTTGGCTCCCACAGGGAGCCTTCGTATATTTACGGCATAAATAAATAAAAATAAAGGTTATGATGAAGAAAAAAGCAGGTCGTCCAAGAAAAAATGTTAATAATAGTAATGTTGCATTTAGTGTAAATACCGTTAAGATGAATGATTTATCATTTAATGATAGTCTGTTTAATCCAATGAAAACCAAAACTCGTGTTGATCAATTCTTTAGTAATGAAGGTGGTATAATGCCTGGAGTTAATTATGTTGGTTGTGGTGATCCTGGTGTTGGTAAAACAACAGTTTTATTAGACATATTAGCTGATGTTAAGAATTCAGGTAAAAAATGTTTATTTATATCAGGTGAAATGAATGCAATAGACATGGTTGGTTATGTTAAGCGTTTTCCAAAATTTGGTGATTTAGATATTTTATTTATGGGTGACTATTCAGAAGTTAATCCAGATGTTGTTTTAAGAACTGCATTAAAAGAAGGTTACGATTTAGTACTTATAGATAGTATGGCTGAAGTTGCTGATATGTACACTGATTATTTTGGTGGTACCAATAAGTCAAATCAAGGTAAATTATTACAATTATTTGAAGAGCATAATTTAGGTAATAATGATGCTAAATTAAATTCTGCTTTTTTAATAATACAACAAGTTACTAAAAGTGGTGGGTTTGCAGGTAGTAATAAACTCAAGCATATGACAACAGGAATGCTACATATGAGAATGAGTGATGAAGGTAGATACTTACATTTTAGTAAAAACCGAAGAGGTGGAAATGGTAATAAATTATTTTTTAGTTTAAATGGTAGAGGTAAAGTTGAATACCTACATGAAGAACCTATAAATCAAATAGATTAATATGTTATATTATTTTGCAATATATTTGGGTGTTGGTACTATATTAATGCTAATATTAGAAATTTTTATGAAACGTGATGAAAACTACGATGAATTTAGAAATGTTGAAAGAATTATTGGTATTGTAGGTTGGCCTATATTTTTATTTCAATATTTTAAAAGGGTTATTGAAATTTTTAGAAATAAAGATGATGATGAGTAAAAAATAAAAGTTATGAATAAGTTAAAAGATTTTATAGATAAAATGCGAAGTACTAGTAGTGCTACGGATAAAATTGCGATTATAGCGCAAAGTGACGCGTTTATACACAATATAATTGAGGCGACATACAATCCTTACAAGCAATATTATATTACAAGTAAAACGTGCAAGAAAAGAAGTGACTTAGTTAATAAAACATTAGATAAATATTACCTTGAGTTAGATTTATTTTTTGTTTTGGATCAGTTAAATAATAGGAATGTTACAGGTCATGATGCTATTATTTTAGTAAATACTTTTGTAGAAAATAATGCTTACGGAGAATTACTATATAAAATTATAGATAAAGATTTAGATATTAGAGTTGGTGCTTCTATTATAAATAAGGCAGTCCCTAAATTAGTTCCAACATTTAATGTTGCATTAGCTCAAGAATATAAAAGTAAATGCGATTGGGATGATGGTTGGTATGCTAGTAGAAAATTAGATGGTGTACGTTGTTTAGCCATTACAGATGGAAATGGTAAATGTAAGCTTTATTCTAGAATGGGTAAAGAATTAACTACATTAGATAAAGTAAAAGATGCTATTGAGGTAACTGGTATAGTTAATACAGTATTTGATGGTGAGATATGTTTGATGGATGAAAATGGTGATGAAGATTTTCAAGGTGTAATGAAGCAATTAAGACGTAAAAACCACCAAATTACAGAGCCAGTATTTATGATATTTGATGCAATTAATATTGAGGAATTTAATAATAAAAAGGGTGATACTATATTAAGTGAAAGATTACACACATTGAGAAGTTGGTTAAGTGGTAAATTCATTGACCAAACTGTTTTACGTTATACAGATCAATTCCAAATAACAGATGGTAGACATTTTGATATGTGGAATCAAATGTCAAGTGATAATAAATGGGAAGGTTTCATGTTAAGGAAAGATATAGGATATGAAGGTAAGCGAAGTAAAAACTTAGTTAAAGTAAAAAAGTTTCATGATGCTGAGTATATTGTTGTTGATTATGATAATGATAATCATGAAGTAGTTAGAGATGGCAGATCGGAAACGATTAAAATGTTAGCTCAAGTATGGATTGAACATAAGGGTCATAGAGTAAAAGTTGGTAGTGGTTGGTCACAAGAACAACGTTTACAATATATGGATGGCTCAATTGTAGGTAAAACAATAACAGTACAATATTTTGAAGAAACTTATAATGATAAAGGTGGAATTTCATTAAGATTTCCAACAGTAAAAGTAGTACATGGGGATAAACGAGAAGTTTAAAATAACCACTAAAAAACGTGTATACTCCAAATAGGGGTTGTATATTTACAGGGTAAAACAAGTGCGAACCAATTAAAATAAAAGTTATGTGTGAAGTTACATGGTGCAATAAAGAAACAGAATTTTATAATAAGTCACAAAAATATAAATACTGTTCAACTCATATCCAGTATAAAAAATATGCTTCTAATGCTAATACAAGACCTCATTTAATGTATAAGGTTGAGAAAATTTTAGAAGATAAATTGGAATGTGAGAATTGTGGTTATAATGCAAAATCATACTTTCCAGATAGACCTATAAAGCAACTAGCAGGGTTATTTGATGTTGATCATATTATTTCTAATATTAAACATACACTTGGAGGTGAACAACCAGAAAATTATCAATTATTATGTAAACAATGTCATATCTTAAAATCATATGATAGTGGTGATTTTGTTTCAAAAAATAATAGAAAATAAATTAAAGAATATGAAAAATAAAGTATTAGATTACATTGAAAATGTATTAGAAGTACCAAGAGATGAATATAGTGGTATGCCTACTTGTCCTTTTGCTAAACAAGAACGTAAAAGTGATAATATTTATGTAGATATTATAACAAATGACAATGATTTTATAGTTTGTATGTATAATTTTATTGAATCTGAAAAAAATTCGGCGGTATTTATACAAGATGCTGATTTGGTTGAAAAAGATACTAAAAAATACCAAAATTTTTTAAATAACATATTAGTAGGTATAGATAATAAAAAATGGAAAGCATTATGTATAAACCCTAATGATAAATTAGAAGTAGATGGGTTTAATGCTAGATCTTTAGCACCTTGTTTTTTAGTATTAATTAATAATCACAAAGAAATTATTGAAGCACATAATAATATATTAAAAACTAAATATTATGATAAAATGGATCCAAAATATAAAAAATACCTAGGAGTTAAATGAGAGTACCTAAAAAACCAACTGGAAGACGAGCATTACCATTTTATTGGTGGAGACGTTTTAAATCACATCAGCACCTTCCATCTAAAACACACATATTTGATAAAATACAAAATGGGGATTTTGATCCAACACCTTTTTTTGTAGAAGCAAAGTGGGAGTTACATTGGATGAAAGAAGAGCAGGATGAATTTATTGAAAATTATCAAGGTCGAGAACCACTTAAAGATTCTTTGTATAGAGAAATTGAAACTAGAGCCAGAAAACGATATAATAAATTGTTTGATGATGGAATTAAGGACGAAGCTGATAGAATAAAGAGATTAGTTAATGGTTTTAAGAAACATTTTAAAATGAGTAAAGATGAGATTAATGATATAATGAATGATTTTGATGGAACAATATTAGAAATGTATGAATTATTAAGAAAAAAGACGATTTATGTGTAAATATATAGTACTAAAATCAACAATTGACTATCTTGTGTCTAATCAAATGGCACAAGATTTAGATCGATTAATGGGTCATAATTTGCCTTGGGAGCAAAATGAAACTAAAACTAACGAACAATACTTTAAATTAAATGAAGATGAGTAAAATAAATTGGTCAGGATATAAATGGCAAACGAGAGAAAGATGGGGAGACATACACCCAGATAAAGCTTATGTATGGTATGATCCAAAATGCGTTAAGGTTGATAATTGGGGGTATGCTCATTTAGAAACACATTATAATCCACGAGTATTTCCTAATATTGGAGAATCTAAATATGGTGTAGGATTATTATCAAGCGTTGATGATTTTGATTATGGGTATTTTGAAATAGAAGCTAAATTACCATCTGCTAAAAAAATATGGCCTGCTTTTTGGTTATGGGCATCTGATAGTTGGCCACCTGAGATTGATATCTTTGAGGGTT
>Ga0209535_1001685_pt1 | contig 14814 bp, 24 predicted proteins | sample LinPmetageLP28_FD_184041 | JGI IMG/M metagenome (GOLD analysis project Ga0209535, IMG submission 184041) | Marine viral communities from the Pacific Ocean - LP-28 (SPAdes) (version 2) | ecosystem: Environmental > Aquatic > Marine > Oceanic | place: Pacific Ocean | collected 2009-08-22 | reverse complement strand
ATTGGGTGATCCAACTACTGCGACCAGATATATCCATACCTACTCCCATACCATCACAAAAAGCTGTTATATGGTGACCTAATTCTTCATGTAATTCATCTAGTTCAAACTCGCTGATTACATCAGCACCAAAACTTGGTTTATTAAATTTTTTACTAACATTCATGCCATGTGCTTTACTAGTCAATGGTACTTGTCCCCATTCTATATTAGCTAATTTAGCTAAAGTTGCATCATGTGTTTCTTGTGAGATTTCTCCAACATATATCTGAGTAGGAAAAATTTGTTCTACTTTTCCAGTAATGCTTTCGAACTTCCTTAGCTTCTTCATTTATCCACTCACAAATTTTCCTTTAGGACGGTACCATACTTTTTGATGATATATCCTTCCTAACAGTTCCTGTATTTCCATCATCTCTGATTTTAATTGGGGAGACGTTTCGCCTTCGGCAATAGCTAATCCTCTTCGTCCTGCCTTTGCTCTAAGAGCCTGTTCAATTATTTCTATATCTCTAATTGATAATTCGAATTTTGTATTTGGTTTTACCAACTTATTCCCCTTCGTACTACTTATAAAATAAGGGGACTAGTAAGAACTCTTACTAGCCCCCGAGGTACTAACTGGTGTGAGTGAGAGTGACGCAGACAGAGGAGTACACCAGTTAGTGTTTAAATGTCCTTATTGTGAGAACGGACATTTAAATTCTTTAGCCTCGTTTCATACAAGTGGACTCTGCATAACTCTTCCACTTTGAGGCATTCATTTTCTTAAGGTCGGCAATTTTGAGTACCATTCTCAAACTCATCTCCCTAAGTTTATTCTTGTTAGTATAGATATAATCCATTAGATCCTTTTGTTCATCTTCAGGAAACTTGTAGCTAGTAAGCATACCGTCAGCAACGATTTGTTTACAACGTAGAAACTTGTCTCGCATTGTATCCAATGTCAAATCCAAATAGTGACAACGTGACATAATAGCATCCAAGTGATCCTTTAACTTGCCTCGAGTACGTTCAAACTTTACGTTAGTAATAAAGATGATTGAACCTTTAAACTCGAAAGTGTCTGGAACACCATTGTTAGCAAGTGCTCTACTTTCTGAGCGCCAGCTTAGTGTTCGCTTAGGACTACTATCCAATGCCGCTTTGAGCAAGTTCAAACTAAGTTCATCATACAGTACACTATCACAATCGTCTAGCACTAGTACACTGCCTGACGCACTATAATCATATAGCAACTGGTAAAGTCCGATAGGTGTTGCCGCACCTTTCTCAACTCCGAATTTACGCAAACTGTCCTGGCTCAACTTCTTCATAATGCCAGCTTCTTTGAGCACCTTCTCAACTCCGAACGATTTACCAACGCCTGGAGGTCCAGTAACTACCATACCGCGGACGACCCCATCACATGCCGCATATGTCATGTCTTCTAGGATCTCAAATCGCTCCCTCAATCGTTCAATGATTTCATCATCTGTTTCAGCTTGGGCGGCTTGGGCTGTCACAACACTCTCTCCATCTTCTAACATTTCAAAGTCGTCTTTGCTAACAACTTTGATCCGAATGGAACGATCAGGGAATCCGGTAACTGCACTGCCATCAACTGTAATGAAGTTACCGTTTTTACCTTCTTTATAATCTTTTACTAAAGGAAACACTGCGTCCTTTATCTCCAAGTTGCGGTATGTACCGTTAACTATTTTTACGTCTGTTATAGTAGCTGTCTGCATTGGTTCTCACTCCTTTTTAACAACTTATATATACATAATAACATCATTACAGATGTTGTCAACCTTTTTATTGTTCTATTTTCACATAATTGAACACTGTTTCTTTACAATTAGAAAACTTACTTATATCATGTGTTTTAACTTTACCTGTAAGTGTAACATTCTTACCTTCGATAAGTTGTTGAATGTCAGGCTCACGATTGAAGAAAAACTTCACAATATTGTTTTCATTAGTTAAACAGGTTACCAAATGAATGTTGTATTTGGCAATAAACTTTACATCTTTGATATGTGCAGGAAAACGTAACCGCTCTCCAATTTTACCAACAAACTCACTGCCCTTACGATACTTGTCAAAAAAGTTATCTAGTCCTTGACGTTTCTCTAAAACTCTAAAACTATTGGGCAAACTTGCTAGTACTGCTACTCCAAACTTTTCAACTGTTTCATTACTAATACTTTGCAATACATTAGTTTCAAAATCATTAATAGTAGAACTTAGTTTTTTAGCAATAAGTTCTTGCTTAAATTCATCTACAATTTTATCAGCTTGTTCTACTGTGTCTTCACTAATATTCATCATAGGAGCTTCAGGTGCACCTGCTAGCATATTTAGAATCGAAGTTTTATTATCGTAAACTTGCTGATCAGATTCTCGGTCATAATAACCATATCCGCTTTTTATAAAACCTTGCTTCTTATCTACTTCAATAGCTAACTCTAAAACTTGACGTGTATTAAACTGTGCTTTTTGGCGTGCCATTGGTTTTTCCTCTTATCTAATTACAAATATGATATTACATTCATATCTAGAATGTGTCAACCCACAATAAACAATAAAGCTAGTACCACCCAGAATAAAATAATAAAACTAGCCCACATAAAAACCACTAAGTCGAAAAACTTACCTACTGTCCATTTAATAGCACCCCAAACTTGATTTTGTTTGGGAGGCTCAATGTCTTCATACATTAGGATAGCTTCTGCTTCTTGGATTGTCATATCTTGCTCCATTTTAAGCAGTCTGAACGTAAGGTGTATTCCAACTACCAACATTCATGCTGATGTAGTAGGCTGTTTCAAAGTAATCTATCTGAGAATTACTGTTGTCATACCAACCTTTGTTTTTGTGGTAACCTTCTCCTTTGATAGGAGCAGTTTTAATAATCTTGTGAACTGTATCAAAAAATGTTTGATGATCACCATACATATGTGTATGATACTGATTGATCGGAGCATAGCCTTCATCGCCTCGGAAACAATCGCTAAAGTCTGTTGGACCAGTTTTTATAGTAACGTCTACACTTGAATGATGTTGCTTACGAACACCAAATTTAAACTTTGGAAACGTAGCTTTAAGTTCTTGTCTAATTGCTTTAACATCTTCTGCGTTAATATATGCCATGTCGTCAACTCCTTGTTTGCTTAACTTACTCTTATATACTAACACCAAGAGCTCATACTGTCAACCTTTTTTGACGTCTTTTTTAAAGTTTTTCTATTCTTTTTTGGTGTCTGCCGCCTTCAAATTCTGTGGCAATAAAGGTGTCAACTATATTAATAATCCAAGCTGGATCAGTTACTCTGGCACCCAAACACAATACATTTGCATTGTTATGCTGTCTTGTGAGCATTGCAGTATGTGTATCTTTACAAAGCCCTGCACGAATCTTTGGATTACGATTAGCTGTCATGCTCATGCCAATACCTGTGCCGCACACTAGGATACCAAAGTTTGCACCACCGTCTGCTACTAGTTCGCAAACACCTTTTGCATAGTCTGGATAGTCGCAACTTTCCTCACTATCACAACCCCAGTCTCTAACATTGTGTCCTTGTTCTAGCAACCATTCACTGATTGCTTGTTTTGTCTTGTAACCTCCATGGTCACTAGCTATTGTTATTATCATTGTTTGCTCCTAGTCAAAAAAATAGGGCAACAGGTGCCCTATTTTTACTTATGCAGTTTAAATTAAACTGTTGCTTCTACGAACATTTTTGCTCTGCTACCGTTTACATCACGAGCAGTGATACTATATCGTGTTGCGCCTGTAGTGGCTATATCAGTCTTGACGTTAAGTCCAGCTGATTTCATTTCGCTCATTCTAGCAGGAAGTTGCTGAATGCCAAACCTTGCATTTGCGTCTTTCGCAGTCAAAGTTTTACCAGTGCCTCTTAGATAAGTTTCTAAGAAAGTTTTTTGGTTAGTTTTAATTTTAGTAAAAGCCATTATGACCCTCCAGTTAAGTTGTGCTTAGAGTTTATCCCTAAGCAATAAAAACAGTATAACACTATAAGTTGTACGATGTCAACCTTTTTTTTAAGGTTTTGTTTCTTTTTGTTCTTCAGTAGGATAAAGTTCATAATCGTTATATTTGTCCCAATTCTTTTTGGTTATAAAGTTATGTTTGAAACCTACATCTAATTCTAAGTCATCCTGATTTATAAAACTATTATATATTTTATCTACAAGTATGTCGTGATTAACTTTGCTGATGTGTGCGACACGACCATCTACACCTTGTGTAATTTGTATATAACTGCTTCTAGGATCCCTTGCTTCTATAGGTTTGAATTCATATATACTTACTTGTTCTAAAGCACCCGTAGTATTAAATCCTGTATTCCAATCTTCTTTTGTTTTTAAACCAAATGCAGGTATATTAATAAGTTTGTAACCTTTTGTTTGAAATTCTTTAAAATACGAAGCTATTGCATTTCCATACAAGTCTTCCAATTCTCCATTGGCTAAATTAATACAATAGTCTCTTGCCGCTTGTACTTGTACATTTAGTTTTTGTTTATCAATTGACAAATGAGCGGTATTAAGTTCGATCCAATCCCAATTAACTTCTCCACTAGGAAATTTAATAAAGCTCGAAAAATTAGTCAGATTTGGCATATCTTCAATAAACCATCTTCTACTAGCTTCTGTGTGTATTACAATTATGTAATCATCTTTCGATATCTCATCCAAGTCCTGATTGAACAAATATTGTATACAATCTAAACTAGTGCCAAATACAGATCTATTAACAAGTTCGTCACAACCTAACTTTTTTTGTAATTTTACCTGCCAGTAATCATTTTCATCTAGTGTTTTTTCTAAGTGGCGACTTTGTCCTGGTTTCATTAAAGTACCAAAACTATCACCGTATATGTGTAGTTTCATTTGGTGTCCTTTTTAAATTTTTCTAAGAACTTAGTTCCTAGTGGTCTTTCTCTAACCTGTCCTTTAAATGAACCAGCAGTTAGACCGTAGTCGTTGTACTCGTCCCAATTATCCGCAGTAATAAATTCTTGTTTAAAATCTTGTTCTAATAGTAGATCTGAATTACAAGTTAAACTGTTATAAATTTTATCAACAAGTATATTGTGATTAGCTTTACTAAGATGTCCGATGCGTCCATCCATTCCTTGGGTAATAGTAGTAAATGCTTTCATATAATCATTATTCATTGGAACAAATTCATAGTCAGCTATGTCTACTAAACTACCTGTTGTCGCAAATCCAAAGTTCCAATCATCAACTGTAGGTATATTATATGCAGGTATATTAATAAGTTTGTAGCCTTTTGTTTGATACTTATAAAAATAACTAGCTATAGCTGATCCGTAAAGCATCTCCATTTCTTTATTAGCTACAAAAAGACAATAGTCTCTTGCTACCTGAACTTGGCGTTTGATCTTATCTTTATCATAGTCGTGATTTTTAGTCATAAACTCAATCCAATCCCAACGTATTTCGCCGTTTGGAAAATTTATAAAATTTTGAAAGTTTGTTAGCCCTGGACATTCTTTAATAAACCATCGCCGACTAGGTTCTGTATGTATAACAACAATGTAATCTTCTTTTGAAATATTTGGTAATTCGGTGTCAAACTTCCATTGTGTTGCGTCTAGACTAGTACCAGCAAGACAAAAATTAACAGTTTTTTCACACCCTAACTTTTTTTGTAGTTGTAGCCACCACGACGTGTTTTCATCAGCAGTTTTACTCATATCCAGTTTAGTATTACTTCGACGAGTAAAACTACCAAAACTGTCACCAAATAAAAAGAGTTTCATATTTTTACCTTATTAATTTATAGTTCTAAGTAAACTAAATGTGATGGGTCCATATCTCCTACTTTCCCTTTCCAAAAAGTATTAAAACTAATACTGTGTCTTTTATTCTCAGATTGTAATGTCTGTACCATATGACGTGTATTACTTAAAAACAAAACAAGATGATATTGTAAGTTGTTTTCTAATCCTATCATATCTTTTAAAGAAACATGATATTGAGTCTTTCCTTTCCAATAAGGAATTTCAGGACCTGGCATTTCGAATGTTAAATTTAAGTTTTCTATTGTATCGTCTAAAAATATAACTCCACTTACAACACTAAACGGATGTTCATGACAATGATGGTGTTCGTTTTTTACACTAATATTTGCCCAACTTTGAGTAATTTGTAAGTCTTCAAATGTAAAATTAGGATCATGCATCCAAAAATTTCTAAGATAATCGACACTTTCTTCTTTAACTACTTCTCCCAAATCTCCGAGTAACTCATTATTAAAAACATTCAAGTCTACTGAAATCTTATTTGCTTGATTATTGATATACTCTAGGTTATCAATAGTTTCACAAACTATATCAGTATTAATGCTATCACTGATATTTTTAATTAGTATAGGATTCTTTGATATATTTAAAATTTTATCCATATGTTACCTTATTAATAATGCTACTAAGTCTTATTTGCAACCGAGATTCTTGGAGGGTGCGTAGACTGACAAAACCTAATTTGACAGCGATTTATACCGAGAACAAGTCGCCTTGTTCCGTATAACCTTTAACAGTCTCTACAGTCATTACACCCTGACACCAGTTATATGATGCATCTTTAACGTATGTAAATGACTTGTTATAGTAAGGAATAATGCCAACAATTTTGTCATGTTCGTAAAAACTACACTGTAAAAAATCGTCATCTACAAGACTGATTACACTCAATCTGCTTAGTTCTTTATTCTCAGTTTTGTTATACCAACTTGGTCCAAAATCGTCTGCCATTAAATTCCTCCTGTAGATCAGCTAAAGTGTTTTTCGATCATTTCTAAACGATCGCTTGCCGCCGCCATTTTATCAAGTTCTGCAATAATAGCTTCAGTAACATCACTGTGTTCTCCAATGCCTGCGGGCATTGCTCTATAGACTTCAATGTTTGCTCTGTGTACTGCTATTTCGCCTTCAGCTTGCTTTCTAGCGGCTTCAATTAATACTTCTCCAACTTTCATCTTTTTTCCTATTGATTGGCTAGCTTTCTGCTAGCTAGTGGTATTTATAGTTTGGCGGACGGACAGGGATTCGAACCCTGGGTACGTTTGACCGTACGACGATTTAGCAAACCGCTCCTTTCGACCACTCAGGCACCCGTCCATATTGGCCCACACTACAGGATTCGAACCTGTGACCTACTGCTTAGAAGGCAGTTGCTCTATCCAGCTGAGCTAAGTGTGGATTAATTAATATGTCTTTGTTTAACAATATCCCAAGTTGCTTCTTTGGGTTGTCTCCTTGCATGTTGTACAATTCTTCTAAGTGTATTAAGATCAACACTTGAATGCATTGATTTGATTAGTTCTAATTCACGATCACCATACTTACGATTACTATGTGCCGCATTCCATACTAGTTCAACAATTAACGAACTGAGCGATTGAGGCATATTAACCCCAGTCCTTGAAAGCACCTAAGTCTTCGTTATCATTATACCCTGCACGATATGCATCAACTTCAGCTGTTGTCATCAGTGCTTCGGGGATCTCATCTGACTGCATACTGTCTCCGGAATAATAGTGAGGTTTAAATCCTCTACGGTAGTAGCTGTCTGCTCCACCTCGGTCATATGGACCTCCATGTCTATTATCATATTCCATATCTTATCCTATCCAAAGAACCATATTAGCAATGCGCCAATAACTATCCAAGGTGCATACTTCCATCCAATTTTTATTGCGCCAAATACCACTGCTAAAAACACACCAGCACTGACACCACCAATTATGAGAGGTTTTAATACCTCCCATGCTAGGTCAACATCTCCTCCCATTAATCGAAGATCCGAACTACGCCAAGGTCAATATCGTCGAAGACCTTTTGCATAGCTTGCATAATCCAAGCCTGATTATTTTTTTCAGCTTCTAGGTAAGCATTTTGCAATGCTTCTAGTTCTGCCATTGAGATAGCTTTTACCTCAGTTTTAAGATAAGTATACGTCATTAAGCCGCCTCCATCCATCGGTTAAGTGTGTTAACATCTACGCTCAGCGAACTGGCAAGTTCAGCTATACGTTTTTCTTCTGCCGCTTGATATGCCTTTTCTGCTTCACGTTCGGCATCCATTTCAGCACATGCTTCTTTAACAAGTTCTTCCAACTGTGCATCTGACATAGTTGAAAAATCGAAACTGCGAGCATAGCCTTTGCTATATGCGTCAGCAGTTGCATAGTATGCACTTTCTTCAAGTTCGGTGCGTTCAAACTCTGCTAGTGTACCGCTAGGAACACGGTTGCTCCAATAAGCAGTATCTGCAGGATCAACCATCATACCCATCCAGCAATCAGGTTGTTTGCTGAATTCAATAGCTTCAGCACGTTGAGCGTTGATATAATCGATCAGTTCCTGTTGCATAAGTTACTCCTAAGAAAAAAGTGGTTTCATGTTTTTGAACACTACGTTATAAGCATTAGCTTCATATATATAGTTGTCAAAGAATGTATCATCATCATTATCTGATGCACAATGCTCTTCCCAAATACGGTTCATTGCTTCCATACCTTCGAGTGCGTCTCCCCGTCCAAAGTTTGTAATTGTTTTCCAAGCATTGTCAAACGTTACATTCTCTTGGTAAAAGCTAGGGATTCTAAACATCTGTGTCTCCTTGTTTGTTTAACTTATACTTACATATTAACACCAAGACGTCATACTGTCAAGTCTTTTTTTACACTTTTTTCATCTTTTTTTACAAAGATACATCCTCTAATCCAGCCGCTCTGAGCTTTACAATATTGTTTATTTGAAATTGTTTAGCGTCTATAGCTTTGATTAAACCCATAAATTTATTACGAATTAGTGCTACTTCATTAATAATATGTTGCTGGTCGATTACTTCTTGTTCACTATCAGCGTACTTTTCAGCATCTCTACTTGAAAGTGCTTTATTGTATCCTTCTAAATACATGCGATAATGTTTGTTGCGTATTTTACGCATTTCTATGTTTAAGTATTCGAGGATAGCTTCAAGTTCTTGCAACTGATTAAAACGATACTCAACTATACCCGGCATGTCACGTGAATGTTTTTCCACATTGCCTTTGAGTCCACAATCTAATCTTGCTTCATCTAGTTGAGTTTCAAAATGTTGAATTGCAGGCACAATATTAGCTATGTCTTGCCTAATTTTGCTAAACCAACTCATTTACCAATCGTCATGTTCGTCGCTATCATAGTCGTCAAATATGTCCTCTTCATAATAAACGTCTCTGATAATTTTGTCCAATGTGTTATCATTTCCAAACCATTCGTCTCCGACTTCTGACAAATCAGCTATTTGCTCGTTAATAACTCCTAAGAATTTTTCACAGGCAAGCTCTTTGTCTTTTGGGTTAATGTAAGGTTTTATAGATAGCCACATATCAACATATGCGGCTATCTCACTATCACTCATTTTCAATATATTCGTCCTCAGGTATGATGTCTTGTTCTTGGATATTTAGCTCTTCTTGAACAGCATCGACTACTTCGTCGTTCCATTCTTTCATAATGAGATCCAAAGCATTATCTTTGTTCAAGTTCCAAGGCTTGCGGAACATTTTGATTACTTCACCTGTAGTTGGGCTAGTGTATTCTAAACTGTTACCACTTTTCTTAAGAACTTCTTTTGCTTCAAAAAACTCAACTAATCCACTATACGGACTCATACCTGTCTCATAAGGAATTTCAACCTGTACACTTTCAAAAGGTTTAGCATAACGTGTTTTCATTACTTTACACGCCGCTCTAATACCATGTACTTGTGATGTTTTGTTACCATCTGCGTCTACTTTTAGTTTAAGTTTACGCATTGCAATAACAATACTTGATGCATAGATAAAGCCTTGTCCACCACTGATCTTGTCATCTGGGTCAAACATATCCTGCGATGCATATGTATGGTTAGTTGCTAGTAGTCCTACATTGAATTCACCAAACATGTTAACTGTGTTCCTAACAAGCGATGTTAGTGCTTTAGGCTTACGGCCCATATCACCTTTCATATCACCTTTTTGAAACTGATCAACATCTGTTGGTGTTAGTAGCATACCTAAACTATCTACGACAAATAATACCTTAGGACGCTCGTCATGTTCCTTGTCTGTATACTCTGCTTTGTAGTCTTTCATAAAATCACTAATAGTTCTAGCGACATCATCAATCATACTCATATTAAGTTTAAGTAATTTGTCTTCTGCTGTGTCTACTTCTAGTGCATGTAGCCATTTTGCATCTAATGCATTTTCGCTGTCAATTAGTACAACAAAAATACCTTGATCCTGTGCCGCTTTAATTACGTTACCTGCGGCTATATAACTTTTACCTGCGCCGGATTCTCCTGCAAGTACAGTTACCTTACCTAGTGGAATGCCTTTTTCAAATTCTCCACTGATTAGTTTGTTTAGTGTGTAATTACCTGTTGAGATCCATGTATCCGGATCATTAAACCCGACACTTAGTCCGGGCACCGCTTTGGTAATACTTTTGCGGAATTTACTTACATCAAAAGGTTTTGCCATTAATTTCTCCATAAAGCCACTGTAGGCGACATAATGCCGCCTACTATATTATTTTTTCAATTAGTTGCTACGATTTCTAATTGCCGCTAATATGTCTTGGGCATTAGGTTTTGCACCGCCTTCAGCCGGAGCCGTTGCCGCTACTGCCGCCGCTACTTGTTCCTGTTTTTCAGGTGGAGTAACTGGAGCAGGTGCCGCTTCTGCTACTGGAGCAGGTTGTGGTGTTGGCGCAGGTGCCGGAGCAGGTGTTGCTGTTACACCATCTCCCTTTGGAGCACTATTACTAGTGTCGATCTGCACACCAGCTGGGCGATAAAAATTACCCCAACGTTCTGGATCATACATTTCACCATTTACACTAGCTTCAAACATTTCACCAATAATACGAAGTTCTTCGTCGTTTGGTTGCTTAGGAAGATAATCATTAAGATTAAACAACCCGTGAGCATCAATTGCCGCACGTTCGTTGCTATCTAAGCTACGTTCTCTTCGTGCCCAACTACTAGTACTGTAATCAGCATACTGTCCTTTAGTTGTCTTAGTAAGACGGAAGTCAGTACCTTGTTCAGTATCTGTTGGAAGTTCAGTAAAGTCACTATCCATTAGTGCGCCTTTAATAATATTAAAGATACTTGGATTAATAACAAACCTACGAATTGGATTGTCTGGTGTAGTGTCTTCTTGTAGCGTACTTTCAGCTACAAAGCCTTGGAAAACATATGAACGTTTCTTCCAATACTTACGACCCATATCTTCTAATGCCGGATCTTTAAACCAAGGACGTACCTCAGCTAATACAGGACATGATCCTGTCGGTCCCCACATTTCATTACATGGAACATTTACTGTAACTGCACGACTATTACTGTCGCCTTTTACGCCAGCAAATCCTAAACGAATCATCTGACGCTCACGCCAAAAGTAAGTGTTACTCGCATCACCATCTGGTAAGAAGCGTAATACACTTGTTGAATTTTCTGGGATATTCCAAAAAGGGAAGATAGCGTTGTCGCCACCTGATTGCGAACCACGTCCGCCACTTGTTTCTTGCTCTTGCAATTTTGCACGAATTTCTGCCAATGTTGCCATAGTTTTTCTCCTAAATGTTTGCCTATGTGTGTTGCGTAATGCAACTGTTGCCTAAGTATGCCTCATGACTACTTATATAGTCATTAGTATATGTTATATAAAGTTGGTTGTCAACTAAAAAGTTTATTAAAATCGTAATTATTAAAATTACTTTCGAATGTCTCCTCCCAGTCTTCATTAACATCTGTATTTTCACTTGCTGTAGCTGTGAGCTTTTTGAATAGGGAGTTAATTGCTTGTACTCCTGACATCATAACGGCTTTGTCTTTGACACGTTCCATCATTAGATCGCTCATTCTAGTCAGCAACTGACTTAACTGACCCTCACCTTTTTTTGCAAAGTCAATGGAGTTACCTAAGTATTCCATAACTACTGCAATTTGATTTTCCTTAGGCATGTTTCCAAAACTGCTCAAGTTCATTGGATTCTCAGGATCAGATTTTACATTGATACCCTTGCGTAGTGATACTGTATCCATTTTAGCTATAGTATCTACAAGACTATCCATGGTCTCTTTTGCAAAGTCATCAGCCTCTTTGAGTGATTTCATCTCTTTGACTAATGCATTTACATACGGTAACGCTTCATCTAAACTTTCGTCAAATGTGCGTACTGTAAACTGGTTACGAAGTTTGGTTCTATCTGTTTCGTTAATTTTAAATTCTTTTGATTCAAACTTCTCTTTTGTTTCATTATAACATTTACTGCCTTTGAGCTTGTTCATTTTTTCTCTTAGACTGTTAATTCTATTACTTACTGCTTCTACAATATCAGTTGTATCCTCGTTAACCAAGCCGTTACGAAGACTGTATTTTTTAAACTCTTTAAGTTTTTTAAGTTCGTTGCACTGTTCTTGAATATGTGTACCAAAATCATCATACGGTGTTCCGCCTTCTTTAACATGACGTAGCATAGCTCTGCCGCCTGCTAAGTTATTAGTTGGCATCTTGTAACGTTCTCCGTCTGCATTTTCAATATAGATAGCACTGATATTTCTGCTTCTACTGCCACGTGATTCTTCGTTAACCGGTTTGTTATGTTTGATAATTAATTTAGCATTCTCTAACTGCTGGTAACTGCTCTTGCTACTACCATATGCGGCGCTAATGCCTTCTTGTACTTGTTTCATATCTCTCGCCTTTTGTGCTTGGTAATCTTGGTCTTTAGGTTCTATTGCTTTAGTAAAACTTTTAAGTGTATACTCAATTATACTTTTGTTTGCTAAATTTTTTAGCAATGCAAGTGTATCTTTAAACTCATTGATATCTGTATTAGCATTTATACTTACTCGTATTTCACGTTTACTATCAGTTTCATCTAAGTTAATCATACTACCTAAGTCAGGAATATAAAAACGTCTAGCGGCTTCAGGATCGATTGTATTCTCCCCTTCATCGGTAAAAATTTTAATATTATGCCCGTTGCCTTTAAGTATCTTAAAGATATCTTCCGCAATTTTTTCGCCACTAATCATACTAAAGTTCCTTTAATGTATTTATGTTAGAAACACAAATGGCATAGGGTCAACTGCCTCTTCATCTGAGAAACTATCTTTTAGTTCATCATATGCATTTTCATCATACTGTGCTACCTGCTGTGCAATTCTTACTACCAGTACACATGCCATTACTAAATCATCTGTTTCACCTTCTTTTGCACTAAAACTGCTACCCCTAGCAATAAATGTTTTGATCTCTCTTAACAATGCACTACTAGCAATTTCCATTCTATCTGTTTCAACCCATGTTTTAAGTTTGCTACATGCCGCTAGTTTGCTTTTGTTTGTAGTAGTAAAACCTTTCCTAAAACCTCTATTAGCACTGCGAGGTTGACTTATGAACTGTCCTGGTATATTGTCCTCGCCCATTTCATTTATTACAACTAGTGCGGCTTCTCCTAGTGTATTGTTTTCTACACTCCAATATATTTCGCTATCAGGGGCTTGTTCTTGTATTTCTAATAGCATTTGTCTCATTATTCGTATTTGTTCTGTAATACTAGTTTTGTTGTGCATCCATTCTGCTACCTGTTTCATACCTGGTAGTTCATATATTTGTATAGCACTGTTATCACCGCCTGTGCCTAAACTTGGATCTAAACCAGCAACATATGTTCTGCCTTTTACAATGTTTTTGTACCAACGCACTTGTCCTGTACGTTTGTATATTTCTTTGCTTTCCATTAAAGCAAGTTTTAAACTGCTGATTAATGTTTCGTCATATGCAATAAATTCATTAAGGTGTTCTCTGCGAAAACGTTCTTCACCTATTTTACCTTCTTCTTCATCTGCCCATGGCTGGTCTCTGTCAGGATGTTGTTTCCAATCTGCACTGTAACTCTTAAATCCGTTTTTGCCTGTTTCTTTTTCATTTCCAAACTCATCTGTTGTGTTACATGCGGCACGCCAAATTTGTGCAAACTGATCATCGTCTTGATTTGGTGTACTTGTAATAATACATTTACCACCTGTACTAAGTGTTGGTGACAAACTGGTCCAAAACTCACGAGCAATACTAGGTCTCACAAATGCAAACTCGTCTAAGTATGCTAGCGAAATACTCAAACCACGTCCTGTGTTTTCTGTTGTAGCTTGTGCAATAATACGGCTACCATTATCAAATTCGAGTGATCCTTTGTTATAGGCTGTACAACCTGCTCTCACATGGTCAGGCAATAGTTCGTATGCGAATCGTATACGTTGCATAATCTCTTGGGCACCACTGTATTTGTGTGCCGCAATAAGAATAGTTTGGTCAGGTATATACATAGCATACCATAGTAGATATGCACCAGCCGCGGTTGACTTGCCCATCTGTCTACTAATAAGTGCTATACTGTAACGATGATCATGGTATGCATCTAGTAGTCCTTTTTGAAAGTCAAACAAATCAAACTTCAATCTACCTTTGACAGGATGCTGTATCCATACAAAGTTCTCAATAAAATATTGAGGATCTTTTGTACATTTAACGATTTCTTCAATCTGTTGCTGATTGAACTTTTCACGTTTGTACGGGGTTTTGATTAAATTGGTATCTACACTCATTATAGTAGTACTTATGTTAAAAAAAGGAGCTATGTTTCCATAGCCCCTAAGTTGTAACCCGTAATTTAATTATTAACTGGATCTAAATCTAAGCCTGCATTTTTTCTTAGATTTTGTATGTGCATAT
>Ga0209535_1001684_pt1 | contig 14817 bp, 19 predicted proteins | sample LinPmetageLP28_FD_184041 | JGI IMG/M metagenome (GOLD analysis project Ga0209535, IMG submission 184041) | Marine viral communities from the Pacific Ocean - LP-28 (SPAdes) (version 2) | ecosystem: Environmental > Aquatic > Marine > Oceanic | place: Pacific Ocean | collected 2009-08-22 | reverse complement strand
AAAAATATATTAGTAACTGGTGGTTATGGATTTATTGGTGGAAATTTTATACGATTTATAAAAGATAATTTCCCTCAGCATAAAATTACAAATATAGATAAAAATGGATATGCATCTAATCCGGAATATGTAAAAGGCTTATGTGACGAAGAGTATGAATTGGATTTAGGTAGACATACAAATGCATTAGATGAAGTTTTTAAAAATAGTAAGAAGTTTGATTATATTTTTCATTTTGCAGCTGAATCACATGTAGATAATAGTATAAGTGGGCCATCAGAATTTGTACAGTCTAATGTAGTTGGTACACAAAACTTATTAGAGCATTTTCGTAAAAGTAAATATGGTAAATTTATACATGTCAGTACTGATGAAGTATATGGGCATTTACTTGATGTTTTTGGTTTACCATTTAAAGAAAGAAATAAATTATCACCTCGATCCCCATATTCAGCAAGTAAAGCAGCAAGTGATTTATTATGTTTAAGTTATGTTGAAACTTACAATTGCAATATAGTTATAACGAGATGTTGCAATAATTATGGTCCTGGTCAACATAATGAAAAATTTATACCAACAATTATTGATAAGTTACGTAAAAATCAAAAGGTACCTATATATGGAGAAGGTATGAATATAAGAGAGTGGATACACGTATATGATCATTGTTTAGGTATATGGTCAGTAGCCACTCAAGGTAAAAAAGGTATATATAACATTGGTTCAGGTTTTGAACTATCAAATGTTGAATTAGTTAGTATAATATGTCAAAAAATGGGTAAAGATATGGATGAGTCAATTAGATTTGTTAAAGATAGATTAGGTCATGACTTTAGATATGCGATAGATAGTAGTAAAATACAAGACGAATGTTTATTTGAATTAAACTATCCTAATTTTGAAAAAGAAATAGAAAAGGTAATAGAATATTATGATGAAATACCAAGTAGGTAATATATTTGCAGTTCATCACGGTGATTATGCCGGTCAAATGTTTGCATTAGTAGAAAAAGAGGAACTGTCATATAATTTTCTTAGAATGCCAGATATGAAAAATGTATCAGTTACGAAAAATGATTTCGAAGAAGGTATAGATAAAGAAATTATAAAATACGTAGAAGATTTACCTGATGATATTTTTGATACAATAGAACAACAATATAATAAAAATGAAAATACTAACAATTGATGGTAACAACTTAGTGCATAGAGTTTTCTGGGTAGCTAATAACATGAAATATAAGGTTGAAAATTTTCATGTATATATGTTTTTAAATAGTTTAAAAAGTTATGTGGAAATGTATAACCCTGATAGAGTTTATTGTGTATGGGATGAAAAACCTGATTATAGAAAAAATAAACGTAAGGAAATTCTTAAAGAATACAAAGGTAATAGAGATAAAGATTTTAATAAGGGTGTTCATGATAAAAATGATATTATAAAGGAATTATTACAAACAATGGGTGTACCTTCTATTTTTCCTAGAGATTATGAAGCTGACGATGCTATTGGTATTATTAATTCAGTAGAAAAAAATCATGCGGTAGTAAAATTTTATCTTACTAAAAAACTTTTTGAACATATTATAGTTACAGTTGATAAAGATTTATGCCAGTTAATTGAAAATAAAGTTAAAGTTTATGATCCTATAAGAAAGGTAGAAATAAATGAAACTAACTTTGAAGAAATTATAAAGTTTAAGAAAGATGATTTTATAAAGGTAAAAGCATTGCAAGGAGATAAAAGTGATAATATACCTGGTATAAAAGGTTTTGGAAAGGTAAAAACTGAAAAATATTTAAAAGGTGAATTTAAATTATCAGAAGATGAAGAAAATATTCTTAATAGAAATCTTAAATTAGTTAAACTTACACGTGATAATGATGAGGTAGAGTACGTCAATGAACAAATAAATAAAGCAAACTTTACTACCGATTTTAAAAAATTTAAAGAGTTATGTGAAGAATATTCTTTTAATAATATTCTTAAAAAAGAATCAGTATGGTATAGTGCTTTTTTTCAAGATAATAGATTATTAGAGCTATTATCATAAATATTAGTATGACACAATTTTTTGAGCCAAGAAAAATAAGATCTCCTTTTTCAGGTGAATCAGTATTTCCGACTATCGCATCTTATGACGAGGGAGATAGAACATATGAACAAGTTTCATGGAATGATCCAATTACTGGTCATTTAATAAAAAGAGGTCTAACTAGTATAAAAGATAAAGATACTGGAAAAATTATTCAAGATTATAACTCAGAACAAAAAAATAGCTTGAATAATCAGGGATATAGATCATAATATATATGTGATAGTAGTACCTGAACAATATGTAGTAGAAAAATTATACGAAAATATATATAAGATAAAGTATAATAAGTTTAACAATACATACAATGGTTGTTGCCCCATCTGTAAAGAAGGTGATTCATGGGGTAAAAAGAAAAGATTTTATTATATGCCTAACAAAGAATTGGCTTACTGTCATAACTGCGGGTATAGTAAAAAACCTTTAGCTTTAGTTTCTGATTTAACTAATAAACCTTTGCAGTTTATAATTAATGAGATAAAAAATTACGACGTTGAAATTCAGATACAACCAGAAGCCCCTGTAGAAGAAAAAAAAGTAGTTAATAAAGATTTACCTACTGATTGTATTAATTTATTTGATATAAATCAGGTTAATTATTATAAAGATAATAATGTCGTTAAAGCTGCTATTCATTTAATTAAAGAAAGAAAATTAGACACCGCAGTTAATAGGCCTAAAGCTCTTTATATATCTTTAGTAGATAAGGTACATAAAGATAGATTAATATTGCCGTTTTATGATAATGTACAAAATATTATATATTATCAATCAAGGGGATTAATAAAGAGAGACTTATATACTAAACCTAAGTACTTATCAAAAGTAAATGCAGATAGAAGTTTATATGGTATACATAGTATAGACCCGGAAATAGAAAATATATTTATATTTGAAGGACCTATAGATAGTTATTTTTGTAAAAATGGAATTGCAACGTGTGGTATTACTGAAAAAACGAAAAAAATATTTACAGTTTTTCAGAAAGAGCAAATTAATAATTTTAAATTACATAATAAAATATATGTATTAGATAATCAGTTTTGTGATACTGCTTCTTTAAATAAAAGTTTTATATTAGCGGATAATAATGAAAAAATCTTTATATGGCCTGAGCAACTAAAAAAATATAAAGATTTTAATGAGTTATGTATTGCAAGTAATAAAACTGAAATTAATCATGATTTTATACTTAAAAATACTTACCATGGTTTAACTGCTAAACTACTTTTAACTAAAATAAAAAATTCTTAGTTATATTTGTATTTAGGGTCATTAGCACCTGCTAAATATCCTTTAAGAATTTCACTTAATGATGATATTTCCATTGCTACCCTTGCAATCTTTTTAGTTTCAGCATTTGATATACTATCAAATATTGTATCAGGTTCAGCTGAATTTAATGATGTTTGAATACTATTTTCCGTACCATTAAGATAATTAGAAAATTCATCCATTTTAGCAACCCATGAATTTAATTCATCATACATCTCTTTTTGTTTAGAGCTAATGCTATCTGAACCAGGTGCATCAACATCAAAATCAGTAGGATCGGTTCCTGGCTCTAACGTATCTGCCATAGCTTCTTGATCAGTCATTTCAATGTCTTCTAGCTCATCTTGCTCATTAATTACTTTATTAAACCTTTTTGTATACAAATTCATATTATTATTTATAAATATTTATATGAAATTTAAAGCATTAATGCAACATTTAAAAGAAGATGGTAGTATACCTGATGTAAATATACAATTATCACCAGGTTCTGATCAAGATTACTCACCTACAACTTCATCTCAATTTGATATGTTATCAAAAAAATATGCTTCTGATGAATCTCCGGACTTACAACCTTACCCTTTAAATCATTTTACTGATGTAGCAAGTGATGCATTTATAAAAATAAGCAATTTAGTAGAATTACTTAAACAAGCTAAAAACAATCCAGTAGTTAAAAATAAACTACCTTTAAAAACATTAGAAAAAGAATTAGATAGAATTACAAAAGAAATAGTTGATATTAATAATAAAGTATCTAAAATTAAATAATGAGAAAACTATTATTTTCCTTTACTGTTACCTTTTTAGTTAGTTTACTTTTTGGTTTAATTCTTTCAGAAAATTTTTGGAAAGTATTTATTCTTTCTACTTTAATACAAATTTTATTTTTTGTTGTATTCAATACTATTTACGGTAATTATTTACAGAAAAAAGCATTAGAGTTAAATGAAAAGTATATGCTTGAAAAATCTAAACTAGTAAGACTTATTCAATGCCCTTGTGGGGATAATTCTCAAGAAGTAGAAGTTTCATTAAGTGAGGATGTAGTATATGAATGTAATAAATGTAAAAGTAAAGTAAAAGCAGTTGTTATAGTTAAACCAGTTTTAATTACCGATCCAATATATACAGTTAGATGAATGAACATTATACAGAAGTACCATCTTCATCATTAAATGAAGATATTGTTAATAGTGATATTAATTTTGATAAAGTAGATAATTATATAAAAGAAAACTTTTCCGATTTTTATCATAATTTTATAGAAGGTAAAACAATCCAAAAAAATAAAAACTTAGATATTATTAATATTTTTTTTAAAAGTTTAGTTGATCATGTAGATAATATAAACAATGAAAATATAGGAGACAATAATAGTAATTTATTTAAAATTAACAAAAAAATTATTAAAACCAATATTGAAAGTATACAATCCATTTTTAATTTATATGAACTAAAACAAGATAAAATTAACTTCTTTATTTTAGGAACTTTGATACAATATATGTATGAGTGTAGAAAATAATTCAGAAAGTGAAGATATTATTGATAAGTATGGTGTCGATTTCGTAGCGAGATTTGCTTGTTTATATGAAGGAGTTAACGTAGCTTGTCAAAGAGCAGAAAGAATCGGTTATGATACTGAAAAAAGTAATGTTTGGATTAAACCAACTGCTTTGCAGAAGTATATAGATGAAAGATATCTAGATATGAAGTATAATATAATGAAATGGAAGAAAGACCCTAGAGATGATGAAATTTATTCCTGGTAAAAAATTTTTAAACAATACACGGAAGAATACTAGACTTTTTGAAAAAAATAAAATTTATACTCTTCAAAATATAAAACCTAATGGTAAATATATAGAATATTCCTTTATGGTAAATAATGAAGTTAAAATGGTAAACTTTCAATCTGTTCAAGAAGCAGACGATTTTCTTGAAACTATAATTTATTAATAATAGTCACCATAGACATCATCATTATTTTGATTCATATCAAATACATCTTCTTTAGATACGGTATTTATATCATATTCATTATAATTTGATTTTTTATCTTGTGATGCAGGGTTAGAACCACCTGATAATATACCAGCAAAATTAGATTCATATACTTGATCGTTACCTACTGCAGATAAATTGTTAGATGAACTGTTGAAAGGTATGTTAGGTTCAAAGCTATAGTCTAATCGTTTAGCTTTAATTAAAAATACATAATGTCCACCTAACTGATTCATTTGCGATATATCTTGATCAAGTTTTTCAGTAATTTCAAAATATTTAGCTTGCCTATTACCAGGTCTATCATCACCATATTCAGATAATTGAAATATATCTCCAGCTTTAGGTTCAATTAAACCGTATTGATTATTGTATACAGAACTTAATGTGTAGAAAGTATCGTAAAATGAAGATATATGAACGTAAGCAGTTATATCATCATCACTTTCAAATCCAAATTGACTTAAAGTAATAGCATTTTCATTTAACGTAGCTGCTATAACTATTTCTTTAGGATTAGCAAAAGTCTTAATAGGTTCTTCACCGTATAAATTATCAGCACTTAATACATTAAATGTATTAACAAAATACTTAACTTTAGTACCATATAAATTAAGTTGCTCTCTCCAATAGTTATCAAATAGCAGTCTTTCACTTGTTTGTTGTGATTTGTCAGAAAATCTAAAACAAGTTTCATCACTTTGCACTATCCCTGGAAATTGACTGTTATAATCTATACTCATTTTTGTAAAACAAATTTACCTATACTATCATCGTAAAATAATTTAATACCTGTACTACCTAAATTTTTAGTTTCACCCTTTAAAGGTATAATTTTATACTTGTCTCTAATATAAGTAAGATCTGCACCGTTACATACTTCTTTACCCATTCTAGTTTTTAATTTTTCTATTTTACTATTTAAAGAACTATCAACTTTCATATAGTCAGGTACTAAATTTAAGTGTTTCCTGTTATAACTCTTATCATGATCAGTATAACCTCTTCTATGTCTATGATTGGTAAAAAACTTTTTAAATGTATCCACAAAAATATTTAAGCAAAAAAAAAGCTGGCGTGAGCCAGCTTTGTAAATTTATTTTTTTAATTATTAATTATCTTGATAAAAATCTTGTCCAGCTTGTAAGTTTGAAGTCTTATTTGAACCTGCAGTTACTGGTGTTGAATTTCCTTTTCTTTGATTAACTAATGGATGACCTTCTTCACCTGTACTAGATGATGTAATTGAAGGTTTTACACTTTTACCACCTCTACCTTTTTTGGCTTTAGATGATACTTTAGATTTAACAACATTTGATGAACCTGTTACCGGTGTTGGGTGTCCAGATTTTTGATTTACTAAAGAATGTCCAAGATCTTGTGCATCAACTGCTTCAGCTGCTACTTCTTCATCTTCTTCATCTTCTTTTTCTTCATCATCTGTTTCTTCCATCTCTTCCATCTCATATTCACCATCTTCTGCTTCATCTCCATCTTCCCCATCGTCGTCGTCATCTCCGTCGACTTGAGCTAAAATTTCTTTTAAGCATTGTATATGGTCAGGGCCTAACGTTACTGTTATTTCCCCGCCATCTGTTTCTATTTCTGTGTCACCAGTTTCAACACCAAGAGCTTCAAGCTCTTGAGCTTCTTCATCGGACATAACTGATTCAAATAATTTATCAAATGTTGACTTCATGTAATTATTTATAGACTCTTTCACCTTTTTCTTTAATTTTTTGTCTTTTTTATTAAAATTCTCTGAAGAATATTTGTTTGGCTCATAAGCATTATCATCTTTAGCAGTTTCTGGATCGATTGGTTCTTTAAATCCATCTGCATTTTTAGGACCACTTGATTCATGATTTTGGAATTTTTTATTATTTTTATTATTTAGACCTACAGGACCTTTACCTGATTTAGTTCCAAATTTTTCAGCTTTTGTACCTGGTGCTGATTCACTCAATACGTTGCTATTATATGTATTCCAAATTTCTGTTAATGTGTTTGAACGACTCATAAATATATTTATAGCAGAATGAGTAAAAATAAACAAAATTATATGAACAACCCTAATCTACCGGTGGTAGGTGCAGAATTTGAGTATACTTCTAAGATGGTAAAAGATCTTAAAAAAGCATCTGATAATATATTATTCTTTGCTGAGCAGTATTTTCATATTGTATCGTTAGATGAAGGTAAACAAAAAATAAAATTACATACTTGTCAAAAAAGAGCATTACGTAAAATGCGTGATAATCGCTTCTTTATATTACTAGCAAGTAGACAAATAGGTAAAACAACAATGATGACCATATATGCATTATGGGTAGCATGTTTCAATCAAGATCAACGTATATTAATAGTAGCAAATAAAGAAGGCACTGCTATTGAAATTATGAATAGAATTCGTTTAGCTTACGAAGAACTACCTAATTGGTTAAAACCTGGTGTTAAAGAATATGGTAAAACATCGGTGACTTTAGCTAACGGTACAAGAATAGGTATATCTACTACTACCGGGACTGCTGCACGTGGCCAGTCGGTAAATTGTTTAATACTTGATGAGCTTGCATTTATTGAACCTCATTTAGTGGAAGATTTTTGGAAATCAGTGTATCCTATTATTTCATCATCTAAAAAATCTAAAATTTTTATTGCTTCTACTGCCAATGGTACAGGTAATTTGTTTTATAAGTTATATTCTGGAGCTGATTCCGGTGATAATAACTGGGCATGTGATAAAATTTTATGGAATGAAATACCTGGTAGAACAGATAAATGGAAAGAAGAAACAATAAAAAGTATAGGTAGCACTGAAGCTTTTGAACAAGAATTTAATTGTGTGTTTATGAATAGCGGTGAAAATTCTATAGATGATGAATTATTTGATACTTTATATCGTAATGCACAGAAACCTAAATTTGTATTTGATGAAGGCAACTATTTACTTTGGGATGAACCTAAAAAAGATAGAATATATGTAGCTAGTGTCGATACAAGTGAAGGATTAGGTAAAGATGCATCTGTAGTGCAAATATTTGATTACACTGATCTAACTGAAATTAATCAAGTTGCTTGCTATTATAATAACGAGATATCACCTTATAATTTTACTGAAAAGGTTCATGAGATATTACAGCATTGGGGAAGTCCTGTTGCTTGTATTGAAAGAAACAATAGTGGTAGTCAAGTTGTTGATATTTTAAAAAATAGTTATCGTTATGAAAATATAGTTTCTTGGGGAGCTTCTTCAGCTGGTAGAGCTAAAAATCAATTAGGTATAATATCACATACAAATACAAAATATAAAGGGGTAGTTAATATGAGATATTGGTTAAATGAATTGCAAAGTGTAAAAATTAATGACATTAATTTAGTTAATGAACTTAAAAACTTTGTTAAATTTCCTAATGGTACCTGGGGTGCCAGAAAAGGTTATCATGATGATAGGGTAATATCCATGATGTGGAATTTAATAATTTTAATAGAAGATTTAGTAGAAAAATATTTTGAAGTTGTAAAACTTGATAAAAATAATAGACCATTAGAATTGCAAATATTCGATTATGGTATTAAATACTTTATGAACCCAACATCAATATATTCAAATGAATTAGATACTAATCATAATTATGGCATGCCCGCTATAATAGATGGAGCATCTAATAATCAAAGTGAAATGGAAATATTAAAAAAACAAGGATTTAAAACATGGCAATAGATCAATCAACATTCAATAAAAGCAGATTAGATAAATTTTTACTAGTTTTAAATTTACCACCTGTTTTAAAAAATATATCAACAAATGATTTAGCAGGTAGAGGTAATAACTCACTAATCGGCGATTCATTACAATTCTCAGTATACGGTTCAGTAATACCATCAGTTAATGTACCTGAAGAAACACTTGGATATGGTGGTCAAGCATATAAAATTTCTACTAATAATAGACCAGCATATGATAACGTTAATGTGAATTTTACTGTTGATAACAATTTTAATAACTATTGGGTTATATATAAATGGCTTGATTATATGAATGATGAAAAACTTTCAAAGTTTAATGGTAAAGAAATTACTACAACACCCAATGTAAGTCCTAAGGAATTAAAACAAAATAAAACTTTAGTCCCACCTACTCTTTATCAGACTGATTTAACAATATATGGATTAGATGAATTTGATAAAGAAAAGATAAAATTTACATATACTAAAGCTTTCCCTGTAACTTTAGGTTCTATTAATTACAATTACAGAGATGCCGGAGAGATTGAAACTTCATTTGAATTTGCCTTTTCACAATTACTAGTAGATTTGGTATAATTTAATCTCAAAATCTATAAATAATAATATATGGCACGTTCAATTCAATCTCCCGGTGTAGAAATAAAAGAAATAGATCAAAGTTTAAGACCTGTCTTACCTGTTGGAACCAATGTTTTGGTTGCAGGTTTTGCTGATAAAGGACCTACTGATGAGGTTATTCAAGTTACAAGTCAAAGCGAATTTGAGCAAATTTACGGAGTTCCAACGACTCCCGCTGAAAGATATTTTTATCATTCAGTAAGACCTTTGTTTAACTCACCAGCTACAATTCAAACATATAGATTACCATACGGTGGTGATTCCGGAGCTGGTTTCGGCAATAAATATGGAGTTTTAGCTTATCCAGCTAGTGCTGTTAATATTAATAACGGGCCTTATTACCTTTACGGTACAAGTGATAGTGGTGGTACTAATGGACAAACAGGTTATTTTTATCCTTTATATTTGACTCAAGCTCTTGCGAATCAAGCAGATTTAAACAATAGCGGTAGTGGTGGTTCACATACACATACATTTAGTCAATTTTCAAATGTTACTTTTTATATGCCTGATAGCGATATGAATCATGCGCAATCAAATGCACCATCAGTTAATTATGATCTATATACAAAAGCTTTCGGAGCTGGATTACCTACATATGGGGATCAATCAAACGGTAATTTATTTTTAATAGGTAAACCAACTCACTTAGAATTAACACAGGATCAATATAATGATATTTTACAAAGAAATACATTCCAATGGTATAATTCAGGAGCAAGTCACGGTGCTATTAATAGCTTTGACGATTTAGGTAATGCAGCAATGCTAGTTGTTAATAAAGCACAGACAACCATTGATGAAAAGTATCAAGGTTTTTATGTCAGTACTTTAGACAATACTAATTTAAATCCAGCTACCGATTTTGACGGAGTTATTACAACTGAATCAATTAATGCAAGTGCTTCTAGTTTAAGAAATTATACAACCCTACCTGAGGCAAGATTAAATTTCTCATTATCATCTATATCTGATAATAATACAAGTACGTTTGGACAAGATGAGGATAGTGTTTCAGAAATAATGGAAAATTTAAGTCCGTTTGCAATTGATACTAATGATTATGATGATACTGTATCATTAGGTGTATTTAGATTACGTCAAACGCCGTTTACACCAGATACGATTAAATTAGCATATAATTTATCTGAAAGTTATGTAGGTTCATTTGATTATCATAGACAGATTAATAATAGAGAAGGTGGAGCACCTGATTCTTTCTATATCGATACAAGAGAAGATGCTTCTCCTAATATTATAGTATTAACAAATGATTTCGTTTCACATAAATCTGGTAGAACTTATTTAAATGAAAGCGGTTTACCTACTAATAAGGTAAGATTTACGTCGGGTAAATTTTCATCAAGTAGTAGAACATTGCTTAATATTGAATCATTATCATCATCTTACGGAGCTGCTACATTATCACAAGCTGAGACATTATCAGGTGTTATACAGAATACAACAACTACTTTAGGTCAAGCTGATAGTTTATATCCAGTAGGTAGTTTTGCAGATGCAGATCCTAAAAATAAAAATCTTGGTAGTATACCTAAAAAGTTAGATAGATTATTTGATAGTGTTGAGAATGTTGATTTATTTGATATTGATTTAACTGTTGATGGTGGTTTAACTACGATTAATGCAGTTTCTGAATATTTAGATCGCGGTGGCGAAGGTAAATATTTCGATGATACTGTTGCAGTTTCAGCAATGGATGGTTTTTATAAGTCAAATATTTTAGAAATATCAGATGAGGCTAAAAACTTTAGAGCTGATTGGAAGACAATTTTTGATAGATTTGCAGAATTTGCTGAAAAGAAAAGGAAAGATCATATGTTTATTGCTGACTTACCAAGACCAATTTTTGTACAAGGTAAGAGTTTCTTAACATTAGATGATCCTAATAAGAATTTCTCATTAAATTTATTAAGTCCTATTAAAGCGCATACAGCTATAGTCAATACAAGTTATGCAACTACATATGCACAGTGGGTAAGAGTATATGATTCATATTTAGATGATCAATTCTATTCACCATTCTCCGGATTTGCAGCAGCAATGATGGCAAATACAGATAGCAATTTCCAACCTTGGTTTGCACCAGCAGGATTTACAAGAGGTTTAGTTACCGGTGTTAATGATTTAGCATTATATCCGAAGCAAAGACAAAGAGATTTCTTATATAAAGAATCTGTCAATCCAGTTGCGTTCTTCCCAGGAGAAGGATTTGTAGTATTTGGTCAAAAGACATTATTGAAGAAACCAAGTGCATTTGATAGAATTAATGTAAGAAGACTATTCTTAAATCTAGAAAAAGGTACAAGAGTTACAGTTAAATTCTTCTTATTTGAACCTAATACATTATTAACAAGAACAAGAGTTATTAATACACTTAATCCAATCTTTGAAAATGCTAAGAATACAGAAGGTTTATATGATTACTTACTAGTCTGCGATGAAAGAAATAATACACCAGAAGTTATCGATCAGAATGAATTAGTAGTAGATATTTACTTAAAACCAGTTAGAGCAGCAGAATTTATATTAGTTAACTTCTACGCTACAAGAACTGGAACTGATTTCAATGAATTGGTTGGTTAATAAACCTTTTGACATAAATAATTTATATGGCCGATAGTAGACTAACTGATTTACAAGCAAAAACCGTTATATCAAACGATGATATATTTTATGTTGTAGACATAAGTGAGAATACATCTAATAAGTTAACATTTAATAGCTTAATAGATGAAAATTTACTTACTACATCAGGTAGAATTAGTTCTACAATTACTAACCCATTATGCTCTGATGTTATTGATATACATAATGATTTATTATCTAAAGCAACTAATATAGTTAACTTAACTCAAAGTAGTTCGTCTTTAAATACAAAAATAACTTCTGTATCGACTCAAGTAGGATTAGGTCAATTTGAGTATAATCCGTTAAGTACTGTCCAAGCTGGTTCATTTTTATTACCAGGAGGTACTATAGGGTTAGCAGATGGAGCACATGTAGATTATACAATACCTATTGGTAATATTATAGCAGGTGATACTATTTTATTATTCCCTCCTATAGGTTTAGGAGACGGTTCAAATAATAAAGGTCTATCAGGGTTGCAATATTCATTTAATGCATTATCATCTAACGGTGCAGAGTTGCATTTGTTTAATGAAACTGGTGTTCAAATAAATATTTTATCTAATTCAGTATTTAGATACGCTGCTCAAAGATTAGCATTGCCATTCACATCAATTTCAGGTAGTTTTTAATCTGAATAGTTGGTGATTGAATAAATAATTATACAATGGCAGATACCAATCAGACTATCCAAGGATTTTATACCCAAGCTCAAGCTAAAGATTTTCACAGAAATAATCTCTTTAGAGTTTTAAACATTAATTTCGGTGGAGGTACCGATGTTTCTTTTACAGAAGATGATTTAGTTTATGCGACAGCAGCTAACTTACCTGGTAAAGAAATAACATCACAAACAGTACCTTATATGGGACTTAATTTTAATGTACCCGGAGTAGTTAATTACCCTGGAAGTGGTGATTATCAATTAACGTTTAGATGTGATGAATCACATGATGTAAGAAATAGATTTTTGCAAGTTTTAAACGATACATTTGACGATGCAGATTCTACAGGTAATTATTTTACACCTACTACTGATAGTGTAATTGATCTAGTTCTACTTAATAAAGAATTAGACAGAGTAAGTCAATATCAATTAGTCGGTGTTGCACCCCGTTCAGTAGGTGAAATAGCTTATGATGTAACTACTACTGGTACCGTAGTTACCTTTACGGTAAATATATCTTATCATTACTTCAGACAAACACTGTAGTTACCTACTTTAAGGTATAAATATTCTTATGCCGGGTATACTACAATCTATTAATAATGCCATTCAAGGTATTTCTAACAAAACCAATCAACTTTTAGGTGGTTCAGTAGCTCAACCAGGTTTATCTCTTTTAGGTACTAATTTACCAGGTGTACCATTAGTTAGTTTTAGAGATAATTTCTTAGATAATTTAGGTCAATGGTCAAATTCTATACCATTAAATACTCAATTTATTGCTATTTTTGATTATTTTCCGCAAGGTTTAACTACTAATATAATACAAAATTTAGAACCTATAGTAAATTATACAGGTTTTGATATTACATTACCTAAAACAGTTACAACAAATTTAAAAAATCAAGGCATTGTAGGGTGTATATTTTTAAATGGTTTTAATATACCATCTGAAGAATTAGAGTCTGGTCATGCTGAAATTGAAAATAATAGAGGATTTATACAAGGGACTATATTAAAAGATAGAAGATCTTTTGCAGAAGCACCTCTTACTATGAATTTTAGAGAAACTAATACTTCTTTCATTGATTTTGTTATTAGACCTTGGGTAATTATGGCAAGTCATTTCGGTTATGTAGCAAGGAACTTAAGAGATCCTATTGAAAGGCTTAAAAATCCTAAAACCAATGTTACAATTATACAATATACAAGAAGTGAACAAGGTCTTTCGCAAATACCCAGAAAAACATGGAGATTCTATAATTGTGTACCTTTATCAGTACAAGATAGAGAATATTCTTATAATGATGATGAAGGGGTAAAGTTCTATAATACTCAATGGGTGTATGATAGATATGAAGTTCAAAGTAATCTACAATTAAGTGTTGAAGGTATTTTGAAATCACTTAACCCATTTAAATTTTAATGAATACTTTAAAGTTTGATAATTTTGAAATAATAGAACCTAGTTTTTTCGATTATAAAAATCTCATAAAAATACTATATGGTAGCAATATGGAAAATTTAAATTATATATTTGAAAATTTGCTTTGTAAGTTAGTTGTAAATTATAATAAAAATATTAATATTATAGAAAAAATAAAAATATTAATTTATATTAGATCATTAATTTTAGGTAATGAAATTTCGTTAAATAAAGACGAAAAAAATATTAATTATGATATTAATAATATATTAACTAGTTTAGATAATATAAAAACTGAATATAAGATTAAAAATCTTACTTTTAGT
>Ga0209535_1001682_pt1 | contig 14819 bp, 21 predicted proteins | sample LinPmetageLP28_FD_184041 | JGI IMG/M metagenome (GOLD analysis project Ga0209535, IMG submission 184041) | Marine viral communities from the Pacific Ocean - LP-28 (SPAdes) (version 2) | ecosystem: Environmental > Aquatic > Marine > Oceanic | place: Pacific Ocean | collected 2009-08-22 | reverse complement strand
CTATCAAATAAATTTTGAACTTCTTCTGGTATATGGTCAAGTTCAACGCCATAACTAATTTTTACTCTTGGCACTATTCCTCCAAATTATAATAGATCGTAAAGTGTTTTGGATACAAGGGCCACAATTGATGAGCCAAAGATCCATGCAATTCTAGACATTCCTGTCTGCCATTGCTCAAGGTCTCGGATGCGAGCATACAATCCTTGGTCGGGATTGTATATCGCTTCCTTGATTTGTCGAACGTCTAATTGCATTTCATCTTGCTTTTCTGACATTCTCTGTATTTGATGCGTTAAATTAACAATAGCATCCTTTAATTCTTGCATTTCATTGTCCGACATACCTAATACCCCCAAAGTTCCCAAACCATACTAAATAGTTTTAAACTTTGACAATAGCATGACTAGTGGTCAATAATGTACCAGCCGCTGATGCTGCGTTCTCTAACGCGCACCTTGTGACTTTTTTCGGGTCGATGATGCCCCTCGCATACGTGCTAACCATGCATCTGTTAAGAAAATCATAGCCTCTGTCTCCTTGTTCTTCTCGAACTTTTTCTATAATGATGTCTTCAGACTCTCCAGCGTTTCTAGCCATCGTTCGCAAAGGGCTCTCACAAGCTCGTAGAACGATCTTAACACCTAGGTCTTGTTCCTCACTATCTGTTATTACAGAAAGGTTTGTAATGGCTCTGAGCAGGGCTACACCACCGCCTGGGACTATACCTTCTTCCTGTGCTGACCTTACGGCCTCCAAAGCATCATCAATGCGATGCTTCTTCTCAATCATCTCGACTTCCGTAGCTGCGCCAACTCGAATAACAGCAACACCAGAAGCAAGACGAGTAATTCTTTCTTGAAGCCTTTCGCACTCATGGAGGTCTTCAGTTTGGTGGATTTCCGTTTTAATTCCTTCAATCCTCGTATCGATCTCCTCAGCATCTCCTTTTCCTCCAATGACTGTTGTCCAGCCCTTCAGGATATTTATCCTCTTTGCCTGACCCAGTTGATTTAGGTTTACTTCTGTAAGCGTTAGGCCAGTTTCTCTAGTGATAAATGTAGCACCAATAGAAACGCAAAGGTCTTTCATGATCTGTCTTCGTTCTTCTCCATACTTTGGAGCTTTTACAGCAGCAATCTTCATAGGACTAGCATGATCAGGTCTATTGACGTTTGCGATCAAAGCAGCAAGCGCTTGACCTTCTATATCATTAGAGACGATTAATAGTGGTCTCCTATCTCTAGCAGCTATCTGTAGAGTGGGCATGATCTGATCGACAGTGTTCACAACCTCATCTGTCACAAGGACAATCGCATTATCAAAATCAACCGATCCAGCACGTTCGTTGTTGATGAACTGATTAGACGTGCTAGCATAGCCAGAATCAAATCTAAAGCCTTCTATAAGGTCTAAGGAGGTTTTATTGCTCCGAGCCTCTTCCACAAGCACAGCACCATCCTTGCCCGCTTTATCAACAGCTGTGGCTATTAGAGTTCCAATGCCCTTATCGTTGTTGGCGGAGATAGTTGCGATGTGCATGATATCATCAACGGTCTCGATTGGTCTAGACAGCTCATTGAGCTCTTCAGTGATAGCCTCGACGGCCTTGTCTATACCTCGCTTCAGTTCCACAGGGGACACGCCAGATGTGACATACTTTTGACCTTCGTTGAGGATCGCACGAGCCAGCACGGTGGAAGTTGTTGTTCCATCTCCTGCTGTCTCTACGGTTTGCCTTGCCGCTTGCTTGATAATTTGTGCTCCAAGATTTTGGAACGGGTCTTCAAGTTCTACAAAGTCTGCTATTGTTACACCGTCTTTTGAAATGACGGGGATGCCTTGTTCTTTATGGAACATGGCCACAGTCCTTCCTCGAGGACCAAGAGTTGCGGCTACATTGTCCGCTAAGATGTTAACCCCCTCTACAATCGATTGATTGAGAGAAGAGCCTTGCTTATATTGCTTCATTGAAACTCCAATTGTTTTTAGTTATACTATAATATAACCTCTTACAAGTCATTTGTCAAGTGCTTTCTGCTAGATTTCTTGATTAATTTTTACCTTAAGAGTTTCAGCGTTTGTTGATGCCTGCGATCCGGCAGATTTATCATCACCGATCAAGTATTTATTTATATTTTTTGTTAGTTTATCTAATTCGTCAAAGATAATCAAAATTCTCTCTCCAAGTCGAGCAACATATTTATTCGCAATTGCTTTTAGCTGGTCTTTTGTTCCAAAATCAAGGGTCGCTATTTCGGTTGCGACAGGTATTACGTCGTCTTGTTCTAACGGCATTTGACTAACATTAAAGTCACCAGCAAAATTATCGTTACCAATAGTAAAGGTATAGAATTTCAAACCTATTGTAACTCGCTCCTCTCTTTGTTTTTGAATCAATAGATAAGTTATTGGTTCGTTTTTTTGTTCGATGTAATTGTTGATTAATCTTGGGGAACCCTTGATATCGGTATCTGGTGCTAGGAATTTAACACTCAACGGCTTTCCTTTGTAGGCATAGATGTCTTCGATTCTTCCCTTGGCCGCCTTGATTTGTCTGGATTTTCCACCAAGTAAGCCTGACAGAAATGATTCCATCAAAAAGCCTCCCGTCAACGGATTGTAATCAGAAATCAAAGACGAAAGAGAATCTAGGATGATTAAGTTGGACAAAATCTCTGATACTTGCTTTCCGTCGACACAGCCCTCATCACAATCAGACACAAAATTATTAATGTTTGTTATCTTTTCTCCAATTGTATTGCCTTCAATTTGTGCGGTAAAAAGTCTTATGGTATCTCTATCTTCTGAGTCTGGATTTCCCCACTCATCAGATAAGGAAAACTTTGGAAGCTTCAATTCCACACTCTTCGTTTCCATGTCTGGTAAAACTGGTGGTGGAATATCCTCTTTGACAATAATGTTGCTGTCTCCAAACATGCTCTCGATCAGTCTCTCTAAATCTTTCCCAGTAACCTTGCTCATTTAATCTCTCCCAAAATCTTTTTCAAATCAAGACCAGCACAATCAATCTTAGTCTTCTTCAAGTGGTAATGGCTCATAAAGCCCTCAAATTTACCGTCAGCACACTTCTTGCTCACAGTAGTGTTAGTAGCCCCCGACCGATCCAAAGGTGCCTTAAGGGGTATTCCCGTGGCGGTATGGACAGCTTTCATCAACGCTTTCAATGCTTCAATCTGCTCTGGATAAAATCCAGTAAAAGGTTGAAGTTTCTTTCCATGACAGATTGCGTTCTTGATTACAGGGCGTTCTTCTAGTCCATTCTTGACGTACCAAGGCTGGTGCTTTAAGTAATAAGCGTTAGCCATTTCAACACCAATGGACTTGTTGTTCCAAGTCTTCCCTCCGGCATGATATGCTACATCGTTCATGTCCATAAACTGATAGATAGTTCCATCATTGTCAATGGCGAAGTGAACGGAGATGCCTCTTTGGTTGAGAACTCGGTGGCACATCTTGGAGGAAAGACAGACGTCCCAATGGCACACGAAGAAAGAAGGATTTCTTTCCCCAGTGTGTTTGCGATAGCCTTTGGTCAATTTTAGCCCGCTTCCTTCGAAGAAGAGCTTGACCTTTGGCCAATCGATTGGAAAGTAATCTCCATTTGAAATAATAAACTTCTCTCCAGATTTCGCATTACTAGGGCGAAAATCTTCAAGGTCAGCCATTCTTTCGTTGTAGACTACACGAAAGGTGCCGGGGCCACAAAGGCCATCGGCGGTCATCTTTCGGTCTTTTTGAAACTTGGCGATTGCGTCAACGAGATCGTCATCGAACTCGGCGCAACCAAACCAGTCGGGCTCCCAGCCCAATTTACTAGCGGATGATTCGTTGTAAAAATCCTTATCCATTCCAAACCTCGTCTGCTAGACCTTTTTCGATTGCTTGTTCAGCATCTAAATACACATTAATCTTCTTATTAATTAGTGTTTGGATCTGTCTTTTGGTCATATTAGTTTCGCTAGACATAGCTTGAATGTAAGAATCTTGAAGTCCTGCCATCTGCTCCATTTCATTCTGAAGATTATGGAGTTCGCCGACATGTCCTCCGTTAACAGAATGCATCATAACACGACAATGCGAAGAGAGGTATCTCTTCCCCTTTGTTCCTGCTGCCAAGATAAGAGTTCCAGCGGACATAACCTTTCCAAGTCCAATCGTTTGGACATCACAAAAGCCCTTACACCAGTTCATAACATCATAGATGGCAAACATCTCATCAGCAGATCCGCCATAAGTGTTCACATATATCTTAATGTCTTCTGCTCTCTCATCCTCTTCGTCTTTGGTTTGTGCCAAGACAAGCAATGCTGAGATAAACTCTGCTGCCTTCTCTTCTGTAACTTCTCCGACGAACATGATTGATCTACTTTCTGGTATGTCTTCTGTTCTTGCCTGAATAAGGTCCGCGAGGGTCATCATTTGCTCTTCTGACTCTTCCTCAACCACTTCTTTTTTCTTTTTGGTCTTCTTTTTTGTAAAACTTATCATTTTAACTCCTGTAAATTAAAAAAGAGAGGACAAAGCCTCTCTTTATATATAACATGAAACCAAAAGGTTGTCAAGTAAAAGTATTAATTATTTACGACCTAAAGCTTCATTCATAAGCTTCTCGGCTTTTTGTGCTTCCGCCAAACGACGAGCAACACGACGAGCAACTTCATTAACAACTTCAGTTTGAGAAGGAACATAATTAATGTCAGCCAAAGCTTCCATCAACTCATCTTCTGCGGACATTTCCATTTCAGGAGCTTCTTCAGCGTCCATTTCCATTTCTTCGCCTTCTTCTTCGCCCATTGCTGCGGCTAATTTTTTACCTAATTCAATGATCATTTGTGCTTCTTCATCAGTAAGTTCAACATCATTCATGTCGCCCATAGCATCTTCTTCAGCACCTGCTTCCATTTCCATCTCAGGGGCTTCCGCACCCATTTCGGCTTCCATTTCTTCTTCTTCTTTCATGACTTCGTCTGCTTTCTCTTCGTAGACGCCTTCTTCCATCTTTTCTTCTTCTTTCTCTTCCATGTCTTCTTCATAAGACTTGTAAGTCTCATTGATAGGCTTAAGGTTCGCGAGAGATTGGAATCGTCGAACAGTTGCCTCATTTAAAAGTTTTTTAGCCATAGCGTGTATCTCCTTAAAATAATAAAAACGCGTTTTCCCTGTAAATAGGTACCCAATTGGGAAAAGAACCAATCAATTCTAAATTTCTGGATGGTCTTCTTCGATGATATCAAAAATATTTTCGATCTCGTCAAGATTAAGTCCAAGGTCGTTGGTTAGTCTTTCGGCAGTTTCCCGATCTTTCTTTGCTATCTTATTGTTTCTCTTTGAATGCTTGGGCGAAGTCTCCTTGTAGTTATCCATGAATTGCTCCATTATTGGATGACCTACAAGGAGAGCCTCAGAACAAGCACGGACAAATTCAGACATGCCTATGCTATGATGGTCGAGCCTTATCTTTAAATCCATATGTTGCTTTTCTTCCATATAAACATAAACTCTTTTTACTGAATCTGATTTGTGCGACATTTTAAACCCCTGTACTTCCGTATCCGCCTGATCCTCTGCTGGTTTCAGATAGTTCATCAACTTCTTCGAACTCAACTTTTGGATAGGGCATAATAAGTAGTTGACCAACTCGATCACCCACCTCATACATGGTACGATTATCAGTCATTTTGAACTTCATCATAACCTCTCCTCGATAACCAGAGTCAATAACTCCAACACAATTAGTCAAAGACATATTTGTCTTGTAAATTGATGAGCGAGGAAAAAGTAAGCCGACGTGCCATCTTGGGATCTCAATTGCGAGACCAGTGCCGTATGTGATGAGATCCATCTCTTGGTTCATCCACGCGGCAGTTAAATCCAAACCGGCATCGCCGTCTTTAGCATAACCAGGGAGCACCGCGTCAGGGTGAACTTTCTTCGCCTTTATTATCATCGGTCACCTCCGGTGCTTCTGACGATATCACTTCAGCATCTTCTATCTGTTCATCCATAGCTCCCAACATAGAGTCGATCTTGATAAAAGCTACCCTGAGTCTATGCATTGATGTCTCCATCTCTTCTTTCGTCATTTCTCCATAGTCTTCTTCATTATAGGACTGTAAGTACGAATTAAAAGTCTCCGCTAGAGCAAACGATGATACCACAAGATCTCCTTTTGTAAGCATCGGTGTATCCTCTTGATTTTCATTTGTTAAATTATAACTCATTTTCTTCTCCTTTTATTTTTTCTCCTTCCTCAACAACGTCGTACTTCTGTTCTAGACTTTTGGCTAATAAGGCCATCATTTCTAGTCGTTCAGAGTTTGACATTGGAGGTAGGTTGTCTTGAGTTCGTATCTGGCTTTGTTCGTTGGCGAAATCCTTACACTTCTTCTCCAATGACTCAACAGATATTTTTTGTTTTTTCATTTCTTCTCCAAATATTTTATTGCCTCATCGGCTTCAGTAATTATTTTTACAAGTTTATTGACTTCTTCCACTATGTCAGGATGCTCTCCGACTCCAGCAGAACCAATCAAGTAAACATCAAGATTGGCTTCAGCTCTTGCCTTGGATGCTTTAAAATGTAGCAAAGATGCGTTCAATAAGTCTGCCATAAGCGCACTTCTACCTATCATTGCTCCCTCCGAAGCTCAGATGGTATCGCCATCTCAATAAAATGAGTTGCTTCAGCGATTGTTCGGAAGCTTGAGTTGACCGTGTCCGCACCTAAACAAAGAACCACAGTGTTGCCGTATATCTTAACTGATGTGATGTTCAGGGGGTTAATCGCAACAGTCTCACCGGCCAGGTTTGATAAGTTAATAAATTTCATTGTCCTACTCCTTTGTCTCGTAATGATTGTACCATGTCAATAAGTTCTGACATATCAGTTTCGCTTTTGGCGAGGCGGTAAGCCTTGACGGCCAAAGAGATGTCTTGTTTTGTAAGCCAACCCTCTTCCACATACTCTGCTTTAAGTTCTCGCTTCTGTTCTTTGTAAGGCTCCATAGCCTCTTCAAGAGCTTTCATACTTTCAAGATAGTCGGCCATGTGCTCTTCTTTATTTTTCTCGCTTGCTATTTTTTGCTCCATTACAATTTGGTTTTGTGGTTGTAGTGTTAAATAATCGTATGACATAAAGTCCTCCTTTGTTTGATTATGTATATAATATAACACGCCCCCAACATTTTGTCAAGGGCAGTTATTCATTTTTTTAAGAAGCTAATTTTTTCTCCTTTCTCTGTTCTGCTCTGATCTGTTTTAAAACACCACCTTCATTGTGTCTGTTCCAGTTTGATTCCAAAACTTCAGGTCTCCATTTTTCTTTTTTCTCCTCCCAAGACAAATCTTCAGAATAAGTACTTGTCTCAAAGATTGTATAAAGAGTACTAGCAATTATTTGCCTTTTTAGTTCAAAATCTAGAGAATTGAAAACCAAGCAAGGTTCATTAAGTATGTCTAAAACCCTACTTCTTCTTTTTTGATAAAGCGCGGACCCAATGTTAAGAATTATTGTGTAGTGATCGGCATTGAAATTTATATATTCCTCTTCCTGCTCATCAATAACTGTTATTTTTGGAACCCTACAGTTTCTCAATCCAGCCCTTGCGTTTATCCTAGCCTGAACCTTGGGGTTTTTACTTCTTACGCGTTCCTTTTTAGGTTTATCGTCATCGGAATCCCGAGGTGTCGCTAGATGAAGGTCTTTTTCTTTCTTACCTTGATCATCATCTACCTTCTTCTTGTTGAATCCGAAACCCATACTTTTAATATCGGCTCTCAAAGTCTTTTCAAGCTCACCGCTTTCAATTTTATCAACTTGATTGCTTTGGATCCAGTCTCTAAGATCTTCTGGGAGATTCTGCCTAAACAATTCATGTAGAAGGTTTTTATCTACCCTAGTCTCCTTGAAAACAACATTTGTTCTACCAGGGTTGGTCTTTAAATCAACACTGTCATCAAATTCAAAAACTATCAACACATGTTGCCAACCGATAATCACACCACAATCACTCATCTCTTTTTTGACTGAGTTATAGTGTTGATCAAAATCAGTATAAGTTTCACCTTTCCAAGCAATGGTGGTATATCCCATAGACGAGCGGTTTGAATTATATCCAGATTCTCCGGCTTTTTTCATTACCGACCAATGAGCTTTGACCGGGAGATTATCATCACCGTAAGTCAAATCAATTGTACCATTTAGCTTACAACCTTCACCCTTCATGAAGCTCATTAAACCATGAACTTTCATCCAACCCCAGTTTTCGCCAGTTTCCTTTTCACATTTTTCAACATACACAGGAACTTGTGGTTCTGTCCAAAATCTATGTGTTAGATTCTTGTAGAGGCCGTAACCAGTACCGCCGTCAGACGAACCCTTTCTTGATCCACAAAGATTGTCAAACTCAGCCCATGTGTTATCGCTATGGTGATCTCCCATACAAACCACTTCAGTTCCAGTAAGAGTTGAATCAAGTCTATAATAAAGATCATCCTCTGGATCTAGATCACACCCACCTAACCAGCTAGAAAATCTACCAGTGTTGGGCCAAGATGTTTTATCTTGCAAATATTCGCAAAAAACCGATGGTAATTCATAGATGCCATTATCAATATTTTGACACATTTGCGTCATAGTACCAATATCGTCACCAGACTTTACGCTTCTATATACAAGGCCATTCCGAGCCTTTCCTAGGTAGGCAACCTTTACACCAATTCCCTTGTTTTCATCCAAATATAAGTCACCGTTTGGATTGAGATTGCCGCTACTACCTAAGTTACACAGATTCTCTTTAAAGATTTTCTCGCTCAAATAGTCACCTCCGGTATTGACGACCATCAGTTTGTTAGTATGAACATGATCTCTCATGACTCTAACTTCACCTGGCTCGTCTGGATTTCTCAAACATGCCTCTATACCATTTACCACAAGTTCTCTTACGGCCATGGATTTTGGAATGTTGACGCTCATCATATTTATGATTCTTGACGCAGCAGTTGCATCAGTTACAGTTAATTTATGTGACATTGTCACCTCCTTTTTATTATGTATATAATATAACCTGTTTTGGTTAAGCTGTCAAGTCTTTTCAGTAAATTATTTGATCAATAAAGATAGCCGCTGGGGTTCTGTGGTATATGTTATCTATCCAATCTATCATTGCTTCTTCGTCTACAATCGTAAACAAGTTTAGTTGGGTGACCGAGCAAAAATCACAAATTTCAACCAATTCTTCGTGATAGATTGAATATGCGGACACAGACATATAGTAAGTGTCCCACATTACAGTTACTTTGATTTCTTTTGGCAGTTTCATCCCAACAACTTCCAGTTCCTCGATAAGCCTCCACGAGTTGAGAAGCCCCAAGTCTCGTTGTATTGAGGCCATTCAAGGACGTAGAGTCGATTAACATAGATGAAATCTCTTTGCGGGTCTACACCCCAGCAATTAATCTTCTGCTCTTCCATATTTGAATCAATAACCTTGACCATATAATATGCTTTACCAGTCTTTGTCTTCTTAATGAGGACTTCAGTCGGGACACACCAGCCCTTACCCAATTCACTGTCGTACTCCGAGATAGGTTTGATGCCCTGCATCTCGAAGAAGTCGTATGCCTTGACGGGTACAACCATGTTGATTGGATAGATCCCAGTCAGAGCCTTGTAGTGAGCAATGATCTCAGCCTTGGTAAAGTCACCTTCGTCACGATACTTTTCAATATTCGCATCAAGCTTCTTCTTGCTCTTTGGTTTATCAACGACAACCGCAGACCAGAAATGCTTTGTGCCGAAGAACCTATCGTCCATCAAACACTCCATCGCTCCGGCTCGACAAAGGGCATCCAAGGACTTCTTGTTGACTTTCCGTGCTACCACCCCTTTATCAAAGAGAAGGTCCTCTACGGACGAAAATGGGCGTTTAAGCATAAGCTCTTCAATGGCTGCCCACCCGAGTCCTTTGACAGTAGTTAGAGGAGACACAAGTTGTCCATCTACAATTTCCCAACGAGGACCAGATGTGTTGATGTCGAGAGACTTCACGCTATATCCGAAAGACCTGGCGATGTTAATCGCTGCTTCTTTACGAGAGTCTGGTTCATGGTCAAGAAAGGCAGCAACCCACTCGTCTTGATAGTACGTCTGTAACCAAGCACACTGATAAGAGATGATCGAGTAAGGGATCGCATGGTTCTTTGAGAAACCATAGCCAGAGAAGTATTCCATCTTGTCCCAAAGGACTTTGGCTGAGGCAAAGGACATGCCTTTCTTCTCACATCCACGGATGAATCTCTCATAAAGGCTTTTCTTTTCTCGCATCTTTGTATCAGACAAGCCTTTCTTGGTCAAGAGCTTGCGAAGTACATTCGCATCAGACATTGTGATCTTATCTCCGAGAACGTTTACCAAATTCATGATATCCTCTTGAAAAACAATCAGACCATAAGTCTTGCCAAGCACCTCTTCAATCAGCGGGTGATCATATTCAACATCTTCATCTCCGAACTTTGCCTTGATATACATCTTATCAACACCAGCCGACAATGGACCCGGTCTAAAGATAGCACTCACAGTCGCAATTTCCTCGATAGAAGACACCTTTGCTCTGGAGCCTAGTCGTTGCATACCTCCATTCATAAACTGGAATATGCCGGCATATTTACCCTCGTGGAACACTTCATCATACACTTTTTGATCTGTCATATCGAGAACTGATGGATGGAGATTGTGGTAATACCAAGACTTAATGTCTTCAAAACTCGGCCTACGATTGCCCTCTTTCATCAAGATGCGCTCGATTGTATCTTCAAAGGTCTTCAATGTCTCAAGACCAAGGATGTCGAACTTGATGAACCCAAGAGGTTCAAGATGTCGAACATTCATTCCTTCGGCCCAAGGTGTCTGCCTGACACCTTTTGAGGTAATCAAGGGCATCTTGCTCGGGAGATAGTCTCCGATGATCGCACCAGCCGCATGGCGACCGATAGATCGTGGTTGACCGATAAGACCAAACACTTGTGCTTGAATCTCAGGAAATTGTCGGAAAAAATCTTGGAGACTTTCGGAATATTCACATACTTCTGCGAATGTCGGAGTATACACACCAGCCTTAATCCCGTGCTTCTTCTTCGCAATAGGCGTAGCCTCAGACAACATAGCTTTAGTAACCTTGTTGACGATGGTAAAATCCACACCATCACGCTTAGAAATGTCTTTGATTAACGAGGACAATTGGAGAGTGTTAAAGTTCGAGATAAACGCAACAGAGTCTTCTCCCCACTCCTCAACCATCTTGTCTTTGATAAGAGAGTTGTCAGCAAAGTCGATATCAATGTCCGGAAAACCAGAAGAGCCACGAGTAAGGAAGCGTTCGAAAGGAAGATCCCACTTGATTGGATCAATCTGTGTAATCTTTAGCAGGAAAGCAAGGAGAGAGCCAGCCGCCGAGCCACGAGCAGGACCAACAAAAGTATAATTCCATGAGAAATCAGTAATTGCTTTGGTCGCCAAGAAATATTCACTAAACTTTTGAGACGAGATAACATCTAATTCTTCCTCCAATCTTCTTCGGTACCGCCTCTTCGTAGTCTTATCCGTTCCCCGCAAATAGGTCGCGAGAGCCTTATCCGCAAGTTCTTTAAGATGATCATCAGCGCTGATATCATTCGGGACGATAAAAGAAGGAAGCTGAACAGAAGTATCAGGGAGAAAATCTTCAATTTGTCTAAAAGCGATATTCGTTGTGTTTGTGATTGACTCCATGACCAGACTATCATCGTAATCGAGATTGAGAGCATCACTATATCGCTTGTAAGATTCCCACATTTCGTGCGCATTCTTTGGATAAAGCTCGTAACCGATCTCATCAACTGAACTAGGTATATTGTCATCCATCCACTCCGGCATCTTTCCAAGCCAACCAAGTCGCTTGTATACTTCTCTATCTTTCCAAGCGTCGGGGCTTGGATAGTGAGAGTCACATGTAGAAACTAGCTTTAAATCAAGCTGCTTCGCTACATTAATTAGGCAGCGATTTAGCAGATGCTGCTCTGGAATGTTATTCCATTGTAATTCAGCATAAAATCTATCACCAAAGGTGTCCTTGAACTTTTGTAGGTTCTCGGCCATATGAGTAATAATAGCATCCTCGCCTTCTTCTTGCTTTTCCCACATAGAACCAGCGGCGATACCACCAAGACACGCTGTAAGGACGATTACGCCCTCTTGGTGCTTCTTCAACATAGCCCAGTCAATGCGTGGTTTGCGATAGAAATAGTCACCAGTATAAGACTTGGACACCATTTCATAGATGTTCTCAAGACCTTTCTGGTTCTGCGCTAGTAAGACGAGGTGGCGCTTACGAGAGAGCGCTCTCTTGTCGTTTCGTTGTTCATCTTCTACAACCATAGCAGAGTCAGACTTATCAATCTGCTTTGCCTTCTTCTTGTCGGCAGACATCTCAGCCTTCTTGGCCCGCCAATCATCGATTGAATCGATGTAGTATGCTTCAATACCAAAGATTGGCTTGAAGTCCTTCCCTTCGGCTTTCATTTCTTTTGCTCGCAACAATTGATAAGACAGGCCATTCATTGATCCGTGATCCGTTAGAGCTAAAGCTTTTGAACCATTGCCGTGGGCAAAGTCCATGTGCTCTTGTGGGAAACCAAACCCATCAAAAAGCGAAAAGCACGAGTGACCGTGCAAGTTTACAAAATCTTCTTTATTAATATTCATATTGTCCTCCGTTGTTGAATATAATATAACCGGTAGAGAACAACTTGTCAAGTATTCTCTGCTACTTCTTCTAATAAAAATTCAGGCATCGACTCTTGTGTCCCAAGAGGTATCCACTGAACAGTCACGCTATCATCTTTATCGCCAGTGTATGTCCAAAAAACATCTCTGTCTATGGCGACGACGATAGCTATCACTTTGTCTGGGTGTTCTCTGTTTCTTTTGGCTACACCTTTGTCTTTAAATTTGACAAGATCTCCAATTTCAAACATTAAGCCTCCAAATATTTTATCTTAAATCTTTTGAGCAATATCTCCCAGTCTTCTGGGCTAATGATTATTGGAGAGACTCCCATGAATTTTTCAAAAAGAGCGTCTCGCTCCCTTGCTTCACACATTGTTGCGACCCTTGGTACACAATATCGTCTCTTCTCTTCGTAAAATATGTATTCGTATCTCATTGTTACTTCCTCTCAATTTCAATCATCCAAAGGGGGGTCAAGTCTGTTTCAAATTCTAAAACTTTTTGTCCAATCCTTGACCACCACACTAGATAAGCCAGTCCGTCAAACTCATTGTCGTCCTGCATAATTCGTGTAACAATGCCAATTCCGAGATCAGCATCGTAAACTAGATCGCCTACTCTGTAGATGATCCTCATAAACTTTAGTCTCCAAAGTTAATCACAACAACCATGGCAGTCGCAAGGGCAGCATTCGCAACACTCACATTTTTCAGTCGTCAAGTCTATCTTTTGCTTTTTGGTAATATTCATCATCGATTTCGCATCCTATATATTTTCTATTTTGGTTTTTTGCTGCTAGTAATGTTGTTGCTGCTCCTGCGAATGTGTCTAGGACAACATCATTTTCATTACTATGCTTTCTAACTAGTTCCTCCATGAATGCAAGGGGCTTTTGAGTTGAATGAAATCTACCTTTATCATGACAAATTGGATACCGATACAAGCCGTTGTCATATCGTGAGTTGAATGTTGGCTTTCCAATCTTGACAGCAGACAAAGCAACCTCTCGTGAATTTGTCAAATAGTTTCTACTGGAGTTCAAGGGGACTGGATTTGTCTTAATCCAATCGATAAGCCTAATTTGATTAAACCTATTTCTTTCAAGTATCTCTTTGATATAACTGGTCTTCCATAGATCGCAAAAGATAATAGCAGTCCCACCAGATCGCAGAACGCGATAATATTCTTTGATGGAATCCTCGAGATCAACGAGGGAGAAGTTCTCTGGCTTATCCCACTCTCCATACTCGGTCTCCACGGCAAAGCGCTTTACACCCTTTTTCACACTCTTGAATCCAGTCTCATGCGATATGATGTAGGGAGGGTCGGTTAGAACCAAATCTACCGAGCCCTTGTCCAGTGTCGCCATTAAGGACAGGCTGTCCGTTTGTTCAAATATATTCATTTATCCTCCTATTTCATGAAAAATTGTGTTGATATTAGCGTCAAGCAGAGTAAAAAAGATATAATATTTTTAGTAGTGAATATCTCCTCTCCTAAAAAATACCATGTTAGCGGAATAAAAACGAGATATCCAACTCCAAAAGTCAAAAAACGTACCGACCACAAAGAGTTTATCTCAGTGTACAACATTTTGGTTGCGACGGCAAAGCATAAAGAAACTATGGGCCCTAGCAGTAAAGCAACAAGAATATAATTTTCCTGTAACTTACCGCCAAGGATTCCTGAATTGCTTTGAAACCATGCTGCGATCTGTGCTGCCATAAATAGCAAAAGTGGTAAAAAAATTCTCATGCTAACCCCTACTTTGCTGCAAGACATAAAGTCTCGCCCATAAGCTCTCGCATCTTGAACAGACCGATCTCTTTGTGCTTACACTCCAGCATCACATCCATTCTGTGACCAAATGTATCAATTGGTTCCCAGTAAGAATCAGAGTGCGCCTGTGGTCTGATCTTTGGATCATTGTGCTCGACGGCACGAGACTGGCTGTAGTGAACAACAGGCACAATAGTGCCCCAAGTCGTCAGAGCCAACTCAACGGCATCCTGCTGAGACAAACCGCCAGTAC
>Ga0209535_1001681_pt1 | contig 14836 bp, 7 predicted proteins | sample LinPmetageLP28_FD_184041 | JGI IMG/M metagenome (GOLD analysis project Ga0209535, IMG submission 184041) | Marine viral communities from the Pacific Ocean - LP-28 (SPAdes) (version 2) | ecosystem: Environmental > Aquatic > Marine > Oceanic | place: Pacific Ocean | collected 2009-08-22 | reverse complement strand
GTTGGATACGGCTGTTTTGGGCAACGGATGGGGTGCAGGAACATGGGGTCGCGGAACTTGGAGTTCGGGCACAGACATAAGTGCTGCGGGCAATAAACTTCGTATATGGAGTCACGACAATTTTGGGGAAGACCTTATAATTAATGCGCGTAATGGGGGGATATTTTACTGGGATAAATCAACAAATGCTTCTGATTTCTTGCCTGCGGTAGCTATATCTGACTTATCCGGTGCAGATTCCACAACCCCTACAATTGCAAAACAAGTTCTAGTTTCAGACCGTGACAGGCACATTATTGCTTTTGGTTGTGATCCTCAAGACAATGTTGGTACGCAAGACCCGCTTTTGATACGGTTTTCAGACCAAGAAAACCCTCTTGTTTGGGAGTCTCAAGCAACAAATACTGCGGGTGATTTAAGGATTGGTTCCGGGTCTGAGATAATTACGGCAGTAGAAACGCGCCAACAAATCCTAGTATTTACGGATCGTTCTCTTCACGCCATGCAGTTTTTAGGGCCGCCGTTTACTTTCGGAATTAGTTTAATTTCTGAAAATATTACAATTGCAAGTCCTTTATCGGCTATTGCGGTGGATGACTCTGTTTACTGGATGGGTAGAGAAGAGTTTTACGTTTACTCTGGTCAGGTACAAAAGCTTCCTTGTTCTGTAAGATCATACGTTTTTAATGATTTTAACTTTGAACAAACCTCTAAGGTTACAACAGGTGTAAACTCTAGTTACTCAGAAATATGGTGGTTTTATCCTTCCGCAAGCTCTACTTCAATAGACCGCTACGTTGTTTATAACTACTCGGAGCAGGCTTGGTATTATGGAACTCTTACCCGCACGGCATGGTTAGATCGTGGTATTGCTCAATATCCTATTGCGGCAGGCACTGACGGGTTCTTGTATTACCATGAGTTTGGTCAAGATGATGGCAGTGTAACCCCGGCGGTATCGGTGGATTCTTACATTGAAAGCAGTCAGGTAACGATGGGTGCTGGAGACAACTTTGTGTCACTTCGTAGACTTATCCCTGATGTAACATTCTCAGGTTCTGACTCAGCTAATCCTTCTGTAAACATGACTTTAGAAACTCGTAACTTTCCCGGCACTGATTACACCACAACTTCAACTAATGCGGTAACTCGGTCTGCAACTGTTCCTGTGGAGCAGTTTACAAGCGAAGTAGACATTCGTTTAAGGGGCCGATCTTTTGCTTTTAAGATAGCTTCTGATGCTACAGGGGTTGATTGGAGACTTGGAACTCCACGAGTTGACGCCAGATCGGATGGCCGCCGATGAGCAGAGGTTTAGTTTTACCCTTCTTTCCTAATCCTCCTGCGGATTACAACCTTAACTACCAAGTTGAGGTTATGCGGGCTTTTTCTGTATTTTTGGAGCAGATAAGCAATCCGGGGCCTTGGCAGGCTTCAGCGTTAACTTTACCTAATTTACAAACAGATAACTTTCAACTTCCTTTAGGGGGCATTTTTCAATACGGTGATGAGTTAAGGATTACTGTTGCAAACAAGCCTTATACAAGGGGTTCATCAGGAACGGGGGCCGTTGGCACTGCTACGGTAACAATAACATGAGTGACGAAACAATTATTATTATGTCAGATGGTAGCAAGTGGAGACCTTCTACAAGCCAAGACTTAGTGAATTGTACTAATTGTGGAAATGAGGTAGACACTCCAGAAGAGATTGCTTCTTACCCTGACGGAAATTGTCCTGATTGCGGTTCTTCATGGACTGGGAGTGAAAATAGAAGTACAATGGTTCAAGTAACCATGCCTGACAGTATTATTGGTGGAGCGGGATAATGGCAAAAGCGGCTCAAAAAGACGAACTTTTAGAACTTCCAGAAGGTGGTATTGCCGCCTTTGTAATGTCTGATGAAGATGCGGACGCAATCTACGGTCCGGATGACGACGGTACAGAAGAGTTCGGTAACAACGGAATTGCCCAATTTCCTGCTTTAACAAAGAAGATGGCTGCTATGGGCCGCGAGGGAGACAATACTCTTGCTCACGTAGAAACTGGCGAATTAATTATTCCGGCAGTTTTTCTAAAAGACGACCCTCAGATGAAAGAAACGTTGTTTGCTTTTCTTGAGCGTCAAGGCGTAGAAAACCCAGAGCGGTATGTTGTAGGCTCTGACGAAAACAGTATTAACCCAAACACTGGCGCACCAGAATTTTTCTTTAAGTTTATTAAAAAGGCTATCAAGGGCGTCGTTAAGGGCGTCAAAAACGTTATTAAAGGCGTTGTAAAAGTTGTTAAAAAGATTGCTCCGGTTGTTTTACCTATTGTTCTATCAACAATGGGGCCATTAGGCGCTATTTACGGTTCTGCGCTGGGTTCAGGAATTGGAACACTTATATCTGGCGGCAGCTTAAAAGATGCTCTTAAATCAGGGGTAATGGCAGGTATTACGGGTGGTATTATAAAAGGAGTTACTGGACCCGGATCGTTTATGCAAAACGTAAGCGCAGAGTTAGCGGCTCCCGGAGCAAGATTAGGCCAATTTGCAACAGGAACAGGGAACACTCTTAAAAGCCTTGGTTCTAAAATTGGTCTCGGCACGGCTCCCGCAGCGGATGCTCCCGGAATGTTTAGTAAATTTGCGCCAAGTGCAGAATTGTTGGCATCAGATACTTTTAGTGGCCGTTCTTTGTCGGCTGTTCAACCGGAAAATATTGCGGCTAATCAAGTACCCGAAGCTAAAATACCGAAACCGGGAGTAAACGCAGAGATACCTGAAGTAAAAAGTTTTGGAGCAAATCTGGCAGAGGGAAATATTAAAGATGCTTTCTTTCCTAAAGGTCCAACCGCAACAGATTTTCTAAACTCAGGTGCTACTACAAGTGTTGAGGTAGCAAAACAAATGGCCGCTGATGCGGCACCCAAATTTTTAAGGTCTTATCTGCCTATGGCCGCAGCGGGAACCGCAGTTGCTGGAGCCGCAGGCGCTTTTGAAGTTCCAGAGCAAGAAGCTGCTGGCGTAATTGGACGAGACGAGGACGGTAACCCAATTACAGGGTCTACTTTGGTAGAAGACGATCCAAGTAAGTACCTAATTGCAGACCTCGGAAACATTGTTTTAAACCCTGAAACAGGCCAGTACGAAACAAAAAGCACTTATACACCACCTGATATTCAAGCTTATGATGCCACTGCTTTCCAAATGTCTAATGAAAACCCCTTCTCTGGGGGGCAACCGGGCTTTGGATCAGTAAGCACGGCCACCGGACCTTTTGCTAGACCTTCTGTAGCACAGTTTGCAGCTAAAGGCGGTGAGATATTTCCCCGACGTACTGGCGGCATAATGCCAAACGAAGGAGTTCCTAACAAAGACAGTGTTCGTGCTATGTTAATGCCGGGCGAGTTTGTTATGACTACCGACGCCGTTAAAGGGTTGGGCAATGGAAACATGCAACAAGGTATTCAAAACATGTATTCTGTTATGAGTAAACTTGAGAACCGAGGAAGGCAGACAGCATAATGGCAGTTAATACTTCAGAACAGATTGTCCGCGAAGCCGCCGATATTGAAGCCTACAAGATTGGTTTATTACAATCTGCAAAAGCTCTCGCTGACCAAGGTATACAACTTCCTCCGCAAATGGTTGCGGAAATGTCTCAGCTTCAACTCAAAGCCGGAGAACTTGCTGAAGCAGGCATAGGTCAGTACAAACCTTACTTAGACGCTGCCGCCGGAACTTTGGGTGACGCGCAAAACGTAACCGGACAAGCTTTGGTCCCGGCACAAGCCATGCAGGCAGACGCTGCGGGCATGTTTAAAACCGCAGAAAGCGGAATTGCGGGTCAAGTTGGAGCAGCCCAGCAAGGTATTGGTGCCTCTATTGATTACGGACAAGCTGCAACAGAAGCCGCTCAACAGGGTCTTGGACAAGCTGCGTTAAATACGCAACAAATTGCTGGTCAGTCTATGGCAGACCAACTCAAAGCTTATGACGCAATCCCCGGCCAAATAACTACTGCTCAACAAGGAATGACAGACGCTACTCAGGGCGCACGTACTTATGGTAAGTCGGGTATCGGGGCTTATCAAGACGCTATCACAGGAAGTCAGCAAGCTGTTAAAGGCGCACGAAACATAACTGCGGATGCCGCGGCAGCTTTGCAACAGGCTGGTGCATTTGGGCAACAGACCGCGGAACAAGGCATTGCTGGTTTGGCGGGTACAACCGGAGCGTATGACCCTGCCAGTGCAGGCGCATTTATGAACCAATACGAAGATGCTGCGGTGCAGCAAGCACTAGCGGATATTCAACGCGCTGGAGAAATACAACAACAAGGTGCCGCGGCTCAAGCTGTTGGTGCAGGAGCGTTTGGCGGCTCACGGGCCGCGGTCCAAGAGGCTGAACTCGCTCGAAACATTCTTGAGCAGCAAGCTCGAACTGCTGCGGGTATGCGTCAAGCAGGTTTTGAAAACGCGGCGGGTCGTTCACAACAAGCATTTGAAGCTCAACAAGGGCGTGGTCAACAGGCCGCCCAGCTTACGGGCTCTCTAGGCGCACAAGGGGCGGGTTCTGCTATATCCGCGGCCCAAGGCGCAGGTCAGCTAGGACTTTCTGCGGAACAACTTGCAGCGGCACAAGCTGGTCAGTTAGGTCAACTAGGACTTTCCTCCGCAGAAGTAGGCATGTCCGGAGAACAATTAGCGGGTCAATTAGCCAATCAGGCTGGTCAGTTAGGACTGTCTGGCGCACAAACTCAAGCAGGAATTGCAGCACAAGCGGGTCAAATGGGTATGGCAGGCGAACAGTTTGCAGGCCAGATGGCTGGACAAGCTGGACAACTTGGCCAAGGACAGGCTCAAATGGGACTGCAAGGCGCACAAGCCGCAGGAGCTTTGGGTCTTCAAGGACAAGAGATGACAGGCCGTGTTGCCGAGGGCCTTGGAACTCTAGGGTCGCAAGCGGGTCAACTTGGTCTTCAGCAAGGTACTGCACTTAAAGACATTGGTTTGAGCCAAGCTTCACTGGGCGAACTGGGTCAAAACATGGCGCAAAAAGAACAGGGCTTCTTGTTCGATGTTGGCAAACAGTTCCAAGCACAAGATCAAGCTAACATTGAGGCTGATCGTCAAACACAATTACAACAGGCTTACGAGCCATACCAACGTGTTGGATTCTTATCTGACATTTACAAAGGCGCTCCGTCGTCGCAATCTACTATTACAGCAACCACTACACCAAACGTATCTCCGGCCCAAAGTATTCTGGGTCTTGGGGTAGCCGGACTATCGGCAGCGGCTGGCGCACGAAACGCGGGGATATTTTAATGAATAGAAGTGTTATGCAGCGGCAAATGTTTGCCAAAGGGGGCGCGGCTTTTCCTGACCTTAGTGGTGATGGAACCGTGACTCAAAAAGATATATTGATGGGACGAGGCGTATTACCCATGCAGGACGGCGGAAGTCCAATGTCGGAAGGAGATTATTTTAAAAAGTTTGGTCTTTCAAAAGCAGATTACAATGCGGTTATGGGAAGTCCAATGTCGGAAGGAGATTATTTTAAAAAGTTTGGTCTTTCAAAAGCAGATTACAATAAGTTAAGCTCTAAAGATAAAGAAACTTTACGAGCTAACCCTGTAACCGAATCTTACCAAATGGGCCCAACCATGTCAGAAATGATGGCGTCAGAGATGGATGAAAAGTTAAAAAGAATGGCCCCTGCCGCTCAAATGGCTCCGAGGCCTGAAATGGCTCCGAGGCCTGAAATGAGCGCACAAGATCAAATGATGATGAACTTGCAAGCTAGAGCAGAAGCTTTGGGAATGCCCTTAGAAGAGTATATTTCAATCTTACAAAACAACCCTAGTTTTGCAGAAGAAGAAGCAAACCGAGGAATGCCACCCGTTCAAATGCAAGAAGGCGGAATGGCTCCGGGGCCAATGGGGGCACCACCCATGCCACCGGGTGCCGCGATGGCTCCTCCGGGTGCCGCGATGGCTCCTCCGGGTGCCGCGGACCAAGGACCTTTTGATCCGGCAGTTCTGGAAGGTCTTTTAGTTGATTCCGCACAAAGTATGGAAGCAATGGACGCGGCTGCGGAAGAAGGGGACTACGCCACAGTAATCAACTCCATCAGAGGTGACGAGTTACCTCTTGAAGCGCGGTACGAGGAGCTTGCAGGAGTGGTTGGTCCAGAAGATTCACAACAAACACCTGAATCAGTCCTAACTCTTTTACAGCCCGTCATGCAAATGGCGGCGGTTGATCAAGGGATTGGCGGTTTAGCACAAGACCAAATGACAACCCCGATTGAGGGACCAATGGCCGAGGGCATTATGTCCACGGTAAACATGGAAGGGCCCCCGCCGGGTCCAGAACAAATGGCTATGGCTGCTCCGGGAGGAGCGGCCCCGGTAAATTTTAGACAAGGCGGCGCGGTTCAGTATTTTGCACCCACAAACACTGATCGTGTCGCTGGTGGAACTAATGATCTTCTTCGCAGTTTAAGACCACGGCTTAGACCAAATCAAAACGAAACCGTATCAACAATTTCTGCTCCCAAAATAAGTCGCGATCAAGAGCTTTTTAATCAAGATAAAAAACTTTTTTCTCAACTTTTAGGCGCAAAAGACCAACAAGCTGCTTATGATGAGCAGAAGAGAATGACTAAGGCGCAGATGTTGTTTGACATTGCACAGGGCGCTTTGGCGTTTGCAACTCCCGGAGAGACTGCGATGAGTCCTGCGGAGCGGTTAGCGCAAGTGGCTCAACCTGTTTTAGGTAACATTGGCGCTCGTTCAGGTGATTTGTTAAAGTTTAAACAAGCACAAGACGCAGAAGCTCGTCAGCTTGATATGGCTGCTTTACAGTCTTCACAGCAAAAACTGGCCACAGAAAAAGCCGCAGAGGTTGACGCTGCCGCAGCAAAAGCTCTTGCATTATCAAAACCTATAAAAGACGATGATATTTTTACTATCAGTATTCTTGACGAGGACACCGGAAAAACAAAAACTTACAAAGGACCTTTAACCACAGGTGGTTTTATTGAACTTCAGAAAAAACATGGGTCCGGAAACGTAAGCGTTACCGCTTTTGTTGAACCTTCAGACAAAAGTGCAGAAAACTTTAGATTAGCTGATGGCTCTATTGTTCCCGCTGTTCCCGGAACAGCCCTTTATGATAAACTTACTGCACCGGGGTCCGGTGCGGCTCTTACCGGAGACGTTCCATACGGTATATTTACTGATCGAACACAGTACACTTTAACCGCAGACGTAACCATAGGAGAAACAAAAGATGCAAACGGGAAAATAACAAGTGCAGGCACAACGTTATTAAAAGGAACTTCTCCTTACTTATCTAAAATAGAATTAGATGCTTTAATAACTAAAACTGGCAATAACAGCATTGTTACAGCGTATGTTGAACCTGTTAACGACAATGATTACTTCACAAAGTTTGGCATGTCAAAAGCCGCGTTTGGAAGGTTGTCCAAAGAAGACAAAGCTTATTTGCAAGGTTTGCCCGTTATTACAGACGCTATGTACTTTACAAAGTTTGGTTTTGGCAAAAACACCTTCTTAGGGTTACCTGTTACAACAAGAAACAGGTTGCGTGGGATTGAACCTGAGTACAAGTTCGAGACTCAAAACTTAGGCGACAAAATGGTAACGTATCGGATTGATCTTAACGATCCAGAGGCAAAACCTGTTAACATTATGAGTAATGATATACTTAAAGACCCCGATTTAATGAAAATTACAATGCCTAGAGGGGATGGAAGCGGTGTAATGATCACATCTACAATTGATTTGTCTACCCCAGCCGGAAAAGCTGCTTTAAAAAGAATGGATGAATTAAATGCAGAAACTCCGGGGTCTGCTTCTCTTAAAAAGATTGGAACTGAAAAGTTTACAGCTATGGCGTTCCTTGTTCCCGGTTCTGAAGCGGGCGGCGGAAACTCTGTGCGCATGTCGTTTGACGGGGGTGCTACATACATTGGCCCTGATGGTCTTCCTCGTCAGCTTCCACCTAATGCGTTTAAGTTGGACCCAACTCAAACTAATGAAATTTATCGTCGTGAAAAAGTACGCGCTTCGGCTAAAAAGTGGCTACAAGGGCGAGACGGTGATATAGTTAACAGCTTGTCGTTTACAGGAGTGGGCGAAGACGGTCAGCCCGTAAACGTTGGCGACATGAAAATGTTGGCTTCAGATAAAAAACTGGTTTCAGACAGTTTACAAAAAATTAGAAACGGTACAGGCCCTTATTCTGCACTATTTGCGGCGATAAACGCGGTTGGCGGCGGTTTTTTCAGCCCAGAAGCTTTTTCAGAGACTTTTTCAAAAACAGAAGAAGGAAGACAATTTGTAAGACTAGTCTACGTTTTAGGAAGGTCTGCCTTAGCTTCTTCTCCAAGATTTGCAGTTGCAGATTTGGATACTACAGGAACATTGTTCCCTACTCCGGGTAGGATTGTTACAAACCCTGATTCCGAAGCTAAAAAGTTAATTCTTTTGGCAGACGCAATTGATATTGAAGAGTCAAGATTAATGGGATTATTGGCTTCAGAAGATTCAATTGACAAGACGGTACTGGCAAACGCAAGATTAAAACTTAACGAAATTGGAAGGTTAAAAGAACTTTTGGGTCCAGTAGGACAATTAAGTAATTTTGCTAGTGAAGAAGAATTATCTGCGGCAGACAAAAAAATGAGCCAAAAAGTAATTTCAAGAAGACCCAGTTCTGAACTGGCTCCTAACATTTCACTTATACCAAAAACTCGTCCATTGGGGGACTAACAAATGGCAGAAGAAAGTACATTAGCTCCTAACATCTCCCTTAGACCAACGATAAGACCTTTGGAGGTAGAAGAAGAGTTTGTTGAAACAAAAGAACCCGTTGTTGAGGGTCTTTCAGAAGAACACTTTAAGTTAACCTACTCCCCAGTAGAGTTTATGGATTACTGGGACAGCTATACCGAAGATGCAAATCAACCGGGTGCAAGAATAGATTCCGCAGCACAAGGTTTTGCAAACGGCGTAGTTACGTCTTTACTTTTTGACCCTGTTTACGAGGGAAAAATGACTTATAATTCCTTGCGTAACGGAACCGCGCCTATTCTTAAAGAATTAGGTTTAGAAGGAAAATCTTTGTCTGACGAACAAATAATTAGATTATTTGCGGAAGATGATGAAGGCAGAAAAATAGAAATTAACCCCGGTTATATTGAAGGCGTAAAAAGACGCGCTTTAGGGGGTTCCGGTGGAACTGCTGGTTTTTTTGCTGGAATGAAATTAGGTAATTTAGCTGTTTCTGGAGTTCCGCCTTTAACCCCTTGGACCGCGGCTGTTCGGTTAGGGGTGCCTATTGTGACAGGCGTGGGTGGATATGTTGTGGGAAGTTTCTTAGGAGATGAGGCAACAGATTTTTTTATGGGCGATGAGCCAATTGTTATTCCCGGATCAGCAAGTGCTTCTTACGAAATGGGAAAAGCCACGCCTGAAGTTCTTGGATTTGCCGCTACACCTTGGTTGGCAGGAATTAAGGGCATTAATCTTGGCGGTGCAATAGCCGTTAATAATACCAAAAATTTTATAGGTCCTATTATTAGCAGCACCGGGGTTACTAAAACTCCAATTTCTTCAAGAGCCGTTGCAGGCGTTGAAAACGTTGTTAACCGCATGGGAGCTTACGCATATAGTAATCCGTTTAAAACAGCTTTTGTTGAAGCAGGCGCGGGTGCAATTAGCCTTGGTGGAACTTACGGCTCACAATCAGTTGCACCGGACAATCCTTGGGTTCGTTTTGCAGGGGAAGCGGGCGGCGGACTTGTTGGAGCCTTTGGTGCAGACCTTCTAGTAAATAAAACACCTTTTTTATGGAGACAAACGGGTGGCAGATTATATAATCTTTACAAAAGAAAAATGTACGGAGAGACTTCTGTAAAAGACTTATTGCCGGGCGGCATGACTGAAAATGAGTTAACAGATGCTGGCAATTTTATAATTGAACAATTAGAAAAAAATAATGAAAACCCAGCAGAAATTTTTAAACTTATTAATGATCCGGAGTTTGATAAATGGCTTGTGGGTCCTGATGGTAATAAAATAGAATTAGACCCGGCGACAAGATCAGCAAGCATAACTCTTTTATCTCTTCAAAATCAATTTTTGGAAGCTAATACGGGTTTAAACAAGGACGCTGGTAAACAAATGCAAGATTCAATAGAAGCTTTACGAAGAGCTTTGCTTGCTATGTATGCTGATGGTTCAAAAGCCTCTTTGGCAGACGCTGCTTCTACTCAAATAAACTTGTTTGAGGCTACTCTTGCCTCAAAATTAGCCGCAGCATTTCAAGCAACCGAATCTGCCTTTAAAAAAGTTAGACCAGAGGGTGAAAATGTTGATTTAGCGGCAGCTAATAAAATTTTTGAATTGTTGGACAGTCAATATACTGCCGGACGTAAAGACGAACAGAGTTTATGGCGTACAATACCAAGAGATATAGAACTTACCTCTTACATAAATGAGGAAGGTGTTACTACAAACACTCCAAATTTTGTATCTGTTTGGAACAGGCTTGTTAATGACGAGCCAGAAGGTGTTGCCAACGACATTATGAAGGCCGACGAACTTCTTACCTTACGAAATTTTGTTAAAACAACAACTGATGAGTTAGGTCTGTCCTCAACAGACGCTACTCCTCCCCCTGTTCTTCCGGAGCAACGACGCTTAACTACCGCTTTGGATAAAATCGCAGGCACAAATAATGCTAAATTGCCTAGTCAAATTGTTGAAACGATGACATCCAATGGAGACTCTTTAGAGGATATTTTAGCTGCTCTAAGGTCAGAAGCTAGTGCAAAAAGAGGAAAGTTTTCTACCCCAAGAACTAGAGAAGTAGCAAACGCCTTAGATGCACAAGCGAACTTTTTAATAGCTCAAAAGAGACAAGCGTCAGAATTTGCACAACAAGCCGCGGCTGACGGAACAAATAAAATAGGGCTAAATGCTTATGACTTAGTTCGATATAGAAGTCGGGCTTTAAATATGGGTAAACGTTTAGCAGCCGCTCATAAGCAAGATGAGTCTAGGTGGGCTTATGAAATGGCAGATGCTTTTCTGGCAGATTTAAACGGATTGGATATTGGGGTAAGTCAGGCATATGACACTGCCCGAAGTTTTTCCAGAGCTTTTAACGAAGTTTTTACAAGGGCTTATGCAGGAGAAGTTTTAGGCACAAAGAAAAACGGAGCCCCAAAAATTTCAATTGAAACTATTGCTAATAGAATGATGACCGCAGACGGAGCTTTTATGAAAGCTGCGCAGCTAGATGGTATTGCAAATTATCAAATAACTCAGTCCCTCACTACATTACTTGAAAGCAGCACAAGAGATTTGTTGTCCGAGACAGGTAGAAAAGAACTTCAAAGTGCGGGAAAAAATCTTTTAGAAGATTTTCAAAGTAATATTGACCAACAGTCTGGCGTATTAGACATGGATAAAATGCGACAATGGTATGGTCGCAACGAAGAATTAATTAAAACAATTCCGGGCCTTAATACTAGAATAGCAGAAGCTATGAATCAAGCTGTTAGTTTAAGATCAGCGGAGGAAACTCTTTTAAGAACAATTCGTGCAGATGCACTTAATCCGGACGGAACCTTAAACACAAGTGGGCTTTCTGATTGGATGAGTAAAGCAAACAACAAACGGTTAGTAAAATTGTTTCCTGCACTAGAACTTGATTTAAATAATGTTGAAAAAGCTCGTAACGTTTTAGAAGTAACAAAAAAATCAAATGCTGAAGAAGAAGCGGCTTTTAAAAACGGAATAGGTTTATACGAACTTCTTCCTGATAAAACCTCCAACCCCACTACAGCTATTTCTTTAGCTTTATCTGACAATCAAAAAACCCCGTTTGCCATAATGAACAAGTACATGAATATGATTAACGATGTTGGGGAAGACGGGTTTACAGTAACGTTAAAAGACAGTCCTAACAAAGGACTAACTTGGTCTAAACAACAGTTAAAAGACGGTTTAAGAACTACAATTTACGAAACTATGCTTAATGCTAGTAGCGGAAAAAGATTTCGTCCAGATGTTGCTTATAACAGATTGTTTGCAAAACATCCTAATGGAGACATATCTGTTGCAGAATGGATGAAATCCAACGGCATAATAGGAGAAACCCAACTTAAAGACACTAGAAGGTTTTTAAGAAAGATGGCAGAAATAGAAGCTTTTACTAGAAAAGCTAAACCGGGTCAAACCGATGAGTTCTTTAAGGACATTGGAGAAGGTATAAGACTTTTAGCTGCAATGGGTGGTTCTGCCGCGGGAACAAACTTAAAAAGAATTTTAGGGTTTGAATCCGGCGTAGGAGACCTTGTTGTTGCAGGACGTGGTGCTAGATTTGGTCAAAATTTAGTTGAAAAATACATGGCGGAACTTCCGTCTAATCTTCAAGCTAGTCGTGTTGGTATAATTTTAGAAAACCCAGAATTATTAAAACTTGTTTTAAAAACAGGACGTTCAGAACGCGAAAAGAACTTGCTCTTAAAACAAGCCGCAGAAGCTTTTGAAAGAAATTATGTAGTACAGTTTGCTAGAAGGGTTCCGGGCTCCGCTGCTCAAATAATAACTGAAGAATCTACAGATTTAGACGGTGAAATAATAAAAGATGAACAAATTTCTCCAGTTGTTACTCCCACCAACAACCAGAGTAATTTACCGACTAGTGACTCTAATACTGCGCCCGTCGTGGCACCCAAACCTTCAGTAATAGAACCTCCTAGTCGGTTTAATAATAACGCGCCTGTTAACAACGCGCCTAGCCGATTTAACAATCAACAAGGTTCTCTTGTTCCAAGTGGTCCTGTGGATAGAACGAGGTATGCAGCTTTATTTCCAAATGATTCTACGACGCAACTCTTGAAGAGCGGCATTGGCAGCTTGGGGGCTTAATTATGTCAATAGTTCAATACGCATCTCCTGAATATCGGTACTCAGATTACGATACCAATATTATGAAGGATTATGATGATCGTATTAACACGTACAATACGGCTCTCACAGAATATCAGGCGTTAGCGGAACCCTATCAAGGGTTGGTTGACACATATAACACACAAATCGGAACATATAACACGGCCCTCGACACTTATAAGGCAGACGCAGACGCTTATAACGCTGCGGTAGCCGAGTACAATGCTGGTCCCCGGACGGAAGAATATGCGGGACCCGCGTCTCCCGGACAATTTACCGGGGTAGTCCCTATCTTTGAAGGTGGAGCGGCACCCGTGGCTCCAGAAGACCCCGGTTTTTCTGGCGAAGACGTTGATGCTTTTGTGCAAGCCGCAGGAGATAGAGCCCAAGAGAGCGGTGCAGCTAATGCGGTTGCTTTAGCAGTTATGAACGACCCAACACAAACGTATCGAACAACCGCAGGAGACGTTAACCTTGCAGGCATGTCAGGGTTTGGTTCTACCGCTATGGGGTTTGCCCTTGGTGGTTACGTGGACTCTCCTTTTGCAGACCCCATGAAAGTTCCCGGTCTTGGGGCTATGGGAGAAATTACAGGTTCTAATGAAATGTTAATTCCTCAACAAGCAGGCACAGGGGATGCACAGAACGTAAGCGGACAAACCCTTATTGAATCTTTTGTTGCTTTAGCTCCTGCACAAAATCAAATTGGACAAATGGAAGGAGTTGGTGGGCAGTTTCAACAGATGCAACAACCTATAGCTCAACAGGACGCTGGTGGACAGTTTGAACAAATGCAAAACCAATATGGACAACAAGGAGTTGGTGGGCAGTTTGAACAGATGAACCAAATGAAAAATCAATTTGGACAGCAAATGGCTGGTATGCAAGGCGCACCTTTAGAAAACTACAGAAATTATTTAAACCAAGTTTACACTGCTCCCGAAATGCAAAGTGCAACCGCCGCGTTAGGGGGAGCTTTACAAGGAAAAGTACAAGACTTTGTTGAAATGGTAGATGAAGCGGAACGCGCTCATTTTGACGTGCAAGACAGCTACGGCTTTGGCGGCGGTGACTTTCAACAAAAATTATTGGGTCAGTTTCAAAACCAACAGCAAGGAATTGGCAGTCTTGGCATGTTTGCAGACGGCGGCATGGTTGGAACGCGGCCCCCGGAACGCGGACCAGAACCGCAAGGTATGGAAAAAGGTGGGGTTCCAAATCCAGAAGCTTTTAAACCGGAAATTACCGAAACAAGTTTTGAATATACGAAACGTCCGTCGTATGGCGAACTTAGGGCAACGTTTGTTAATGATTTAAAAAACTTGTCTGATGAAGAAATACAAGCAGAATATGGCATAACTAAATCTAAACTAAGTGAAACTATCAAAATGTTGGACGTTCAATACACTTACGGTTCAACGGACGGACCAGAAGGCCAAGGAGAACGGTTTACGCAAACACTCGTCAGTGCCCCTCTTGTTTTAGAGTCTGAAAGACCTAAAATACGTCCCGGTTCAGAAGTTGTCTCCACAACCACTGGCATGATGGGTATAGGCCCTGACGGAAACCTTGTTGAATACGGAACCGAATCTGTTTTAAACGCTGAAAGACTAGCTCGGTTAAAGTAACCATTCTTTAGCGTCTTCTCCCAACACTTGCCCAGCTATATCAATCTTCTGGCGTAAAGCTTTGAGTATCTTTTCGTCAATAGTGCCTGACGAAACAAGGTCAATATAAGTGACCTTGTTAGTCTGACCAATGCGGTGGGCACGATCTTCTGACTGTAGTCGTATCTCCAAATCGTAACTGTTAGAAAAATAAATTACAGTATTGGCGGCAGTCAAAGTAATGCCATA
>Ga0209535_1001680_pt1 | contig 14838 bp, 18 predicted proteins | sample LinPmetageLP28_FD_184041 | JGI IMG/M metagenome (GOLD analysis project Ga0209535, IMG submission 184041) | Marine viral communities from the Pacific Ocean - LP-28 (SPAdes) (version 2) | ecosystem: Environmental > Aquatic > Marine > Oceanic | place: Pacific Ocean | collected 2009-08-22 | reverse complement strand
AACTCTTAGCTCTTAGTTCTACATAATCAAAGTTAAACTTTACATTTAAATATTAATATAATATATTTTTTTTATGAAAGCAGAATTATTTTTCTTGGTTGCGTTACCTAGATCAGGTAATACTTTGTTAGCGTCTTTATTAAATCAAAATCCAGATATCGCATGTACAGCAAATTCTCTTACACTTGAAATATTAGCCCAGTTATATACTTTAAAAGAAACAAATGTTTTTAAAAACTACCCTGATCACAAATCTTTAGACAATGTAACAAATTCAGCTTTGGATAACTATTACAAAGATTGGCCTCAAAAATATATTATAGACAGAAGCCCCGTTATGCTTCCGGGTAATTTAAATTTAATAAAACAATATTACAAAAAACCTTTTAAGGTAATTGTTCTTTGGAGAAATTTAATGGATGTGTTAGCAAGTTATATGCAATGGTACACAGAAAATCCAGATGCTTTTCCAAATAGACATGGATTTACAAATGATCTTGAAAAATTAACCCTGTTGATGAATGATAGCGGAGTTATTGCTAAACAATTAAAATCAGTTCAGAATGCATTAGAACCAGAAAATATAGACATGTGTTATTTTTTAAAATATGATGAGTTTGTTTTAGACCCTGAAAATCATCTTAAAAATTTATATAAATTTTTAAACATTGAGTATTATCCACATTACTTTGAGAATTTAAAACAAGTAGAAGTTAATGGAATGCAATACGATGATACAGTAGTAGGTAGTAACATGCATAAAGTGTGGCCTGGAAAAATAAGAAAAATATATAATCCATACATAGAAAAAATACCCCAAGAAATAAAAGATAAATATGGACATATTATACTTTGACAAATAAACCAAAACAACTATAAAGGAAATACTATGAAAGATGAAAAAAGAAATATTATATCTGTAATTGAACAAGAACATAATCATTTAAATAATATTTTAGATGACGATCAATTTAAACAGTTTAAAGAACTTACTGCTGAACTTAAAGATACTTGGCATAAAAAACAAGTGTTTAGAACAGAAACTGAAATGCGTGTATCTGTTTTAGATGATGGACGTTACCCCAACAGAGCTGCAAAATATTGGCAGTGTGTTCGAGAACAAAATGTATTTTTAGAAAATTTAATGAGCTTGTCTTTTGATTATAGAAAAAATGATATTGAAATAAAAAAATTATATATTAAAATTGAAAAAGAAAAAGATGAATTAGAAGGACAATTATTAAAAATAGAATTAGATGAAAAAATTTACGGAAGAGCTTGTATGGAACTTACCGCTAAAGATAGAATGAGAGAGATAAATCTTTGGTCTAATTTAAAAAAAGAATTTGATGATGGTACCTTTGATAACCAAAATGTTAATACTCATCAAGCTGTTTCTTTAAGACAAGTTTTAGAACATAAAAAATCTACCATCACTGCAGGTACTCCACAGAACGAAGTGTTTAATATTATGTCTCAATTAGAGTCTGTATACAGAGAAGAAAAAGAAGGTGCTTTTATTAAAAATAAAAAGGCAGAAGCTATTCCTAAAAAATAAATTTAAATGAAATTTACACCTATATATTTAGGTCAATCTATTATTATATATAAAGTTCCTCTAGATATATTTAATATAATTAATCACATTTATGAAAAAAATATTAATAAACTTCCTTTAGCTAACAAAAAATTAATAGGTAAAATAGAAAATGAACATACTTTATTTGATCATGAATTATCCCAAAACTCATTACCTAAAAACATATTAGGCTGGTTTGAGGATTGCTATAAAAATTATTTAAATTTTAATAACATTAAAAATTATAAATATAATATTAATTCTATATGGATTAACGAAATGAAAGAAAACGAATATAATCCTGCACATACTCATTCAGGAATTTTTTCTACAGGGCTTTCTTCAGTCATGGTATTAAAGTTACCTGATACTTATGGTAAAGAATATTCAGCAGAACATACTCCACAAAATGGAAAACTTCAAATGCTCGGATCAGCTTCAGGTCAATTTGCTAAAGTAGATTATGAACCCCCTATGCAGTTAAGAGATTTTTATGTATTTCCTTATGATATGAGGCATGTTGTTTATCCTTTCAATGGAACAAAACAAGTTAGAAGAACTTTAGCAGCAAATTTTGATGTGGACACTAATGATATAAAGAATAAAGGAAAAGGTGTACATGATTATAACTGAACCTAAATGGAAAGCTTATATTGTCGGAACAAACGACCCTGTTTTTACTCCAGAACAATGCCAAGAAATAATTAAAATGGGAAGGGAAGAGCCTAAACAAAATGCTGAAGTGGGCGGAAATTCTAAAGGTGGTGGTGTAGATTTAAAACAAAGAACTTCAGATATTTCATGGATTCCCTTTGATAAAGCTATCCCAATGTATAGAACAATTGAAGAACTAATGTTGAAAACTAATAATAATCATTTTGGTTTTGAAGGAATGCAGCTGACCGAATTAGCTCAATACACAGAATATCAACCGGGGGGTTTTTATGATTGGCATGTGGATAATGATATTACTATGGAAAAACAACCTCCTGTTAGAAAAATATCTATGACATTAGCTTTATCTCCAGATGACGAGTATGAAGGTGGTGGTCTAGAGTTAATGGACGATGGAAAATTTGTTAGGCCTAAACAAGGTCACGCAATATTTTTTGCATCTTTTTGTAGGCATCGAGCAGTTCAAGTTACAAAAGGAATTAGGCGTTCTTTAGTTATGTGGTTTGGAGGTCCTTCGTTTAAATGAAACAAGACTTACATTTTGCAACTCCTGTTTATAGTTTTGATATAGGTAATAGTAATTTTAATAAATATTTAGAAAACCATATTTTAAAATGGAGGTCTGAAGATAAAGGGATAGATAGAACTAATGTAGACGGTTGGCATTCTCAAGACAACATGTATACTAAAGAAGAGTATAAACCTTTAGTTGAGGATCTCTACACAGCTCAAAAAAAAATATATGAAAAGGAAGGTTATTTATCAGAACCTGTTTTAGGTAATATGTGGGCAAATGTAAATCTTCCAGGTGGGTATAATAGGCCACACATGCATCCAAATTCTTTGTGGTCAGGAGTATACTACATAAAGACACCAGAGAATTGTGGTGAATTAAAAATAGAAGATCCAAAATCTGTCGGTTTAATGATGTCGCCAAAGAGAAGAGCTAAAAACTTACCTGAATATGCTTTAAGAGAATTTCATTACACACCTGTGTCTGGAAAATTAATTATGTTTCCATCCTACCTTAACCATTGCGTTGATATTAATAAGTCTAATGATATAAGAATATCTGTGTCATTTAATTTTTTACAGAAAGGAATGTTTTTATGAGTTTTAAAAATGGTAATAAATATCAAGTAATCAAAAGTGCAGTTAACTACGAGTTAGCTAATTTTATATTTAATTATTTCTTACTTAAAAGAGATGCAGTTAAATTTATGTATGATAATAACATGATCTACGATAATAGTATGATGGGAACATGGACAGATCAGCAAATCCCAAACACATATTCTCATTACGCAGATCCAGTAATGGAAACCCTACTAGTTAAAGTATTACCAATTATGAAAAATGAAACTGGACTAGACCTATGTCCTACATATTCCTATGCAAGAGCCTACAAAAAAGGTGATGAATTAAAAAGACACAAAGACAGACCAAGCTGTGAGATATCTACTACAATACACTTGGGTGGTGAGCCATGGCCAATCTTCATAGAAGGCACGAAAGTCCTGCTTGATGTTGGAGATATGCTGGTATATAGTGGATGTGAATTAGAGCATTGGAGAGAACCTTTTGAAGGTACTATCTGTGGACAGGTGTTTCTTCATTATAACCATGTGAATGGTCCTTTTGCTGAAGAAAACCGTTTTGATAAAAGACCTATGTTGGGTCTCCCTTCAATGGTCAAGGCATAATATATTCCAGTTCTTAAGTAGTATATACTATAAGCAATTATTTTAGTAAAATAGAAGTATGGCATTACAAGAGGTAAACATATCACCAGGATTTAATAAGCAAGCTACTCCTACAGGAGCTCCAGGACAATGGATTGATGGGGATTTTGTAAGATTTAGATATGGCTTACCGGAAAAAATAGGGGGTTGGTCACAACTTACTAGTACTACTATGGTAGGTGCAGCAAGAGATCAGTTGGTTTGGGCTGATTTAGACTCTAGAAAATATGTAGCTATAGGGACAAACAAAGCATTAGTTATTTATTATGAAGGGGCATTTTACGATATTACACCTTTAGCAGCAGCTCAAACTGGAGCAACCTTCACGGCTGACGGAACTACAACACTAACAGTTAATCTTATAGCCCATGGAATGATAGCTGGAGACTTATTTACATTTACAGGAATTACCCCACCTCAATCAAGCGGGGCAGATATTTGGACAGCTTCAGTTTTTACAACTACAACTTTTCAAGTAATAACATCAACATCTAATACTTTTACAATCACCATGCCTAATGTGGGTACTGGGGGAAGTGTTGTGGCTGGAGGAAGCGCTACAGTTAACCCTTACATAACATTTGGTCCTTTATTTCAAACTAGAGCTTTTGGTTTTGGTACAGGTCTATATGGTGGAACTATTCAAGGGGCAGCAACTACTACATTAAATGGTTCATTAGCAAATGATACGGCTGGTAATAATGGATCAGCTACAGAAATTACCTTAACAAGTGTTACAGGATTTCCAACAACAGGGACTAATTATATTTTAGTCGGGGGTACAGAAATTATTTCTTACACAGGAGTAGCTGGATTAAAACTAACTGGAATAACTAGAGCTGTAAAAGGTTCTACACGCTCTGCTCACGGGGCTTCAGCATCTGTACAAAATGCTACAGCCTTTGTAGGATGGGGACAGTCGAGTCCTACTTCTGAAGTAACACTTGAGCCCGCTAGTTGGTCTTTACATAATTTTGGAGAAAAGTTAATTGCTACTGTAAAAAATGGTAAAACATTTGAGTGGTCTCCTTTACATGCAACAGGAGCAGCTTTAACTACAAGAGCTGCAACTGTAACTAACGCTCCTGAAAAATCAATGATGTCAATTGTATCTGATAGAGATAGACATTTAATATTATTGGGAACTCAAACAGATGTTACTGATAATACTACACAAGATAAAATGTTTATAAGATTTTCTGACCAAGAAAATATTAATGATTATACTCCTACAGCTACAAATACTGCGGGTACTTTTAGATTAGATAGTGGTACTAAAATAGTAGGGGCTGTACAAGGTAAAGATTATATTTTAATTTTAACAGATACCTCAGCTTATGTAATGCAATTTGTTGGTCCACCGTTTACTTTTTCTATAAGACAGGTAGGTACTAACTGTGGTTTAATAGGTCAGCACGCTTTAAGATTTATTAATGGTGCTTGTTACTGGATGGCTGAAGAAGGGGGTTTCTTTATGTTTGATGGTACAGTTAAAGGTATACCTTGTTTAGTAGAAGATTTTGTGTTTACAAATAAAGGGGATAATTTAGGATTAAATTATAATAGTAATAATATTATTTATGCCGGATTAAATCATTTATATAGTGAGATTAATTGGTTCTATCCTAAAGATAACTCTGCTCAAAATGATAGGGTGGTTACTTATAACTATGAAGAAAATACCTGGGCTACAGGATCTTTAGATAGATCTAGCTGGACAGATGCTACTTTATTTGCAGTCCCCTATGCTACAGATTTTATTGAAACTAATGTTCCGAGTTTCCCAGTTATCCAAGGGGCAACAGCAATTAATGGAGCTTCTACTTACTATGCTCAAGAAGTAGGTAATAATCAAGTAGATTTTTTAGGTAATGCAACAGCAATTAATGCCTTTATTCAAAGTGGTGATTTTGATTTAGATGTAGAAGGTAATGGGCAATTTTTAATGTCAATAAGAAGATTCGTTCCTGATTTTAAATTGTTAACAGGATATGCAAAAATAACACTTAACTTAAGAAAGTTTCCAAGTGATACTGCAACTAGTTCACCATTAGGTCCCTTTACTATTTTTCCAAACACACAAAAAAAAGATACTAGAGCTAGAGCTCGTTTTGCATCTTTAAAAATAGAAAATGATGCTATTGATCAAACTTGGAGATATGGTACATTTAGGGCAGATACACAACCTGATGGGATGAGATAATGGCTAAGATAACTGCATATATACCAGAACCTAAACAAGAATATGATGCTGCTAATCAAAGACAAATTTTAGAAGGTTTAGAAACTTTAAAACAACAACTTAATTTTTCTTTTCAAGAAGATTTAAAAAACGAACAAGTAACTTTTAATTTATTTATGGCCTCATGACAATACAATATAAAAATCAAGGCTTTGCTTTAGTTAATGCTAACTCTACTGTTGTACTTACAGTGCCTACTACCGCAGTAGCTATTGTTAAAAGTATATCTATAGCTAACACCAGTACAGGAAATGTCCTTACTCAATGTTGGTTAAATGATAGTTCAGCTTCTACTTCTTATGAATTTTATAGGTCAGATATTACAGCAACCGCCACTATACAGGCTTCTTACCCTGTATTGAATTTAGAAGCAGGGGATAGTATAAGTGTAAAAGAAGAATCTGGTAATGCTTTAAATGGTGTAATCAGTTATGCTCTTATAGATAGATCACAAGAAAATGGCTAAACAAAATTTTTCAAATTTTACACCTAGGGATAAACCTAAGAAGAGGCCCCGAAGACATACAAAAAACTTGAATAAAAGTAAGAAAAGATGTTATAAGAAATATAATAAACAAGGAAGGAATTAATATGGCTACTAAAATTATAGACGGAAAAGAGGTACAGGTTGTGCCAGCTAGTGCGAAAGAAATAGTAAAGCATAAAAAAACCGGTAAGATATACGCTAACAAAGCTGAGTTTGATGCTGATGTGGCAGACCCTAATACTGATACAGCTGAAAAAGATTTTTCGCAACATGTTGAAATAACTGTTGCATCTATGGCTATATTTGGTAAAACCAAATAATGGAACCCCAAGGCGGAACAGAATTACAATTTGAATTATTAAAAAAAAATTGCCCCAAAGAACTACTGGATCAAGTACAGCTATGTACCTCTATTCCAGGTAAGGTTCCTTTAGACCCTAATAAATTAAATATACTTTGGCAAAAAAATTCTTGGGACCAACCTAATTTACAGGAGTTTTTTAATAACCCTGAGCGCCATAAAGAATATGATTGGTATGTATTTAATAGTCATTGGAATTATGAAAAATTTAGAATGATGTTTGATGTACCTCAAAATAAATGTATGGTTATCAAAAATGCAACTGATAATTTTCCTACAAGAAAAAAATATAAAAAAGGTGATCCCATAAGATTATTACACCACTCTACTCCATGGAGAGGTTTAAATGTAATGTTAGCTGCAATGCAGTATGTTAAAAACCCTAACATAACATTAGACGTTTACAGTAGTACTCAAATTTATGGAGATGATTTTAAGAAACGTAATGATGATGTTTATAAACCTTTATATGAACAAGCTGAAAAATTACCTAATGTTAATTATGTTGGCTACAAACCTAATCAATATATTTTAGATCATATGACAGATTACCATATGTGGGTTTACCCCAGTATATGGGAAGAAACTTTTTGTATAGGTGTAGTAGAAACTGCTGCCGCAGGTTTACATGGAATTGTTACAAACTATGGTGCACTCTTTGAAACATTTGCTGAGTGGCCTGTATATGTAAATTTTACAAGAGACTACCAAGCTTTAGCTATTGGGTTCGCCCACGCTATAGATACTGCAGCCGATTATCTTCATGAGGATTATCTTCAAGATCATTTAGATTCCCAAGTAGATTATTACAAAAGATTTTATTCATGGGAGAAAAAAGGTAAAGAGTGGGAAAACTTTTTAACAGGAGCTTTAAATGCACGATAAAAGAATTGCCCATAAAAAAATAAGTCAGCATATTGATTTTGATGAGTCTGTTAAACCTATATGGAAAAATGAATCACCAATTAATACTGAGAAAAAAATAGTAGAACCTGAGTATAGTATAATGGTATGTACTCCAGTTCATAGTGAAGTGTCTATTCATTATGCTCAATCTTTATTGGAGATGCAAAAGTTTTGTTTTGCTAATAATATAAAAATAGCTTTTCATTTAATAAAATCTTCTCTAGTAACTCAAGGAAGAAACTTATGTGTAGCTGCTTTTTTAAATGAGCCTAGAGCAACTCATTTATTGTTTATAGATTCAGACATAGATTTTGAGCCTTCTACTATTTATGAAATGCTTAAAAAAGATGTAGATGTATTATCTGTACCCTACCCTTTAAAAACAATTAATTGGGATAAAGGTTATGATTACATAAAGAATGATAGAATTAAAAGTGCTAGGGATCTCCAGATGTCTTTGAATAACTACCCTATGAAATTAAAAGATATAGATAATGTTTTAGTAAAGGATGGAATTATGGAAGTAACCCATTCTCCTACTGGGTGTATGTTAATTAAAAGATCTGTTTTAGAAAAAATGGTTAAGGAATATCCCCATATGTTAATCAAACAAAGTACTATTATCAATGGTAAACAAGTAGAAACTAAAAATTTATATAATTTTTTTGATACTCTTTTTGATCCTGAGACAAATACATATCACGGAGAAGACTTTGCTTTCTGTAGAAGATGGGCTGATATAGGGGGTCAATGTCACGCCTATATTAACGATCACATTAGTCATATAGGGGAACACCAGTATACAGGAAGATTTGCTGATGAGTTGAAACGAATAGACTAAAATGGTAGAATTAGCCATAAACTATATATTAAATTATGGATCCATTTACATTAGCATTAGCCACCTTTGGCGTACAAAAACTTAGAGGTAAATCAACTAAAAGATCATTAAGAGATGCATTCTTAGTAGGGGGTGGTTCTCAATTATATGGTATGGCAGGTGGACCAGGTATGTCGGCATTTGGGTCAATGGGTAATGCAATAGCTGGAGAAGGCTTAAAAGCTCAACTTGGTAATACAATGGCAGGTAGTGGTATCAGTTCTTTATTAGGTAAAAAAGCTATGAGTGCAGAAGCAATAAAAGCTGCAGGCTTAGAAGGTGCAGCAGCAGAAAAAGCTGCAGCAGGTTCAGGTTACATGGGTATGTCTCCAGTTTCAAAATTAGTCACAGCTACAACAGCATTACCTTTGGTTGAATCTATTTTTACAGATACAGAAGAAGTTAAGCCACCATTTACAGAAAAAGATTACAAAGATGCTTATGCAAGAGAAAGTAGTAAACTAGAAGGAGCTTTTGTTCCAGCAACACAAAATGCAAACTACAATCCTTTTCCTGACGCTAATACTTTTTACGCAGCACAAGGTGGTATAGCAAGTGTTAAAAAATTTAATGAAGGGGGTGGAGTTCAATACTTACCTTCTAAAATAGTTAAAGATGAAAAAGATTATTCTTTATACGAAAGAGCCGGTGGATATATAGAAGATGAAACTGGTATGGGAAATAAAGATAAAGATACAATGTTAGCTCAGTTAGCAGATGGAGAGTTTGTGTCTAGAGCAGATGCTATCTTAGGTGCTGGTATTATGTCTGGAGCAAGCCCTAGCGATTTTAAAGATATGAGAGCAAAAGGTGCAAAGTTTTTTTACAATCAACAATCACAACTAAAAAGAATATACGAGTTAACAGATGGCGCAAAGCAAACTAAAAATTAGAAAAGAGGTTGCTGTATTATACATCGAACCTAAACAATTAAATGACTACTGGACATTAGTAGAGTTTATGTTGAGAGAGGGTTTGAAGTATGATGGAGAGCCTATGTCTATTACAGATTTAAAAGAAGGTATTCTTTTAGGTCATCTTCAGTTATTTGTTATGTTTGGTTCAGACGATGGGGAAAAGCATAAAGTATTTGGTACTTTTGTTACACGGATCACGACCCTACCTAACTATAAACAAGTAGAAGTTATTTTATTAAAAGGTGAGAAAAGACACTTATGGCAAGATGAGGCTGCAGAAATGATAGAACACTTAGCTATTCAAAATGATGCTAAGAAAATTGCAGTTCATGCTAGACCTGGTTGGAAAAACTTTTTAAAGACTAAAGGTTGGGAAGTTAAAAGATATTTATACACTAAGGAGATTAAGTAATGAGTTTTATATTTGGCGGTGGGGGATCTAGCGGTGGCGGAGGTGGTGGAAGTACTACTACTGGAACACAAACAAACATTGCAAGAGAAGCTCCTGAAGTAGAAGCTAGAAAACTTAGTCTTTACGATCAAGCAGCTAAGTTAGCAACAAGCCCTGTAAATTTACCAGGACAACAAGTTGCACCTTTAACTTCCTTAGAACAAGCGGGTATTACACAATCAGGAGTAACAGGTGTTGGTTCTTCTGCACTTAATACTGGATTAGCTTCATTAACTTCTGGATCGGGAGCTTTAGGCAACGCTGCAGGATATTTAGGATCGGGTTCAGATTATTTAGGGAATGCTCAAACTGCATTCACAGGAGCTCAACAAACTGCTGCTGCAGCACCTAATATAAATCAATTTTTAAATCCTTACCAATCTTATGTAACAGATGAAATTGGAAGACAAGGACAAATAATGTCAAATCAAATATCAGCTAATGCAGTTAACTCAGGTGCATTTGGTGGAGGACGTGAAGGTGTTCAACAAGCAGAATTACAAGGTCAGACATTAGATAAGATGGGTGCATCTTTAGGACAAGGTTTTACAACTGCAGCAGGTTTAGCCGGTCAACGACAAGCATTAGGAGCTCAAACTCAATTATCTTCAGCACAAGGTCTTGGACAACTAGGGTCAGCATCAGGACAACTAGGGCAGATACAAGGACAGATAGGTCAAGCTTATGGTCAGCTAGGTCAACAACAAGCACAACTTGGTCAGCAACAACAACAGATGTCTCAAGGAGATATAAATCAACAGATGATGGCAGGTTCAGTACAAAGAGGAATTGGTCAACAAGGACTAGAAGCTACTAGACAAACAGCATTACAAAAAGCTTATGAGCCTTACCAAAGAGTAGAGTTCTTAAAAGGTATCATGACTAATTTACCAACAACTCAAAGTTCGATAACAGCAACCACGGCTCCCGGTGCTAATCCATTATCTCAAGCTGTGGGAACAGGTCTTGGTGCTTACTCGGCTTATAACATGATGCAACCGAGAAAGTAATGTTATGGAAAAAGTATTAAACAGAAAACTATTTAAACAAAGATACATAGAGTCTCAAAAACCTCAAGTTAAGAAACTTAAAGAAGGTGGTATTTTTTTATCTGAAGAAGAAGGTGGATTATCAAGAAGAGATAAAGCTATGTATGCAGCTACTCTAGCGGCTCCTTTTTTAAAGGGTACACAAAGACAAGGTGAGAGTATGCTGTCTGGAGCTTTAAGATCATTTGGAGAAGGTTTAGAAAAAATTCCAGCAACAGCTTTAGCCATTGAAAAATCAAGACCAAAAGCAAAAGCTTTTATAAGACAGGCAACTTCTTCTGAAAAAAAAGAATTAGGCTATAATGATGCTGATAGGCTTACAGTTAAAGTTGATGGAGGAACAGTAGTAGGTATTGCTGATAAACCCACTAACGCAGAAAGAAAAGATTCAGCTAAAAGAAATTCAGTAATTAATTCAGGAACAAAAATATTTGAGTTATTAGAACAAGAAGGTTACCCTACTGGAACAATAGAGGGAAGAGTTAAAAGATTTGCTTCTTCATTTGGTATGTATGAAGGGGTAGCAAGATTAGATGTAGAAATAGAAAATTTTAAAAAAGATGCAATTCAAGCTTTAAGGGGTGCACAAGTAGGACCATTAGAGGAAGCAAGTTTTGACGCTATCCTTCCTAAGCTTACAGACAGACCTGCTGTTATTAAAGCTAAAATGGCTACAGCTATGAGAAAGATTAAAGATTTAGATGATAGAATGGGAGCAGGAGGATTTGTTAGTGACCCTGGTAATATAGATGGTTACCTAGATTCATTTATAGAGTTTGGAGTTAAACAACAAAATATTAACTATGCACCAAATGCAGCAACGTTTGAAATAAAAGACGGAGTATTAATTCAAAAATAATATGGAAATGATATGGGAATAATAAATGTAGAAGGTGTTGGTCAAGTTACGATAGCAGGCGATACCCCTACTGTTGAGGAATCACAAGCTATTATCCAAAACCAAAAACAATTAACAAAAGATAATTTACTTAATAGTAAAGCCGAGGATGATACTGACAGTTTTTTAACTTCTCCTGCAATGGGTAGATTAGTATTAGAAGCAGGCCTTGCAATAGGTGCAACAGTAATGTCTGGCGGATTAGCTTTACCAGCAACTGCTGCCAGAATAGGAATGTTATCTAGACCTTTTCTTACACAGTTAGCAAAAAGTTCATTAGCTTCTGGAGCAGGTTCTGCAACAGGTGCTGTAGCTGCCCAAACGTTTGACCCTAAAGATGATATAGGAAAAGAAATTGTAAGAGCTGCAACTGAAGGTGCATTAGCTGAAGCAATTGGTGGACCTGTATTAATAGGTGCAGGTAGAGGAGTTAGTAAGGGGTACAAATATATTACCGGACAACTAGGAGACCCTACCCAATTAAAAGCTAGAGTAGAGATGATTCAAGGTGCAAAGGAAGCTGAAAAAGCTTTAGTATCTAAAGCAGATCAAATTATGTATGGCACTAAAGGTTTTGTTCCTGGGGCTGTTCCCGATATTAAAAACGTAGAAAATTTTTTAAAAGTAAACAAAGATAATATTAAAACAGCGGGGACTACAGCTGAGACTTTATTAGATCAAGCTAAAAGAGTAGGTACTATAGAGGGTAAAGGGTATGGTGGTTTAACTCCAGCTCTTAAAAGTTCTAATAGAACTATTGCAATATTTGAAAATGTAGCTCAACTATCTTTAGTAGGTGGTACTAAACTAACTGCACAAAAAACTGCATTAGAAGAAATAGCTCAATTCATGCCTTATGAATCTTTTGCTAACCTAGCTAGATTTCCAGGATTTCAAGATGACTTAGGTAAACTTTATTTTGAATCTATAGGTGGTGCTAAAGAAGGCTTTGAAGCAGCGGTGCAAAGAAAGTATGATGTAGTATCAAGAGTGGGTGGAGAAGTATTAGAAACAAAATTAATTATTCCAAGAGATAACTTATTTAAAAAAGCTGAAGCTATGATGGCTAAAGAATCAGCAGATCCTCAATATAAAAAAACTTTTAATTACATAAGACAATTAAAAACCGAACAGTTTGGAGCTGATGCTACACTAACTTGGAATAAAGCAAGTCAATTAAGAAAAAGTGTAAATGAATATATGAGAGCAAATCCTAATATAACCCCTACAGAAATGAGAGCTTTATCAATTTTAAAAGCAGATGTGGTTGAATCTATTAGTAATCCCGCTTTGTTAAAAAAATATGATTTAGGAGATAATGCAATGAAAGCTTTAGCTAGAGCAGATAAGTTTAAAGAATCTGGACATAATGTGTTTAACAAGTATATAGCAAAACAAATTTTAAAAGCAGGAGATGTTACAACTAATGGTACTACAGACAAAGTTTTTAATGCAGTTGTAACATCTAATGGTCCTCAGTCCGCTAAAATAACTTTAGACTTAATTAAAGAGATGAATACAAAAGTTTCTGGTAAAAAAATGATTAGCGATGAAGTTGCAGATAAAATGAGAATGTCATTAAAAGGAAACTTTATTAGAAAACTTTTAACTCAATCAGAAACAGCTTCTGCTCAATTTGGAAACTATATTAACTCTAATGCTTTAAAAAGTAATATGGATAAATTTTCTGAACAGGGTAAAGTTATTATGGGTAAGGATTGGACTAAGATGGAAGAGCTAACTAAAATTGTAGGATTTGCTCAAGGTAAAATAGATAGAACAGGTAACCTTCCTGGAGGTATTATGATTCAGATGAAACAATCAGGAGCAGTATCTCAACTAGGTGGAAGTTTAATGTATATTGGTTCTGCAACCGGAGTTGGTGCAGCAAGTGGATTAGGGCCAGCAGCAGCTATTTTGTTTGCTCCAGCTGTAACAGCAAAAATATTTACAGACCCTAGATTATCAAAATTATTATTTCAAAAACCTGTTATGACTGCTTTGGAAGGTCCTGCTAAAAATACACCATTAGTTGCTCTTCAGACTTATAGACAGATAGTAGGTAGATTACTTTCAGAAGGTTATGTACCAGAGGAAGATGCTAATAGAGCTCTTGCAGAAGCGGACATGTGGTATGAACAAAACAAAGGTGGTATGAATAATGTGGGACAACCTGATAATACGCCTCCTGCACAGCCTGCTAGTTTACCTGATGTTAACCCAGCTGATTTTCCAGTAGTTAATGCAGGACAAATAAATAGTTCTATAGGACCTAGTTTTGGTAATATGTTTCCAAGAGATACGACTGGTAATGCCATTGCCTCAAGAGGTACAACTCAACCAGTTAATAATATGAGAATAGGTGGCATTGTAAGTGTTAAAAAAAATTAATCACTCAGATAAATTAGCTCATCAACGGATCACCGATCACGAGAAACTTTGTAGATATATGCAACGAGAAACAAATAAAAAAATAAAAGATATGCATGATGATATTCATAGACTAGAAAAAATAGTTATTGCATCTACTGGTTTTTTATTAACATCTATGATGGGAATAATTGTTGCTTTATTTTTTAAAGTATTCTAAAAGACCTTGTGCGTCTTATTAGAGAAAAAACTAAATTCTTTGTAACTGATCTTAAACGAGA
>Ga0209535_1001678_pt1 | contig 14840 bp, 18 predicted proteins | sample LinPmetageLP28_FD_184041 | JGI IMG/M metagenome (GOLD analysis project Ga0209535, IMG submission 184041) | Marine viral communities from the Pacific Ocean - LP-28 (SPAdes) (version 2) | ecosystem: Environmental > Aquatic > Marine > Oceanic | place: Pacific Ocean | collected 2009-08-22 | reverse complement strand
ACCCAAAGGGGTTGAAGATCATCCATTAGATCATTTTGCATTCAATTATTCAGTACAAAGAGATGTGAGGGCAGGACATGTAATGAACATTATGAGGAAGTTTGATCCTCGTGTATGTTGTCCTGTATCAGCGGTCAAACGTTCAGACGGAGAGACTCTTTATATATTTGACGGGCAACACAGAGCAGTCGCTCTAGCATTACTTGGTTGGGAGAAGATACCAGTCACTATAGTAGAAACAGACGAGCCGGCCTTTGATGCAGAAGCATTCGAGATTGTCAATGACTCGGGTATCCTCAGGGCAGGCACAGAGGAAATCCATAGATGTCTGCTACACAGATATAAAATGGGCGAGACAGAAACAGAAAGAGTTGTCACTGCATTCACGGTGCAGGAGATATTTGATAGATGCAACATAGATCTGGAACCCAAACGTGTCAGGAAGAGTTCTGGCAAGTGTGGACCAAACAAGCATTACTTCTCACATTTTGATTACGCATACAAAGGAATCAAGATGGCGGGAGCAGACGGTTTAGAAAAAGCCTTACACGCCATTAAGGATGTGTATGGCGAGGAAGAAGGTGGAGAGATCAATCAAGGTCTATTCATAGGACTTATTAAACAGTATCAAATGGGTGCAGAAGCCAAAAGATTAAAAAGGTTGCCAGTCAACTGGATGTGGCAGATGTTAGAAGCAATCAAGAAAGTTTGTCCAAGTGCCACACTGATACACACTGCGGCCAAAAAACAATGGCAACACGCAAACGGTGTTGGTTGGGACGCACCAGTGGCAATGGCACATTTGTTAAGAGAAGTTTATCTCATAGAGGACGGAACATTTGAGCCTAGTTACATGCCGAACGTGACCTTAAAAATTGAAGAAGGAGATATTGCTCCGGACTCAGAGGCACAAACTGCCTTTAACAAGTATGTCAAATAAACTTTGCTATTATATCTGTCTTGTCACTAAAAATGGCAAGACGGAAGAATACGGATATGGATTATCATACAAGGAAGTGATGGAGGCAGTCGAAGAACACTACACAAACGGTGCAGATGCAGTTGTAATGGAAATGATAACAAAGGAGCAGTTCAATGATAGACTTCCAAAGCCTTTCTAACCTACCCGAGATAAACTTCAAATCCAAGGTTAGGCCTGACCTCAAGGAACTTGCAGACTACATAGACCATATGAAATCTGACTTGTTCGAGAACAGATGGAGCCAAGCAACCAAGAAGCACATAAAAAGTTCTTTGGTGCTTTACATCAGGACAATGCAGAAACAACTGGCACCCATGGGGTATCATTACAAGGCACAAGAATCACTGCTAAGGAGTAAACTGCATCTGGAACACGTGATACCACAGAACAAGATAATAACTGCCTACCTGCATGATAAGATATCAGCTCAATTAGTTTTGCAGATGCCATTGTGTCTGATAGACGATGTTGACAAACACATACTAGAAGGAGATTGGCAACAGGCAGGAAATTGGGAATACCCATTCCGAAGATATCACCTGGCAGGATACAACAAAACAATTAAGGATGTTAGGGGAAACACTATAAATCTTAATCACTATACCTTGAAAGAACACTTCCAAATGCTGGGTATGGTTGACTTATAATTGTTTTCGTGTATAATTAAGACAGCAAATCCACCAGAGCTGGTAAGATGCCAATTCTCATTTGCAAATCTAATTAGAGACGCTCTACGTCGATGATGGATATATTAGCCAAAAGTGGCGAGGTTGGAGTCGATAACAGACTGGTGGAGAGCTAAATCTATATGCCAAGCGAAAAAACAAAAAAATTATTAGAGGGACTAGGTAAAATCACGGACTCTGCACCAAAGGCCTTTGTGCAAGAAAAGTTTCATTCCTACACCAACAGACATTATCCAAACGCAATACATAAGTTGCCGGCAATGTACGACAAGTCCAAACGCAAAAAGGATGAGGACGGTGATCAGTATATCATGATAGACAGGATATATGGTTCAATGTACGAAGACAGGCTCATGCAAAAAGATGGGACAGAATACAAAGGCAAGCTCTACCAAAAGAGAAGATTGATCACTGCAAAGAATGAAGCTGGAGAAAAATCTAATTTCTACAGCCATTGCACCATGACAGCAGATGGCAGATGGTTTGACAACGGTGGATTACCAATTGAAGCACCAGTCAGGCTGGAACCAGATAAGCAGAAGTCTGCCGACGACATAGAAGAAGACAAAAGACTGAAAGCACAAAAAGAAGCCAGGATACTAGCCAACCTTAAATAATTGTATGCTGAAAAGCGAATACCAAAGTCTAATAGAAAACAAGCCATGGCAAGAAATGGAAGACCATTTCAATAACATTCCTGCGGCCACCATAAATCCAATCAACAAGATAGACATAGACACTGACGATTGGATCAAGTTCACAGTAGATAATTTCGATCTAGCACAACAGAAATGGGAGTGTCCCAAAGAACATTACACAGGCGACAGCAACAGATGGGCAGAGATTAACAACACACTGGGAAGAAATAAAGACAATACGTTTGAGTTGAACTACGGCATGAACGGAGATACCAATCAAAAGTTGAAAGAGCTGTTGGGCCATGACAACATAAAAAAACTTAACGTTGATGCAGACTCTGTGCTTATGAGATTCATAGTAAAGATGCCTGGGCATGGCATAGCTTGGCACAAAGATGACGCTACATCATACGCAGTGAAATTTGGGGAGAGGGATCTAGGCAAACTTAAAAGGTTATGGTTCCCAATAGATGACTGGAAAGACGGTCACGCATTCCAAATTTCAAAAACTGTGCTGACACATTGGACCAAAGGCACAGTCTATCACATTCCATTCGGGGTAGGACATGCATCAAGCAATTTTGGTTATGTGCCCCAGTACACTGTTTCTTTCACAGGAATAGTAAATGATTAGACTACAGAATTTTGCCAGGAAATGGAAAGAAGTTAAAGACTTTATAATGGAAGGGATGGATAAGATCCATGGCAATGAAAAAGTGTGGGAAGGACAGTTCACAACTGAACTAGAAAATATTCTAATAGAGTCATCCGGGAAAAAATTCGCTTCAGCGTGTATGTCAGGGTCACATGCAATATCAATATCTTTGATGGCACACAACCTCAAGTGGGGTGCCAAGGTCATCATACCAAGCTACAGTTGTCCGGCAACAGTCAGCAGTGTGCAAATCGTGGGCTGTGAGCCTGTGTTCTGTGAAATAAATGAATATGGTTCTATGTCCATTGACAGATTGCAAAGACTTGCGGACACAGGGGCCAAGGCAGTTCTTGCCACAGGGCTTTATGGAGATGTGCATGATCATGATCCTGTTGAGAAGTTTTGTAAAGACAACAACATGATCTACATCAACGATGCGGCACAATCGCAGTTTGCATTATACAATGGGAAAAATAGTTTGGGTCTTGGTGACGTGGTGTGCATGAGTTTTGCGGATAACAAACCAATACCTGTTGCAGGCACATACGGTGCCATGTTGACCGACAACGAAACAATATACAAAAAAAGCATATCGCTACGCCATAATGGAAAACCAAGTAAATTGGCACCATTCGAGATGGCAGGCTTCAGCAGTCAGCCCGAGGAAGAGAAAGCAATACAAGTACTTGCATCATGGCAACATTTTGATAAATGGCAAGCAAGGAAACTTGTAATTTCAGATTACTACAATGAGCAATTCAAGGATAAAATTGTATTGAGGCCTAGTCCAGAGTACAGTGTGTGGAACGGTCACAAGTATGTGATAATGGTTGCTGACAAATTCAAAGCCTATAATACTATGCTTGAGGCCGGAGTCGAGACGCAACAACACTACGCGGATAATTTCGCCACTCTACCATGGACACCAACTGTAACACAAACATTTCCCATGACAGACAAGTTTGTGAAACAAAGTCTTACTTTGCCTAACGATCCTTTCATGACTGACAGCGAAGTTGAGGGTGTGGCTGAAACTGTTTTAAGGAAACTGCAATAACATGATTAGCAACACTGCACTTGATAGACTGTACATGAAAATCAAAGATAGATTGCACGACGCTTACGCCGACATACATCTGTCTGGCAATCCTATTGATGCCAAGTATTGCAAATCTGTTGAAGAGAAACTTAAAAAAATTACAGGTAGGAAACATGCAAGACTAACAACTTCAGGAACAAGTGCCATACAAACTGCATTGATCGCCTGGGGCATAAAAGATAAAAAAGTGGCCTGTTCCAATTACAGCTTTGTTGCCAGTGCCAATCAAGCCGCCTACGTCAATAACGTTGATTTCGTTGAGGTGGATAGCAAAGGACTGATGCAGATCGATAAGAAGTTTGACCATGATGCTATTATCCCTGTAAGTCTCTATGGCAACTGCATTGACTATGACAAATTGCAAGTATCCGCAGACACCAAAGTAATAGTTGATACCGCACAATCTTTGGGCTCAAAGTATAAAAATAAAGCAGATGGCAGTTTTGGTGACGTCGCAGTTTTTAGTTTTGCTAGAAACAAACCTATACCTACAAACGGCACACATGGTGCCCTTGTATGGGACGACGACAGCATGACTGATAAAATTAAAGCAGTGTCAATGAATGGCAAATTATCTCGAAATGGCGGAATAGTATCTCATGGAATTAATTCACAGCCCTTTGAGTTGCAGGCCGCACAAATAGACATAGGGTTGGATCATATAAACGAATGGCAGAACAAAAGGAAAGAAATATTTGACTACTACAGTCAGCACTTTGCCGGCCTACCATTGGAAATAATAGTTGCGCCGGAACACTGTGAGTCTAACAATCACAAATTTGCAATACTCACTGACCAGAGAAATCTGTTGCTTGAACATTTGACAGACAATAAAATACAGGCACTGATGCACTACACAGACAATTTTGCAAAACACTACGGATCCACAAAGGAATTTCCTATGACTGATAGATTTTGTAGGGAGATCATTACTTTGCCAAATCATCCGTGGATGACAGACGCCGAAGTAGAAACTGTGGCCAAAGTGGTGAAGGATTTTTACAAATGAAAAACATTTGTGTAATAGGAGCATTGGGCAAACTAGGATCCTCATTGATGAAGCACCCTAACGCAATTGAATGTCCATGGCAGTTCGAAGACAAGGTGGAGGAATTGGACGAATGGTTAGCACAACATACCGAAATAGACACGGTATGGCATGTGGCAAGGACCTGCAGGACCACAGGCATAAGACGTGATGCAGAAACATTCTTGCTGGATCATGGAGGACTATTGAAGATTCTAAGCACCAGAGCAAAAAATTGCAGACTGGTTTACGCATCAAGTAAAATTGTTTATGGCCTGGGAGGAGACAGTGACAACGAGAATGAAGTGTTATCTCCCGACGAGGTTGCACAATATTTTAATGATGATCTAATCGGCACTATAAACTGTCCCGACTGGCAACAGACTAGTAGTCTAGACATTTCAAAATTAAACAATCAACGCACCATTTATGCCTGCACAAAACTGGCCAATGAACAAGCAATAAAAAAAGCCTGTAGAAACTATAAAATAATCAGGATCTGGGACATAAGATAAATATATTTGTAACGCCACTATTCAAGTGACGTCGGCAGGAAAAATGACCCGCGAGTACCTTTGGGAAAGCCGTATAGAAGAGGGCCATGCCGTGTGCGATTTTGTCGCTAACAATCAATAAAAGTAGAGTAGCACAGAACAATATTTTAATTTGACTCCTATTGTGATCTGTGCTATGCTACGTATTTGGTATGATAGATAGATTGAAATTTAAACTTACGGAGAGTAGACACGATCCAAAAGCAAAAGTGCTACCAGAGATACTGGATCAGCATCCGTGGCATTGGGATCCAATGAAGAAAGACCACAACGATGCAAGTTGCTTCACAGGTAATTGGGGCAACAAGTTTGATTGGGAGGGTTTGTCAAAGTGGTGCATACAGAAATGCAATGAACACCGACTGCCTGAGAAGTACTGGGACTATGACGATGTCACTGGTGATTTCTGGCATGGCAAGGACATAGCCACCAACACTCCAATAAGAGAACAAGCACTATTAATGTTGAAAGACAACACATTCAACAAGCACAACACACAATATTTTAAAATAGCAAACAAAGAGTTTGAACATTGGGAACAACCACTGAGGGATCTTTTCCCACAGTTCGGCGAAGACAAGATGGGCATAAGCCTGTTTGTTCAACCACCAGGCAGTATGCATTGGAGTCACGTGGACACCTACACCAGTTTTATAAGACGTACAGGAGATGCTAAAGCAGACTATTCCAGACTTAGAAGATATATGATATTTCCTAGGGATTGGGACTTTGGCCATTTCTTCCATTATGGCAATCACTGTATGAACCAATGGAAGGCAGGTGACCTTTGGGACCTGAAGCCTGGCATATACCACGGCAGTGCCAACAGCGGACCAACACCAAAGATAACAATACACTGGAGCGGAGAGCTCAAGTACGGATATGGAGAACTAGAGAAAGAATATGGGCAATTGGAATCCTGATTATAAATTAAAAGATGTAGTGTCGGCCGAAGGATATGTGCCTGAGGATCCAAAATACTACATGCAGAATAGCAAAATGGCTAGAGCACCTGAAGTTACACTATGGGACTTCATTGAGAAACAACCAGACAAGGAATGGATTGAGTTCTCGAAAGAAACCGGTGCCAATCTCACAGACACGCACAACGCCGAAGAATGGTACGCGGGTAATTATCCAGTAGATCAACAGAAGTTCATAGACTTCATGATGGCAAACAAAGATACCTGTCAGAAGAAATATTACGAAGCAAGGCCATATCATACGGGCAGAAACGAATTTACTTTGGATCTACCACTAAAGGTTGGATACAACTCAGGCAACTGTTGTGAATACAACTGGGGACTTTACGGTGATTCCAATAACAAACTAAAAGCTCTATTGGGCAAACAATATTTCAAAGACATAAAAGTTGATTACGACACCGCACTGTGTAGACTAATGGCATACCTACCTGGACAGACACTTCCATGGCATTTCGACTATCTAGGTGGTTGGTGCAGAATCAACAAACATCTAAATCCAGATCCAGATACTAGGCAGTGTGACATCGGCGAGATGAAACGTTATCTAATAATGATAACTGACTGGCACTGGGGACACATGATACAGATGGCCAACAGTTTCTATCCAAGATGGAAGAGTGGTGATCTTTATGAGATCCCAATGAAAGTATATCACTTGAGCACCAACGCAGGGATGAGCCTTAAATTAACAATGAGCATCACAGGAGCAAAATATGAGTAGTGCAGTACTAATGCAACGGCCAATTATTTCAAACAAACAAAGAGAATACAAAAATATTGGATTGTTATCCTTGAGCACAGATCCCATGGTGGAGAGAGACTTTAGAACATATTTCCCTTTAGACAAATTTAACATCTACGTCAATCGTGTGGAATTTAATCCACCAGTTACAAATGAAAACTTAATGGCAATGGGGTCACGTATTACTAAAGCGGCATCACTGGTGGCTCCGGATGAACCACTGGACGTCATTGCATATTGTTGTACAAGTTGTGCTACAAATCTAGGCGACAATGTTGTTTGTGAAAACATAAATTTGGGTCGTCCAGGCGTGCCTGCAATTAACCCAGCATTGGCAGGACAGAAAGCACTTAAAAGCATTGGAGCAAAAAAGATAGGATTGGTTACACCATACATCGAAGAAGTAAGTGACAGTGTCGCAGGATACTTTGAAGGCTTCGACATAGAAGTTTTAAATAATGTTTGTATGAGATGTACATCGGATTATGAGATATCAAGAGTCAGCGATCAGACAATGGTAGACGCCGCTGTAGAGGCCAGTAAAGGTGCAGATGCAATATTCATGAGCTGTGCGGCTTTTCCGGCTACACGGGTAATAAAGCAGGTCGAGGAACTAACTGGGCTTCCAGTGGTCACCAGCAATCAGGCAATGATATGGATGTCTTATAGGATCATGGGAATTAATGACAAAGTGGACCTAGGTAGATTATTTGATTATGAATTACTTTAAACAACTTCTTGATGAACAATCGGTAGATCTTAATAAAAGAATAGAAATGCCCAAGCTGTGTACCTTGGACATTGATTACAATGCCATAATGGAATTTGCAGAGAGAACAAGACCCGATGCAACAAAAAAATGGTATCACCCTCGGCCTTTCCTAGACGACTATTCTAATAAGCAAATGATAAATGCAAATTGGATAGGTTACAACGAATACAACACCAGTGAAACCAATTGGGGTTTGGATCCTGCACACAACAAAGATCTTAATACTTTAGTTGGTGATAATAACTTTGTTAAGCTAGGCATTGATCCGGCAACAGTGTTAGTGCGTCTATTAGAATACACACCTGGCAACATGTTACCATTGCACAGCGACGGAATGGAAGGGTTCAGAAGACTCTATAACAAACGGAATGCCAGAAGATTTTTTGTTGCTGTGAGTGATTGGGATTGGGGACATGTGCTTCAAGCCCATGACAATATTATAAGTCATTGGAAGACTGGAGACACATGGGAGATCAAGCCGGATGTGTTCCATTGCAGTGCAAATTTCGGCATCTCAAACAAATACACATTAACAATAACAGGAGTAACAAATGAAGAAACTAATTAGGAAATTAAAGAAAATGCTTCAACAACACACCAAGACCATCAAAAAAATGCCACATAGGAACCAAGAGATGCTTTTGCGTATACTGGGCAGATAAATATCTATAGGAGTCAAAACCTTAAGGAGAACAAACTATGTACAAGTTTGAAACAAAGACAAATGAAACAGGTGTGATAGATGATGTGATCAATCATCAACCAGAAGGATACAATCCTTCCACTGGTATCTACGCTTCTTCATATATCTTCCAAGGCAACTGGGAAGACGAACTATCGACTCTGAACTTCACAAGAAGACACAGCGGACACAAAGAAGTTGAAAAAATCGACGCCATGAAAGGCCAAGACACTCAATATCTTTACAACGCTTTCAGAAGTCCAGACGGTAAAGAAACTACAACGGATATGGTACAAACAGATTTTTGGGCAGAAGAAAGTCCAGAGAGCTGTGAATACACTCCGTCATATTACAACTCACCACAGCTAAGAGCAATCCTAGATTGGTTCGAGTGTGATAAAACAAGGATCAGGATCTTCCAACAACAACCAGGTGCTTACATGCAGATGCACACAGATTTCGACAACCAAAGAGGCAACAGCCAATATGGTGAAACTTTGAGAATCTTTGTACAACTGTCTGATCAACCGGGTGGTGCTTGGTACAGATTCAAGACTGCTGATTCAGAAGTCAGCATTAATCTACAAAAAGGTCAATTTTTGATTTTCAATCCAGATCATACTGGACACCAAACACAAAACTTGACTGAAGTTCCTAGAAACGCTTTCATGCTGATCGTAAAGAGAAATGCATGGTTAGATTCTTTGACAAAGAACGAGACTATGACGTTCATTGATACTAAAGAATTGGCAGACACAAAAAAAGCAGTTTAATAACTTTACAAATCATTAGCGGTATGTTAAAATACCGCTAGTGGTAATCTAATGATAGACTCATACACAAAAAATAAGTGGCAAGAGATAGACACGGTCAAGGATCTGATCGACTATATGGAAGATCCTAGTTGCGATGTGATGGGAATGTCTGACCATTTGGTGGACATTTCAAAAAGTGCATTCTGGACGGCCGCAAACGTCAATTTTGATTTCGATGTCGACAGATACATTGAGGAAACACCTAAAAAATTAAAGCACAACGAACTGTCTACGAACACAATGGTGCCCAGCGAAATCGAGAGACATCAAAAATACAACTATGGAAATGGCTATGATAAGATTGCACCTGATGACAATGCAAGGAAAATAGCAAGAGCTATAGGATTCAATGAGGGTAGTTCGATATGGATTAACAATCAACCGCCCGGTGCAGTGATGGGCAGGCATGTTGACTTTATAGGTACTTTCACCTACGAAAACAGAGATGACATAGGCAAGATGAAGTATGACAAGGAACTGCGACAGCCAAAAGGACTTAAGACAATTTGGAGGTGTTTTGTCGCATTGGATGACTGGCATCCTGGACAGATAGTTAATTTTGAACCTAATTTTTGGACAGAATGGAAAAAAGGTGATGTAGTTTTCTTTGATTGGAAGAACACACCACACGCCACTTGCAATGGTGGATTTCATCAAAGGCCTTTTCTAAAGATAACAGGTGTGCTTGATGACGATAGCTGGATAACAGAAGCTCAAAAAACAGGTGAAGTAAAGCAAGTAGCGGTCGAGCAATAATGAAATGGCACTATAAAACTAACGACACACACTTCGCAAGTAAATTTGATGCTATTGATGAATTTGAAAAAAACAAACAAAAATTATTACTTGAAGTTCCGGAAAGCTATGACACATTTGACTTCACAGTTGAACCAAAGGAAGATCTTAGCACCCTATTGGCCAATGAGGCCTTTAAGGTAAGAGAAGAACACGACCACATTAGACTTTTTTATTCAGGAGGCACGGACAGTCATGCGGTGCTTAATGCATTTGTCAAAAACAAAATACACATCGACGAGATAGTTTGTTACAAAAGTGGCTTCCAAGATGCGGATTATGAAATAGACAGGTTTGCGATACCTTACCTTGATAACCTAAAGCAAGAACTTTCTAAAACTAGAATTAAAATAATGACCCCTGAAATAAAGGATTACGAACAATGGTACAATGGTGATTGGGTTTCCAAGTATCTTAAACATGGATTTGCCAGCACGGTGGCTTATTTCCGCCTAATGGATCAACCATACAATTTTAATGATGGGGCGTTGAATATCAAGGGCAAAGACAAACCAAAAATTGTACAACACCAAGGAAAACTATACACCTACATCAGCGACAGTATTAGTGAAACTGAACATAAGGTGTACCACTTCCTATTGGAAAATCCTAATATACTTTCAAAACAATGTCATTTACTGATCAACGAGTTCAAAAAAGATGCAGGTAAGTTCAATAGTTTCTTTCAAGGCATCAACTCGCAAGATTCCGCAAACTCCATTATACATAGAGATCAAGGGACCTCCTTGCCAAAAAAACAGAAACATTACTTTGGTGGCAATACAAAAGTAAATCAAAACGGTAAAGACATGTATTACGTAAATGAAAAAGAGAGACTTGCCTTGTTGCAGGCTTCACCGCAATGCTCACACATCCTCGACAAATGGCTAACAGGAATTGAAGTGTTGCGATCTAGCAGGTTCTCCAAATGGTTTAACCATGGACGACCAGAGTTCGGCACAACTGGAATACTTTCAAAGTTCTATTGCCTCACAGAAAACCTAGTGGGCACAGTTGATGAGATGTATCCGTCAGGATTCACCCCTGACAACATATTGGCTCATGCTAAAAGTCCAGTAAAATAGCAACTTATTAGCCGGTTGACGGAAATACCATTACCAGGTATAATAGTGGTAACAGAGGAGAATAACATTATGTATAAATGTTCAGCAAAAGCAAGTTTGGTTTTAGATCAGATTAGATCTAGATGCCAAGAAGACACGCAGACCAACAACAAGTGGAGAGGCAGATCAGGAAACTATATGTATATCATGGGCAGAGAGAATGCCGATGGTAAGGCTACAGGTGTAGTACACAAGATCGCCGAGGACGGATCACACAAACTTTGTGGTTCTTTCAAGATCATGAGTGATGGTATCATCACAAGGTTCACAGGATTGTCTAAAGCAAACTGGAACAATGCGATGAGAAATGCAGAAGCGGAATACAAGACGAAGTATGAAGCGGAAACAACAGAACCAGCAACAGAACAGAAAGTTGCAGTTTAAATTGACGATGCAGAAGAAGTGGGCTCGAGTTCCCCTAGTGCCAAAGCAGAGGCCAATTTCAAAAAATCTCGGCCCACACGCATCATAGGTTATGTTAAAAAACACACAAACATCTATCAAATTGTTTATCTGGTCGACCGTAGTGGTTGCGATTATAATTGGAGCGGCCTTCGTGGCAGGTACTTTTTATCCTAACTACATTACACTAGATAAACTTGAGGATGAGATACACAAACAAGAGCTCAAGGTGGTAGAGGCACTAGGATTGAAGGAACCAGAATATGAGTTCTCAGACAAAACTTCGTTCATTAATGCAACATCACAATGTGTGTCATATCTCAATTGGACCACTGACAGGACTAAAAGAGTGCCCATCAGCATAATAATTGCGATGGCGGGTATAGAAAGTGCATGGGGTACAAGCAGATTCGCAACTGAAGGCAATGCATTGTTCGGTGTGAGGACTTGGGACAAGAAAAATGTTCCGCACATGATGGCAAAAGGCAACCCAGATGCTTCTTGGGGAGTGAAGAAGTACGTCACTAAATGTCAGTCGGTAAAAGACATGATCAGGATTTTGAACACACATCCTGCATATAAAGAATTTAGAAAAACAAGAGAAGAAAACCTAGTAACTGGTAAATGGAACTATCGAGAACTACTGTCAGGTATGACAGCCTGGAGCACCAATCCAGACTATAAAGAAATCATACTACAAACCATCGTTGACAATAAATTACCCTAATAGTATAATTAACTATGGGATTTATACAAGTGAAACTACCAAAACGTATCAAGAAAAAAATAGAAAACTCTAAAAGAAATAGAGAGGCACAGGCAAATCACGAGGAATGGTTGCAGACACAAGGCCTCGACACATACACATTAAAACAGAAGTCAAAAAAATTTCAAGGATACGACATACCTGAATATCAGGCAGACCCTAACCAGCCAAAGTGCGGAGACAAGATTCCGGTCAACGGCGGTGGTAAAAAAGAAGAGATGAAATATTCAGGCAAAAGAAAACTAATCGGAATAGGCCTAATGCACAAGAGCAACCTGGTACCTATCTGGGACGAAGAAGGAGCAAAGGAAATATCCACCATGCGTAGAAATTAGATTAAGTATGTATCTATGTCTACCCAACAGGTCTTATTTGCTTTAGTAAGCTCAGCACTCATAATATTTTCGTTATACTCATGGATCGGCTGGAGAAAAATTATAGGTTGTTACCACATGTGGTGCACCAAAAAGTATTGGACCAACTATAACATTGTTGAAGCGGTGTCATGGGTAGCGAAAGCTGTCATTATAATTCCAGGATTGATATTTGGTGTACAGATATGGCAACTGTATTTCTTCAGTCTGCTGACAAGTGCCATGTTAATCTGGGCTAGTTACAAAAAACTACTACCAACACTTGTTGGATTTAACACCCTTTGGATTTGGTTGAGTATGATGGTGTTGGCACAACACTTGATGGAGTAAAATGATCAACTTTGAAATACAATACACTGCCACTCATTGCATCGAATGGCCAAAGATCAAAGTGGCGCATAACGGCGACACTGTGGCGGATATTGTTTGTGACAATGACCGGTTCACTTTTTCCTTGGATCAGGCAGAACAAAACAAAATAGAATTGCACTGGTACAACAAAACGCAGAGACATACAAAGACACAGGGCGGCGAGATAGTAGAAGATCAAAGTTTCAAGATGGGTTTGATACGTGTTGATGGAATACTGATTGAGAGCTGGTTCTTCAATGACGGTCATTACGAGCCCAAATACTTCAAGGGATTCATTGAAAACCATCAGAAGAGCAGGACCAATTTCCCTCTAGAGGAGAAACTTCCTAGTCAAAACATCTGGCACTTTCCTGGCACATACTTCTTAAAGGAGTGGCAGGGAGACTTCTGGAATTGGTATTACGACACCAAAATAGATAAAGAAGTTGTTAAGTTCATGGACAAGGATCCTGAGAGAATAGCAAAGTACAGAGGAACACTAGATCCTTGCACAGATCTTGTGAACAAATTGAAAGAGTTGATAAAATGAAACTGGCATTTATAAACATACCATTACAAAACTTGGATTTTCCTCCAGCGGCCGCTTCGCTGTTGACAGGCATAGTTGAGCAAAGACTTGGGTGGAATACAAAAATATTCGATTTCAATATGTATTTGAATTCCTCTGTTGACAAAGATACATGGGTTGAACTAGAACGTTATTGGCGTTCTACAATAGAAGATATATCTCAAGACACCAGGAAAAAACTGGAGAGCACTCTAGAAGAATATGCAAAACAATTACAGGAATATGATCCAGACTGGCTGGCCATTAGTGTGTTTTCAAGATGGAGTACGGTTGCCTGCTACGAAGTTGTTAAAATATTAAGAAAAAAACTTCGATGTAAAATTTTTATTGGAGGACACGGAATCGATTCGTGGCCGGGTTCATTGCCAACACAGGCTACCACCAAAACTTACACTACGATAGCGGACTTTTTACATGATCAAAATTTAATTGACCATTACATAACTGGAGAAGGAGAGGACGCAATCATTGAGCTACTTGGTGGACACACAGAATATCCTGGCATAGACGGCAAACTTCCTAAGCCAGTAAAATCGTTGGACAATGTGCCCTTGCCAAATTACAGAGATGTTCATCCAAACAACTATTACTATACCTCTGAGCCCGGAGTATACATCACAGCCAGTAAAGGCTGTGTGAGGAGATGTACATTTTGTAACGTACCAGACCTTTGGCCTATCTACACCCTTAGAAATACCGAAAATCTTATTTCAGAATTCAAACAGAATGTTGATCAATTGGGAGTGAAATATCACATGTTCACTGATGAGCTATGCAATGGCAGTATGAAACACTGGAGAG
>Ga0209535_1001676_pt1 | contig 14844 bp, 25 predicted proteins | sample LinPmetageLP28_FD_184041 | JGI IMG/M metagenome (GOLD analysis project Ga0209535, IMG submission 184041) | Marine viral communities from the Pacific Ocean - LP-28 (SPAdes) (version 2) | ecosystem: Environmental > Aquatic > Marine > Oceanic | place: Pacific Ocean | collected 2009-08-22 | reverse complement strand
AATAGTTTTTCATTCAGTTTATTATATAACAGATTGGATATCTGTCAATGAGTGGTAATTATTTCTTCTTGATCTCTGTCTTTTTACCGTTTACGTAGAGGCCAAACCAGGCCGCACCAGCACCAACAACAACTGACACAAATCCTGCCTGTGCGTTGTTTGGGTTTTCTAACATCATGAACCACTGCATTGTGTTGTAAAATACTAGACCATATAGGCCCATCATTATTCTTGGAACTGTTCTCCAGTTTGAAAGGAACTGCGGTAATTCATCTCTTAAGAACACCCAGACAGTTTTAATCAACTGCCAACCATCCTTAGCACCTTTCTTAACAACGTTTTCGTTTTTTACAATCAGTTTGTCTTCATTTAATTCAGCCATTAGTTATAACTATACCCTGTTGAAGGAGTATTGCCTTTCTGTAATTTGTCAAATAATTTTTCGTGTTGCTCTATAATATCTTCATCGGAACGTACCATTTCATCAATTTTATCTTGCATTTTTTCTACTTGTCTTTCTAATTTATCAACCTTATCCATTTGTACTGCTTGATGAGTCGATAATTCAAATGTTCTTGATAATGACCAACCGCCTAAAGCGATTAATAATCCTACTAATAACGTTAAAATTTTTTCCATCATTATTTGACCCCCTTGATCTTTGCGTTTCTTTTTCTGTGTCCGTTCCAAGCAACAAAGCCACCTATTCTCAATGACCAATATGCAAGTCTGTTCATTGTGTAGAATCCATTAACGATGATGTTTATGTCTCTGAATATTTCGTCTGCTCTCTTCTGTGTAAGTTCACCCATTGTGTCTTTCTTGTTTTTCTTCAAAAGTGTTTTGTACTTGTATGCGTAGTCGTGTACTAGTCCACCCATTAACAACACACCAACTGGTGAAAAGAAAGTTCTTAGGAATTTAGGAATACTTGCTCCATCAAATTGGAAACCTGCTGGTATCACATACTCAGTACCGTCTATGTTGTATTTCCAGTCTTCTGTTAATATCCAGTTTCTTGTTGAAAGCAACCACATCGCGATGCCTTTCCAGAAGCCTTTGCCTTTTGTTTTGATTGGCACTGGTTGTAAAGTTGGCATTCCTTTGTAATTAAATTTTAATTTTGTTGTTGCTCTCTTGTCTGCCCAATTTATTATTGCGGCTATGATAACAACTGCTATAAGCACAGTCCATTGCCAAAATTTCATTGCTAGTGTTATTATTAGTTCCATAAGTCTCCTCTTTAATATGCGTATTTATTCGATAGCACCTTTGACAACGCCTGCTTCTACTAATTTTTTCCTGTTCTTCATGTGTTGTTTCTGTACGTCCGCTTTTGCGCCACCAAAGTATTTTACAGCATGTCCAGTTTCACACATTATTTTTGCAACAGATTTATCATCTTGTAAGAAGTCACCTAGTACCCTGCCAAACTTACCTTTCATGTCTACACCTTTTTTATTGATAGTGGTTTTTAAAACTGTGTCCTTGCCTAATATTTTTTTAAGTTTTGCTTTTGCGGCCAACCCAAATTTCTTTTCTATTTTGTTTCTTGTTCTAGATTCAGGCGTGTCGATGCCCATGATTCTTACACGTTCATTTTTCTGCCATATACCAAAACCTAGATCTATGTCAACGTCAACCGTGTCTCCGTCTATGACTCTTACCACCTTTGCCCTATAGGTCCACATCTATTATTCCAGTATTATTGCTTTGATTGATTTTTCGCCCATGTATATTTCTGTCTGTGCCTTAGCCTTGATGCATTGGTACTTCACATTCTCATTGTAATTTCTTTCCGCAGTACGCTTACCTCTCAGGCACTTAGCCATGGACTCCTGTATCCTGTGTTCCTTGATCTCACCATTGACCAACATCAATAGTGCAACAACTGTTTCAATCATTAGTGTGCGTCTCCATTCCCGTTTTTGTATACAATTTCTCTGTCAGCGTCTTTGAGTGCTTCAATGTTGTTCTGTGCTTTCTCCATCTGCTTGTTAAGGAATTCTATGTTAATCTTGTTGTTGGACATACTGTCCAGATGCTTCTGCATTCTCTCCACAGTGGTGTAAAGGTCCTCTATCAGCATGAACTGTTCTATGTCCTGTGAGCTCTGTCCTAACTCACCCCTTGGATACTTGATCCTGAATTCGTTGTTCTTTTCAATGTCTGCTGTAAGTTTCTGTTCTGCGTGTTCGAGATCTTTGGTCAGTGATGCGTTTTTCATTTCCAATAAGGTTAATCTCTCTACCAGGCCAAAATATCCCCAGACCCCAACCGCTACTGCGGCCAAGATGGAAAGTAAATTCCGCATGGGCATTGAAATAGATGTGTTATCACTGATCTTCATTATAGCAGTATTTATTTGGAATTATCTGTATCTTCGTAGTACTTCTTGTATTCTTCAAGCAGGTTGTTGGTTTCCTGCAGTTTCTGTCTGATCTGTGCGAAGTTCCTAGCCAGCACCTGGAAGTCCTTGTCCGTGATTCCGAACAGTACGGGGTCTATTCCGGCTTCTTCAAGTTTCTTGAACACTTCGTTGGCGTTTTCTGAAGTGATTATGATCCACTTGATTTCTTCTATCTGCAACGGAGTTGGCATAGGGTAGTCTAATTTTTTCCTAGGCTCCTCAACTGAGAATATCTTTATCTTTTTCTCGCCACCTATACTACACCCTGTTAGTAATACTATGAATGCTAATGCTAAAATTTTATTGAAATGGTACATAACTTGGGTTTGCTAATGCCGGACATTCCGGATTAATCTCTGATTTTAATGTTGCTTTTAATTCTTCTTCCGTGTGTTCGGCACCCGATGCCAACTCGATACATCTTGCCGCATTACTGCCACCTTTGTTCACAATTCTTTCAATTGATTCTGTTCTTTCAATAGCCAGTTTGCCAATGTCTCTGTTTTTCTTTGTGAATCTTTTATCTAAATCGTCCAGGTCTTTTTTGAAAGTTCCAATTAACACATTAAGTTTCTTGTTGCTTTCCATTATTGCTGTGAAGTCTTTTTTCTGTTGCTCTAACACTTTGTTCTGCTCTTCAACTGCTGTTTCAAGTTTTAGTTGGTTTGCCTTCAGCGTGGCGTTGTCCGCACGGAGTTTCATCACATACATACCCGCACCTGCTATTCCGGTTATTAACATTACTGCTATGGCCATTTTAATTGTTGAAAACATAATGTACCTATTTATTGCGTGAAATAGTCCTGCCTAGAACCTTTACGTTTTGTGTCTAACGTCACACAGTGAAATCCGCCCGCCATTGCCCTTGCATGGCGCATTTGTAGTCCAATAGTTTCAATTCCGTGCTTGTCTAACTCCTTACGAAGATGTGTCTGATTACTATCACATATTACCAATTCCTCGTTGACACTTAGGAAATTTAGTCCAATATACGGTGACGTAGTTGTAACACCATTGCTCAAAGCACAACCAACATCTACTATTTTTTCAGCAGGAAAGAAGATCTTGTCCCACTTTTCAAATATAGGAGGATACCAGTCTGGGTTTAATCTCGCACCATTGAAAAGCACAAGTCCAGGCCTCAAAGGAAGGACAGTGCTATCAAAATGTGCAAATGAATAGAACTTTTCGGCTATGTGCAATCTATAACCCCGAGGTTCAAGTATGCTTTTCAGCCATTTTGCTCCAAGCATGTTTCCTGAATTTGACACTTGATACAATAGGTCATTTCCCAATCTTACGATGTTGGGAGCATCAAAAACAATTTCTAGGTTACGTGTCGAGGGTTCAGACAGATTTTCTATTTGGAAAGATTCATCTAACAGTTGTGGTTTCGGTGAAGATATCCATTCTGTGCCGTTTTCCATCACTTCATACAAGAATTCCCTGTAGGCTCTGGTTTCGAAATATCTACTTCTTAGAGGAGAAGCACAGTCTATAATCAAATTATCCAAAGGTAACAACAAGTCCCTGCATGAAAAAGTTTGATATCCTGTTGTTTGCCAATCGGGTGTTTCGAATGATTTGGCATGATCAAGAGTGGCCGGTCTTCTTACTTTCACTCCCAATCCTTTGAGGGTGTCTGATAATTTTTCTAAATCCTCATTTGTCTCATCTATTATTTTTTGATCCATCGGTCCGGCAAGATCTTTGATGTCTTCAGTTTTTTCTGTAGTAAAGCAGAAAGAATGAGTGCTTTTATCAATTGGAGGTATTCTGGCATTGTTTGCTGTCCCAACAAAAACTTCTTCTAATGGATCCCAATCATTGTGGCTTGATACTATACTACCCACCATTTATCTCCTTTTTGTTTGCATCCGAAGTTCAAGTACATATTAATTTTTTTCAAGTCATCATTGCTTTTTAAACTACAGAATTCGTTGGCAAAGTGTAACTGCACCTTGTTTTCCAATGCAAGTTTTAGAAGTTTGCTCCTTCTTTGCTTGTCGTCAGGCAGGCTGTACATCGAACACATAACTATTCCGTTCACTCGCTCATTAATCATATGTTCCAGACTTGGTAACCAGTCCAGATATTGATTTTCATATATGTACCCGTTGTGGGCGATATTCTTTGATTTACAATATTCCTCTATCACTTTCCTTTGGAAAGGTTGCGGAATGTTATCGTCAAATTGTGTGCTGTTTCCCACGTAGGCAATAAATGTTAAGCCGGTATCAATACTTTTATCCTGTTCGTGGTCACCAGGCGCTCTGAAAAACCCACCTGGTAGACGCCAGCCGTATTCCTCACCTTCTAATAATATGTGCCAATCTATGGCACAACGGGTGATATCTGTTTCGTTGTTCACGTTGCCATGTATGTGTTCTTGATGAAACAAATGAACTTCACCTGGCTGTTTTTCTACAGGTTTAGAAATCTTCAAACATTCATTTTCAAATTGTTCTAGATTTAATTTTTCTCGTATCACTTTTTTCGTCAGTGTTATACTGTCTTTATGACTTGCAATATACATAGAGTTTGTGGCAAATGCTTTTGTTAATGGCATCCATTGTGTGGTCATTCCTCTGCCATTGCTGACCCATATTCCTTGGTGGAAAAGCAGTCTTCTTGCAGATTTCACTTGATTGGGTATCACGCAATTTAATGTGGCTTGTCTTTTGATCAAGTATTTTTGACTACCTATTTTTGGTGCCAGGTATTCTTCTGCGAAACTATCAAATAGAGTCATAAATTTTTTTTTACCAAAACTTTTTTGCACGTGAACGCACATCGTGGCGATCTGTTCAGCGGGCACGAACCTGTGTATCTGCTCCAGGCTAGGAACATCTGGGTACAGTTCCTGTACCAGTTCTAGCACAAGGGCGGGGAAGTTGTATCTTTTAAGGTCGTACGTGAGCGTGGAGTTGTCCCATTTCTCGAAAATATCAATATTCATAATCTACATCCTTCCGTCCCACACCCTAGAAAAGCATAAACGAGCAGTGTCGCCTCCACGTTTATACTCTTGATATTGATTTTTTTTATCTATACCAAAGTACACACATGGTGATGGATCAACATCTAATTTTTTACACATTTCTAATTGTTTAATTCGATACTTTTTGTACACAAAGTCTGCGGTATAGGTTTTCATAAGTTTATACCCAACGAAAGCACTTAATACATTAATGTAATTGTAATTGTCCTCATTAATAACGTACAACTGATCTTCAAATTTTTTCCTCTGCATACGGATACCGATCCTGTACAATTCAACAGGAAATACCTTTGACAGGGAAGAAACCACGTATTCTATACACGGATGCGTCAAATCAACTTCTAGGTTTATAGCAAGATTAATGTATGCGAGATCAAGCATGACAGGTACATTGTTATCATCACACTGTTGTAACAGGTTTTCAAGATTGTTCGGCACTGCACCTGTGTCTGAAAACGGAACGCTAATCAACACAACATCATTTTGTCGTATTTCATCTTCATCTAACCAAGCGAAATTTTCCTTATACCACAGTCCTTTCATCATCTGGTTATAGAAATATTCTCCCTTTGCTAGTCTAAGCCTTTTGTTTTCCCTAAAACGCAAATAGAATTGGGCAAATGATTCAGTTGTTCCTTGTGTAAAGCACAATTCATTATAGTCTTGCCATCCCTTTATATTTGGGTGTGTGGAGAAGATCCAATTCTTATATGTGCCAAGGAAGTCTTTTTTAATTTTTTCATCGTCTAGCGATGCTAAATTTTCAATGTATTCTTTAACGGCTTTGTCTCTAGTGGCACATGTTTCAACGTCCCATACACTATATGCTCCACCAAACGGTTTTTCCTTGTTGTCCGGCAAATTGGTATATCTTGTTGGCATATTATTTTAGGAAGCCACTAACCTGTAAAGTATATTTGTCCTCCATGCCAGCGTTAGCACCTATGTGTAACACTTTATCGTCCCACATGTGGCCGTCACCTTGTTTCCAGTGTGTGTCCACTTTGTCATCGTATTGTACGAAGTGTCCTGTCTTCCAGTCTTGCATGAAAATGTTACATCTTACTATTACTCTTTTGTTTTCTGGATACTCTTGCTTTATCTTATAGAATGTGTCTCTATGCAGTGGCACGCAGTTACCAGGTGGTTGAATAATGGTACTGACTGTAATCGTCTCAATGCCTAATTTATTGTTCAGTTCATCATAATCACAATCTTCCTTTGTCCACCATCTTTGGTGAATCGTTGTGTTCTCTAGACAAAAAGATTTTGGAAAACCTCCTGGATTTTTTTGATGAATGTCAGCCTGCTCTACCGCTTGATGCGTACTACAACTGGCACCTTCTGGTTTTTCTTGTGATAGGAAGTTTGTATAATCAATATCTAAAAGAATTTTCCTGTGCATAGCACTACTTATTGTATAAGATTTTACCTTTAATGTCTACTGGATCAGGCCAGGCTTGTAAACAGTTTTACCGTTTTCTTTCATTGCTGTTAGCACACTCTTACGATTTCCCTCTGACTTGTATGAAACATGTACCCAACCAGAGTCAGGTATGCCTGGTGTGTAAAATTCTAAGATCAACTGATCGAATTCGCAGTTTTCTTCTATCCACTTTGCCACATCATAGTTGCCTGTGCCTGGACACTCTATGTCCACTGCTTCTCCTTTGCAGTGTTGTGACTTGCTTGAACCGCCAACCGCCTCATTGAGGGCCGGTCCTCTGTATCCTGAATTAATTACTGTGACACCAAAGTTTTCTCTTACTCGTTGCACTACGTTAGTGAAAAGTTCTTTTGCACTTGCTAGGTGTTCATCTCCTGGAGTGTTGTCCAGACCTTTTCTTGTTGCTGTCTGGCTTTTTGTGAATTCTGCCAGTGTGAAGTTTGCACTTAATCTCATACATTTATTTATTTAATAAGTGCGTATATTAAGCCTACCAGCCTAATTTACTTACTAGGGCTGACTGTTCGTCCTTTGTGAAAATAAATTTGTTTTCGTTTGTTTTGGTGATGTCATATGGACCAAAGTATTTTGTAAGATGTGTGCATTCTGCGATAGAGTCCATGTCTATCTTGAATGCCTTTGCTTCTTTCATTATATCATGGGTTGATCCAAACTTATGTAGCTCAAATTTAATTTCGTGTCCTGCACCTGTCTTCTTTACAGACATGGTGTTTTCATTAATTTTACATTCCATCATGTCGTACTTGTCAAAGAAATGCTTTGCTTCGCTGACTTTCATCTCGTTGATTTTCTGTTCGTATGCCTCGGGTGTTGTAGGAATTGCTTCGCCCATTGTATCTGCTGAAACCATTGTTGGGTTTTCGCCTTTATGGTATGTGTATTCGAACTCATCTATCATTGTAAGTTTCTTCAAATCCTCAAGGAATGCAATAATTTGTGACACCACTTCTGGCGTTCTTGCAAATTCTATGAATACCCTGTGTTTACCATCTTCTAATGTTCCGGGAGTTGCATCTGCATCAAGCACTGACTTGTACCCTACTTCTGCAAAACGTTCAAGGTCTCTTGCGGGTGCTTGTCCGTCTACTACCAGTCCAAGAACTAATATGTTCTTGTCATCACCCATTTTTGATTTGTATTGATCTATTGAGAAACGTTTGTTTACAACGCCTTCTAGATCCCCGGCCTTAAGACCTTCATTAACTAGTTTCATTTGTTCCTAAGTCTAAACCTGGTTCGCCTGTAGAATCTTGTGTTTCAATTTCATCTTGCCCGTGTTTCATGTTCCCTATCAATTGTTTTGGCATTTTTATTTCAACAATCCAAATATCATGTGCATCAATTTTACCTTTTGTAGTTCCTGGTCTGTAATCCTCAGGAGACTTTATCTCTCTTGGTTTTAAAAGTTCATCTTTTTTATAAGATACTTTACAACCTTTGTCGGTAAGTCTTTTTCCGCCTGCCGGATCAGGCATTTTGTCTGCAGGCCACATAAATGAACATGTTACAAAGTGCCTAGAATCTACTGGGCCAGAAAGTAATTCTCCATCTTCCCAGTTTGCGAATACGTACACATCTAACTCGTCGACGACTCTTTCGAAGTCTTTTAAAATGCCTAAAGTAGGGCCTACTGAGTATAACGATTGTACGTTTTTGATTATATCTAACACGTCATGCATAGTTCTTATTTATCTTAAAGATCTGGGTTGTAAAATATGCATACTTTATTTGGAAAATTTGTAGTAAGTATTTGTACATGAGTCGAAAACACAGACACATAAAATCACAGTCAAATCCAACCTACGAGGAACCTTATGTTATCATCGAACAGCCTACAAATGCGACCTTTATTTCAACGCAAACTATGGAAACTAATGAGGAAGAAACGAGTTTACGACAAGCGTGTGAACTTGTACATGCAGAACCAAAATTGGCTGAAGATAAGGAAACAGAAGGACAGACGTAGAAGAAGGGTGTTACTGAGATTATGGAAAGCCAGCCAATTGGCCATGCTCAAGCGGATGTACAATCAGGTTATTTGATGCCTGACCTATTTATAGATGTGGTATAAGTGATCTGCCCAGATCCTGTGTCCTTCCGCGGTTGGGTGCCTGGTGGCGTGTTTATTATTTAGATCACACAACATCATGTTGTCTACCCGTTTTTTTATGTCTATAAGTTTTTCGCTAAATTGTCTCTCCAGTTCTTTTAAATTTTTTTCCCTCAGCCATTTTACCAAAGGGTCAATCCCAATTCCTGATACCACAGGTACATATACTTCGTCTTTGATTTTTGTTTTATCGAATAACAACTGTTGCCAGGTTTTCTCTACAAAATTACATGATTTGTGATCTATTTCCATATCCCAAAAATTTGCTGAGAACCTGTGTTTGTCGGGTATTGCGGTCCTTCCACGGATTCCACGTAATACAAATGTTTCAAAATAATCTTTGCAGAACAGATCAAAATCATTTATAAATTTTGGCTTGAACCATGCAAAGTCCTCGAGATCTCTGAAAATCTCTGTAAGACAAACATGAACATATACTTCACTATATTGGCCATAAAACCCGTCGTGTATTGCTTTTTTGATTATTTGGTATTGATCTAATATCCATTTGTTGCTTTGCCCACACCAAGCGATCATCATCCAGTCTGCATTTAATTTTTCTGCAAGAAGACTTGTGTAAAATTGACTGTACCTTGACATAGTGTCGTTGTATTTTGGGCCTTGGTGAGATTCACCTAGGCTGTCACCCCAGGTCCAACTATCTCCTATACAGATGACAAGATTTTTTTTTGATTTAACACTTTCAGCAACCCATTCTCTGCCTGGCCTATCAGTCCTGTTTCCGCACCACAAGTAGGCACTATCTACCCTTTCAGGATAAAGTCTCATATTATTTCATAAATTGATCTAGCATCGCTCCGTAGGCTTTGTAGAAATGTTTGTATAATGTTTCGTATGAAATATGGTCAACTAAATTTGGTTGACCGGGCACTTGGCACTTCAAAACTTCTTTTTCCACAAGGTCTATGACCACACCTGATTGAACCAACTTGCCTGGGCCAACATTCTTCTTGGACAGTTCAACAAGCTCGTCATATGTACCTTTCATGTTTAGACTGTACTTTACGATCATATATCTTTTTTTGTTGTGCTTACTTCCCATTATGTTACCGTCCAATTCCATACACCTCTGACTGCCAAAAGCAAATACATTAACTCCATTAATGCCCTTGGTGTGTCTTTGTCTTTAAGTCCCATCCAAATCCAAATACTGCATGATATAAGTGCGACAGCCCAACCAAGCCATTGAACATCCGGATTTCCACCACTTAATGTGAAAGCACTCACCATTGCCAAAGCAAAACCTAGCCATCTCCAACCATCTATTTTTTTGTAGTACCTTATTTTCATTTCAACCTAGCCAGTTTTATCATCACACTTGCTAGATTTATTTCTGGATCAGCAACAAATGAATGGTCAACAAGTCCTTGTTTTATTATAAGTACAGCCTTGTCTTGATTGTCTTCGTCTGTTGATATGATTTCTAAGTTGTCATATAACCATCTATATATTTCTTCACATTCTTCAGGTCTCGCTTGGGCACACACAAGTTTTCTTGCTTCTTGTATCTTGCCTTGCTTGAACAGATCCACCATTTGCAGTCTGTAATCCTGTTGTCCGCTATCGCCACTTGCTGGTGGTTGCAGTTTGTTGTCACGTACATTCTGCTGAAGCATATTAATGCACTTCCTTAGATCAGGGTATGACGCTTTTACATAAGTGTCAAGCACTTCTATATCCGGAGTAACACTTTCTGTTATAAGGATTTCACAAGCCCTTGCTGTAAATTCTGTTTTGTCTATTGTTTCCATGTGGAAGCCTTGACATCTGCTGTGCAGTGCAGGAATAACTCTGTTGGGATAGTTGCAAGTCAATATGAATCTTGCTGATGTGTGATACATCTCCATCACACCACGTAGGGCCGCCTGTCCATTTGGACTCATGTAGTCTGCCTCATCTAGTAATACATACTTGTAATCACCAAACGGCATTATCTGTACGAAGTTGTTGATCTTCTCTCTAACTGTGTCCACTGAATTTTCTCTTGAAGCATTTATTTCTAGTATGTCATAACTGCTGACATCTAGTTCAGCAAACAAAACTTTTGCCAGTGTAGTCTTACCTACACCAGGAGCACCGCTTAAAAGTAAATGCGGGATTGCTTTGTCGTTAATCCATGATTGTATTTGTTGTCGTTGTGCCTCATCTCTGACCACGTACTCTTTCAGAGTCTTAGGTCTGTATTTTTCTACCCATAAATCTTTCATTTAATTTTGTCCCATATCCATTCGTGACCATAAAACATCACACTACCTGCCGGAATACTTGCAAGAGATAGTCCAAACGTATACCAAAGGTCTCCGCCTGTGACTAAAGCGTAACCCATGAACCAACCTACTCCCAAAAATTGCCAAGTACAAGTTTTCACTAGTCTTTTATATTTCATTTACTACCGTTTCTATTCCCAATCATGATCGATTGGATGTGCTGGACCTTCCTGTTCACTCTCTATTGCTTTGATACGTTTATATAACTTCTTTGAAAGTTGGTCAACGGTCTTCTGCAAGTGATCAATCTTGTCATGTAATTTTTGTAATTCTTCTTTTGACATACTGCTATATTACAGCAGTTTCCTTTGCTTGTCTATATAATTGTTCTGTAGCCATGTTTTTACCTTTGGCTTCTACTTGTATGTCGAAGTTTTCTGAGAAACTCAATGCCCAGTCATTAACTTTTTTGTTTGGTAATAAGTCTGAGTGTGCCCGGAGTTTCTGTTTTTTGCAACCTCGTTCCAATAGATCTTTGATATTATGCATTTCTGTGTGCATGGTGTCTGTCAATCCTGCAACGGCCAGGTGTTCGTCTCTTGAATATGAATAGTGCATAGAAGGCCTCACACCACGCCATGAGTCTATAACTCTCTTTACCCTATCGTCTGTGGGTTCAATGTATTCCTCATCTCTGATCCAATGGTGATGAATATCTAGTACCAATGCTAGATGTTTTTCAAGCATCAATGACTGTTCTAGTCCATGAGACATCTCGTCATTTTCTATAGTAATAAGGTTCCTTGCTTCTTGGGATAATCTCGGTAGTGCTTTTATAATACCGTCCGGTCCTTGCTTACCTGAGATGTGTACATTTATCTTGCAACCGTCTTGGAATGATTTGCCAAATCCCATCCAACGTGCCATGTCGGCATGATATTCAAATTCTTCTATGCTACGTTCAACTATATCTGGAGTGGCACTCGACAGCACACAAAATTGTCCAGGGTGGAAACTAATTTTGACATCCAATGTTCTTGCCATCTCGCCAACGGGTGCGAATAAATTCTCTAGGTGACTTTGTATGTTAGGTTGTTGCCACCATTCTTTCCAGTCTTTTTCTGTGTATCCTTGTAGCATCTCGCTACCTAGTCTGACCATTCTACGTTCAGGTGGAAGTGTGCCAACACGTTGTATCAATCTACGTGCGGCGGTTGTGTTGTGGGTCATTATATCCCATTGTCTCTGTACTGCTTCGTCTTTGTGTTCTCTTAACCAACGCATGGTTGTAGACCTACCATTTAATTCTCTGTCTTTTGCATTAACTTTCATGCCACCAAATTCGCTAGTGTCATTAAGCCATTTACAGCAAAAACCAAAACGTTGTACCATGTGTTTATTATAACAGATATTTGTGAATATGTCTAGTCAAGCAGTGTTTCCATCATAGCCCAGTGTCCTATAATATCACTACAGTGCAGTTTAAATCCGTGTTCTCTATCGATGTCTCGAAGTATCTTGTTGGCTTTGGCCATGCTCAATCCCACGTTGGCAGGTAGTTGTAACGCATTTATTGTTTTTCTTTTCAGTGCAGTTGCGGCCTGTACCCTGTGCCATCCATCGGTCAACAGATAGTATCCAGAATCCTTAATTGGTGTAACGAGTATAGGATCCCAAGCACCATCTTTCTTCAACTTGTTTATCCATGTACGTTTTTCTTTGTTTAGTGGACGTTCAACCCCTAGACCCATTTCAGCCATGGTAACGAGTTTAATTATTTCAACTTTAATTTTTTTTATTTTGATCTTCATATAATAATCAATTATAAAATATTTTCCAAATAAAAACAACTATTAAATAATTCATGCCTGCATCTTACGGAATAATAAAAAACCTATTCACAGATAATACCTTGGATGAGTGGCATGACGTGTATAAAAAAATACCAAAAACAACCACTACCGAGTACGGAGACAAATGTTGGGGAATAGATATCAATTCCTTGGCATATAGGTGGTTTATAAAGATAGTGATGCCATCTATACGGGATCAATTAGGCAGTGACCTTAACCTTATATTCAGCACATACATCGACGCTGACCATCCTTTGCTGATACACGACGATGTAAAGCCATTACCAATTGGCATAGAAGGGAAACAAGCATTCAGTGTGCTTATTCCCTACAGTGTCGATCATAAAAAGGACACTTTTGAAAAGGTAGGCACTTGTTTTTATGACAACAACAAAAAAATGATAGAACGTGTGTCATGGGAACAAGGAAGTATGATATGGTGGCAGAGCAATCTTCTTCACAGTAGCACTGACTTCAGGGCAGAAGGCATAAAATCAAAACAGTATTTCGTTACTCACACCTATGTATAACAGGGAAAAGTTAATTCATCCGGCACTACCACCTTTAGACACGGAGGAGTTTGATAACTTAAGAGCGGCAATAACTGTGCCCGATGTAAGAGATTTTGATATAGGCAAATTTAAAAGTTCCGCGGCTCAACACTTTACAAATAACGATTCAAATAGACTTTCTGGCTTTGAATCATTTCCACAAAAAGATTTAATAGTTGGTTGTCAACAATATGTTGATAATCTAATCTCGAAAAATGGCATTAATGGTTTGCAAATATTTGAACATGACTATCATTACTATCAAAGGGTAAATCCAGATATAAAATACGTCACTTTAGACACATTGGATAACACAAAACCTGTGCTTATGGCTATGCCTTTTCCTGGACACCTTGGGAAACATCGGAATCTTGAAAAAATTATTGCAGTATGTAATGAAAGGAATATAGATTTACATCTCGACTGTGCTTGGCTTGTTGCCGCTTTTGATATTGAATTTAATTTTAATCAACCCTGCATAAAAAGTTTTGCTATGAGTTTCAGCAAAGCCTATTCTTTGAGCTGGAACAAAGTGGGAGTAAGGTGGTCGCGAGAGAAAAATAATCAAGATACAATTACTATATTGAATCAAACAAATGCTTTATCCAAACACACCCTATACGTTGCAAAGCAATACATGGATAGATTTCCGATAGATTATGTTTGTAAGAAATATAAAAATGAGTATTTTAAAATTTGTCAGTCATTGAAACTAAGGCCATCTAATATTATTCATGCTTGTTTCAGTATTGAACGATCCAAGCTCTATGGATTGAAAAACTTTTTTAGTTAATCCGTTTCGTAATCTATGTAATCTATGTTCTGTATTATTTGCCATTCAGGCCCTTTAGGCCATGGTTTATCTCTTGCTGGGTAACTGTTCTCGTCTGATATTTCTCTAAACTTGTTTGCACAAGGTGGACCACAAAAAGGTTTAATCACTCTCTTGTCGTACTTAGAATCGTGTATGCTGTCGTACCAGTAAATTGCGTTGATGAATGTTTTTTTACAGACGTAACAGGTGTGTATCTTAGTCATTGCCAGGGAGTTTGGTCATCTGTTGGGCACCGCCCATGTTGATGTACCCTGCCTTGTGCCTATTAAAATCAGGTTCTTCTTCTGAGACTAGCAATATATCGTTCTCGTCTATCATTCGTACCTCCAATTCAATACCGATATCACCTGCTGATCCTTTTTCTTTTCTTTTGATTTTGAAAGCTCTC
>Ga0209535_1001674_pt1 | contig 14853 bp, 16 predicted proteins | sample LinPmetageLP28_FD_184041 | JGI IMG/M metagenome (GOLD analysis project Ga0209535, IMG submission 184041) | Marine viral communities from the Pacific Ocean - LP-28 (SPAdes) (version 2) | ecosystem: Environmental > Aquatic > Marine > Oceanic | place: Pacific Ocean | collected 2009-08-22 | reverse complement strand
TACCCTGAACTATTTAAGCAAGGAAATGAAGAAGGAGCTAACTATGGAGCAGAGGCAAACTTTGGCATCAAGTGGAGTTGGTATCAATCAGTTTATGGAATCGCTAAAGGAGATGTCACCAAATTTGATGAAGTCACTAAATTAAATGTAAACACAGCTCTACTATATTTGGTTTTTGAAAAAGAGAAACAAGAGTTGGAAGCAAAAAGAATAAAAAGAAAATGAAAGGTTTTTACAACATAACGGATAAGATCAAAACAGCATTTCAAGCTGAACCATTTACTAATACAGTAAGCTTTGGTAGCATTGATGATGTTGATTTAGACAAGCAATCTATATTTCCTTTAGCACACATCATAGTTAATACAGCAACGGTAGGAACTAAAACAACCACATTTAATATTTCAGTCCTTGCAATGGACATTGTAGACATTAGTAAAGAAGAAGCTACGGATAAGTTCGTAGGAAATGACAATGAACAAGATGTACTAAACACGCAATTAGCATTATTAACAAGGGTGATTAATGAATTACAAAGAGGGGATTTATATACTCAATTATATCAGGTGGCTGGTGATGTCAGTTGTGAGCCTTTTGTGGATAGGTTTGAAAACAAACTTGCAGGATGGACTGCAACATTTGATGTCTTGGTACAGAACGATATGACAATTTGCGACTAATGGATTTTAAACAAACAAAAGCAGCGTTAGAAAGTTTTGCAAAGTTTGTGATTAAACAATCACGCACTAACTTAACTAAAAAGAAAAAGAATGTTACATCTTCTTTATATGAAAGCTTGGGTTATGATTTAAATGTTAGTAAGAATAGTTTTTACTTAGAGTTCTATATGGATGAATATGGAGCTTTTGTTGATGAGGGTGTTAAGGGTAAAAAAAGCAATTACCCTGAAAATAGAAACAGTAGATTTAGTTTTAATACTAAACGACCTCCAATGCAACCATTAGCAGATTGGGCAAAGAAAAAGAATATAAGATTAAGAGATGCAAAAGGAAAGTTTAAAAAAGGTAATTATAAAACGATTGGATTTATATTAGCCAAAAGCATATTCGAAAAAGGAATTAAAGCAAGTTTCTTTTTTACCAAACCATTTGAACAAGGCTTTGAAAAGCTTCCTAATGAATTGGTAGACAAGTTCGCATTAGACATAGATGATTTATTAGATTTTACACAATGAGCAAAATAAACGCAAGAAGTCCATATTACTTAACATACGTTACACCTTCAGTTCCAAGTCCTGAGTTTACTTGTACGATTGCCAACCTATCGGATTACACAGTTGACACAAATGGAACGGTGTCACTTCCTAATTTAGATTATGGATATATAGAATCATTTACTAGCACAGCAGGTGATTTTGCTAATGACAAATTTGCAGCAGTAAGTAGTCAAACAGTTAGAACAGTAGTTTTTAAAATTGTAATACCTGATGGATTCTCGAACTCAGGAACTGGGTATTTACTATGCTCAAAAAATGCAACTCAACAAGTTGGTGACTGCTCTGGTGGACCAACTGCAAACGGAAGTATCCCTGCGCAATCTATGACAGCAGGAGGTGACACAGACACAGTAAACCTTGCTTCTTATTTTAACGCTGGATCAGTAGCTATTGCAGGATATAGAATTGTAAATCCTCATAAGTCATTTGTAAATATGAGCATCTCAGGAAGTACATTAACCCTTACATCTTTAAATGTAGGAGGAACTAATGTGGTTTATGTTCAAGCGTTTGACAACGGTGCAAATACTTGTATTGCAATTCAGTCTATAAGTGTAACGGTTACCGTTTCAAATAGCCTTGGATGTACAGCATCAAGTGGAGTAGACTCAGTAGGTTTAACAGGAGGAAGCATCGCACAAAATGGAACAATTACCAATCCAAGTTTAATTGGAACAATAACACAATACAGATTAAGCGCAACAGGTTCAGCAGTTACATCACCACTTGCAGCAAATTCTGGAAGTTCTGCTCAGAATGTTACTTTGTACTTTGTAATAACAGTTCCAGCAGGATATGCAAATGCAGGAGGAACACCTTTAGTTTGTTCTAAATTATTTAGTCAACCGGGATCAAGCCTTGTAGCTTTTAATTGTGATACTACAACGCTAACAAATCAATCTATATATACAGATGGAACAATTAAGACTGGTGATTCAACGGTGGGAACAATAGAAACAACAACACCAATTAAATTTGATTCAGTCACAACTGCAACACAAAGATCGATTAATTTTAATATTAGAGTGCCTTCAGGCTATTCAAATTCAGGAAATTTATTTCCTTGTACTAAGTCAATTGCTCAACCTCCAACAGATAACCCTTGCGGATCAAATCTTTATTATATACAACAAAGTTTTGTAGGCGAAGCACCAGAGGACTTTTGTCAAAATAGTTTTGGTGGCGCATCTACTCCAATCAAATCAACTGCAACAAGTTTAGGCGATGCTACAAATGCTACTGTATGTTCTACGGTATTTGGAACAACCGATCCTGCTGCACCTTGGGTAGGAAGAGATAAATACTATCGAGTAGAAAGCTTTCAAAATAAAAGTTCAATCTCAAGTAGTTCTGGACCTTTTCATATTTGGAGAATAAGTAGCAGCGGAATAGTAACCGAAGTTTACAGATGGGATTGTCAAGGTGGCGGAAATGGTAATGGCTTTCAATTATAAAATATAAAAAATGGCAACATTAAAAACTGTAAATCTAAGCATCTATATATATAGCGGAACATCTGGAAGCTATACAGATAGCGATTTAAAATATACTTTACAAAAGTCAATTATAAGCTTTCAAAATAACATAGTTTTTGAGATTGCTGAAATAGTCAGGGACTACATAGATGTCACTTTTAATAACGATTATGTTTCCAAAACTGTTTGGGTAACAACAATTGCTGGATTAGTAGATGACACAGATACGGTCTTTACTTATGGGTCACCTGTAACAAATACAAGTTTAGCTTTTGATGGGTATGGTTTTTACGAAGATGAAATAAACCCTCAGTTGACCGCTTATGATTTAATTAGTAGTAGTACCATTTATTTGCCAGAAAGTACAGCAGGAAAGCTCCCTGTGTACGCAGCGACTACTGGAAGCGTTGTTATTGACTCAGCAACTACTACAATAACAGACAACGGAAACACAAACCAAAAAATTCAGTATGTAACCATCCCTGCAAACACTAACACAATAGCTGTAAAAAATAGCGGAGGAACAACACAGAAAACCATAACGGTTGTAAATGTATGTGAGCCAAAATTCACACCTTACAAAGTTACTTTTGTAAATCGCTTTGGTGCATTCCAAGATTTATACTTCTTTAAAAAGACTACAGAAAGCTTTAATGTAACTGACGAAAAGTTTAAAAGAAACATTATAAACAGCTCAACAGTAACCTATGGAGTAAATCAAGCGCAACAAACTAGGTATAATATAAATGCAACTTCTAGCATAACTTTAAACACAGGGTTTATAAAAGAGGATATGAACGACACAATCGAGGAGTTGTTTTTGTCAGAAAACATTTGGATCAGATACAACAACAAAACCCTTCCGATTATTCCTAAGACCAAAACGCTACAATTTAAAACGGTCTTAAACGACAAACTAATTGATTATACTATTGATTTTGAATTTGCATTTGATAAAATAAACAACGTTAGATGATAGCACTTCAGCTTTATATCTTAGGTCAACAAGTTGAAATGTTTGATGATGAAACGGTAAATCTATCGCAAAGCATCCAAGATGTTAAAGACATTGACAAAATATTTACTGAGTTTACACAGACCTTTTCTGTACCTGCAAGTAAACTAAACAATATAATTTTTAAACATTTTTACAATTCTGACATAGTAGACAACCCTGACCAACCTGATGTTAGTTCTTATGATGGAAGAAAGAAAATAGATGCAGAGCTGTTTCTTAATTACAAGCCTTTTAAGAAAGGTAAAATAAAACTTGAGGGTAGTAGCTTAAAACTAAACAAACCTCACACATATAGGCTTACATTCTTTGGGGATACGGTAAACCTAAAAGACTTACTTGGGGATGCTAAATTAAGCTCGTTAGAATTTTTATCTAAATTTCAATTTAACTATACAGATGCTAATTTATTAGCTTCACTTACTACTGGTATAGACATAACTTGTGAAGGGGTTAAATATGACAGGGCAATAATAACTCCATTAATAACAACTCAGCAAAGATTAGTTTATGACTCAACAGCTGCAACTGCTACAACAGACGAACTTGCTAATTTATATTATGATAGCGGTTCAGCTTTAGGGGGCGTTAGCTCGTCACAGTTAAAACCTGCCTTGAGTGTTTACGCTATAATAAAAGCTATCGAATTTCAATACTTTAAACCTTCTGGCTTTAGTTTTTCACAAGATTTTTTTAGCATTAACAACGCATCATTTTCTGATTTGTATTTGTGGCTTCACAATAAAGAAGGTAATTTATTTACAGATCAAAACACTAATGTAAAATTTGACAAGCTAGTAAATGCATCAGCTCCTACTAATTATGATCCTCTTGTAAGTTTAAAAGGTGGTACGTTTAAAACAATTGACTACGGTGATCCTAGATCAAACATCAAAATTAATACAGTAAATTCATCTACTTTAAAATATAGCATTTTAGTATATGTTAATGGCGAACTATGGAAAAGCTTTGATGACTTAACAGGTGACTCTGGTAAGCTTGAGCTTGGAAGTTTCCCTGCAAATGAATCTATACACGCTGAGTTGGCTAACGCTGATGTCGGAAGGTATAAGATAAATTGGGAAATTGCTAGAACTAGAGATAGGGGAATTTTTGGTAACAAATCTTACAGTAGATTTTTAGAACAATTTGTAGATGTAGGAACTGATAAAATTTTATATGTAGCAAATCAAATTCCTGATATAAAAATTATAGAGTTTTTACAAGGGCTTTTTAAAATGTTTAATCTGACTTCTTATATAACAAATAATAAAGAAGTTAAGATTCAAGCTTTGGATGACTACTATGCAAACAGCGAGGTTTACTGGGACATTACTAAAGACTTAGATAAGGAATCTGCAATGGTGGACACCGTTTTACCTTATAGAGAAATAACGTTTGCTTACGAAGGTTTAGAAAGTTTTTTAGCAGAAAATCACAAAGAGCAATTCAATAAAGAATGGGGGTCTATAAGCTACAGCGGTGATGCAAAACTAAGCGGTTCTGTATATGAAATTAAAGTTCCTTTTGAGCATTTTAAATATGAACGGTTATTTAATATAAATAACAATACTAGAACAGACATACAAGTTGGCTGGAGCGTAGACTCTTCACAATCTCCAGTTCTTGGAAAACCTCTTTTATTTTATCCTGAAAAAGTTACTGGAACTCCTATTGGCGTAAAGCCTATTGCAGCAAGTGGTGTTTCTTCACAATCAACTTATTTTATTCCTTCAAATTCTTTGCATCTTTTTCCAAGAGTAGATGGAATTGTTAGTGGTCCAGATACTAGCGACAATTTAAATTTTAATGCTGAAGTAAATGAGTATACTGGAAACCCATTTATTAAAAGTTTATTTTATAAATACTACAAAACATACATTGAAGAAATCTTTGATAAAAGGCGAAGGCTAACAAAAGTTAAGGCATATCTTCCAGTATCAACTTTGCACAGTTTGTCCTTGGCTGATAAGATTGTCATCTTCAATAAGGCTTACAAAATCAATAAAATACAAACAAATTTTGAAACATTATTAAGTTCTTTAGAACTAATAAACATCACAGAGGATGCTGCTATAATTGTTCCTGCTAAATTTTTGCCTGACAATGATTGTGATGTTACTGCTGATAGCACTTTTATCTTTGCTGATAATTCATCTTTTACTGCTGACAAAAATTGTAATACTGAAGGTTTAGAAATAATTTCACCAGTTGAAGAGATTCCAAAAGACACCGCATCGAGTAACAAGGTGATAAATCCAACACCTACAATTCCTTTATTTGTAGACAGACCACATTTAGAGTTTTTACAACCTACCGCATCGACAACAACACAAGTTTCATTAGCAATGAAAGTTACAAGACTAGGTATTTTAGGCGAAGTAAACCAGATTGATGAGTATGGTTTCTTTTATTCAGAAACAGCAAACGATCTTTTATCAAACGATGTAGCAACTTTAAAAGGAATATCAAGTGTAACAAATATAAAATTTGAAACCGATACTGATTCTAAATACAGGCTTCCTAGTGAAGTAAGGTTTACCGTAAAAGGACTTACTGCTCCAGATTATATTTATTCAAGAGCGTATGGCATAACAAGTAATGATGCTAACTACAAAACAGGATCGCTTGTGATGTCAATGCAAACAGCTAGAACAGCATTTACACCATCTATTGTAGGAGTTGAGGGATATATAAGAAGATATGATTTGCCTATAAGCTCAAGTAAAAGAACTATAAGAATAAGAAATCGAGATAATACATTTACAGAATTTGCAAATATAACAGGTGCTAAAATATATTCTACAATGGTTCCTATTGTGGTTGAGGGAAATGCCTATTCTTTTGTTCCTGCTAATGATTCAGGTACTACTTACTCTCATAGTGGTATGGACTTAGATGCTATTTCTAATTTTTATTATGGATCAACTGGGTATGATACAAATGACAGATCAACTGCCGAAGGTTATGCAAGAGAAGTTGGAAGAACAAGAGGAGAAATTGGAAGAGGGATTTATCAATTTTCAAACAGATCAAGTCAATCTGATGTGATTGTTCCTTTAAAAGAAGGATTTAATTTATTTAAGAATCCAAGATTACTTACAGATTTAACACCACATCCGCCAGATGGATACTATGCTTTTTATGGTTACAACCTAAGCGGACAACAGACTTACAACTCAGGAATTTCAGCACTTGTTTTAAATGGTGTTTGTTCTAACGTAGAAATATTTTATTAAAATGATAGCAAATATATTGGGCTTATTAGAGATAGCCAAAAAACAAAAGATTAGCGGTAAGTATACTTCAATAGCTTTAGGCAAAAACAAATATCCTGAATCTGTAAAAGAAGCGTATCAACAATTCAAAAAAGAATTATGGCAACAAGAAAAGTAAGCGTAGAAATAGAAGCTACTACATCAGGTGCAGTAACTGAACTTGAAGGTTTAAAACAAGAAGTAGAAAGGTTAAATAAAGCAGTAGCAAAAAACAACAAAGAAACACAAAAAGGACTTAAAGATGTTGAAAAAAGTGCGGAGGGAACATCAAAAGGAGTTAGGGGTATTGGCAACGCTTTAAAAGGTGCAGGTATTGGTCTAGCCATAGCAGCATTTGCAAAGTTAGTTGAAGTTTTTAATGAAAACCAAAAGGTATTAGATTTCTTTAATATAACATTTGAAGCATTAAGTTTAGCATTCAATGACTTTTTTAATTTTTTAAATAATAACATTGGAACTGTAATTGACTATTTTAAACAGTCTTTTGAAGATCCGATGCAAAATGTAAAGGACTTTGGGAATGCTATAAAAGAAAACTTAATTGAAAGGTTTGAAAGTTTTTTAGATACATTAGGATTTTTAGCAAGTGCAGTAAAAAAAGTATTTAGCGGTGATTTTGCAGGAGCTTTAGATGATGTAAAACTAGCAGGAAAAGAAAGCTTAGATGTTCTTACAGGTGTTAATGATTCGTTTGATAAATCGGTTGAAGTTGTTACTAAGGTAACTAAAAGCATAACTGATTATACTAAAAGCACTATCGACTCTGCAAAAGCTATTGTTGAATTAAATAGACAAGCTGAATTAGCAAGTGTAATAAATCAAGGCTTAATTGAAAAGTATGACAGACAAGCAGAACAGCAACGTCAGATAAGAGATGATGAAACCAAAACTATTGCAGAGCGTATTGCAGCAAACGATAAACTTGGTGAAATATTAGACGAGCAAAGAACTTTAATGCTTGAAAATGCAGCCGCAATAGAAAGAGCAGCACAAGCACAGTTTGACAAAAACGGAAATGATGCTAATCAAATAGCTTTACAAGAAGCTAAAAATGAAGCCGCTGCTATTGAAGCACAAATAGAAGGCTTTAGATCAGAACAATTAATTAATAAAATAGGACTTGAAAAAGAACTAATTGACTTAAAAACAGAAGCTGATGAAGCTGAACTTGAAAGGTTAGAATTAATTGCAGAAGCCAAGAAAAAAGAAAGAGAAGATATCTATAAAAACTTAGATGCAGTAATTGATGCAGCAGGTCAAGAATCAGCTATTGGAAAAGCTTTATTTTTAGCTAAAGAAGCAATGAGAATTAAGGAAATGATTGCAGAAGCAAAAGCAACACTACAAAAAATTACATTATCAGCTGCGGAAGCACAAGTAGCAACTGCAACAGGAACAGCTAATACAGCAAAAGTGGGTTTTCCTCAGAATATACCTTTATTAATAGCCTTTGCAGCACAAGCGGTTGGTATAATAGCAGCGGTTAATTCAGCAGTTGGAGCAGCTAAAGGAGCAGCATCATCCGCAGGAGGTGGAGGTGGTGGAGGTTCAGTAGCATCTGCACCAGCAGCACCAGTTTTTAATGTTGTAGGAGCAGCACCAGAGAACCAATTAGCACAAGCAATAGGAGATAAGGAAAGCAAACCACAAAGAGCATTCATAGTAGCATCAGATGTAACATCTCAACAAGCACTAGATAGAAATATTGTAGAATCAGCATCAATTTAAAACAAAAAAGTATAAATTTTATTGTATATATATGGACATAATTGAATTATTTATAGAAGATGGAGATGATCCAATAGGAATTGAAGCTATTTCTGTTGTAGAATCACCTGCAATCGAAGAAGATTTCATTGCACTTAAAGACCATCAGGTTAAATTTGCTGAAATTGATGCTGAAAAGAAGATATTATTAGGCGCAGCATTGATTCCGAACAAGCCTATTTACCGTAAAAACGGAGAAGATGAGTATTATATTTACTTTTCTAAAAAAACAGTACGCAAGGCTAGTGAATTATTCTTTATAAATGGCAATCAAAACAACTCAACACTAGAACACGAAATACCTTTGACTGGATTATCAGCAGTAGAATCTTGGATAATAGAAGATGAGGTGCAAGATAAGAGTAGAAAGTACGGTCTAAGCTTACCTGTTGGTACTTGGATGGTATCAATGAAGGTAAACAATGACGAAATTTGGAACGATTACGTCAAGACAGGTAAAGTAAAAGGATTTAGTATTGAAGGATACTTTGCAGACAAACTAGAAAGACCAAAAGATAAAGTAAAAGATGATTTATCAAAAAAAGACAAAACGTCTTTAGAATCTAAGGTTATAGATGGAAGAATGGCTTACGATACAAAAGAAGAAGCTATTGCAGTATCTGAAGAAATGGGATGCGGTGGTTATCACACCCATAATCTTGATGGACAAGAATGGTTTATGCCTTGTGAATCACATAACTTAAAAGCTCCTTGTTATGATGGATATGAAATGATAGGAACTAAAATGAAGAACGGTAAAAAAGTACCTAATTGTGTACCAATAAAACAATCTAAAATGAGTAAAGAAGAAAAAGCTCAAGATGTAATAAACGAACTTAAAAATTTACTTTCGTAAATGGAAAGATATTCAAGTCCTACTACTGACAAAAGAGCGTGTTTATGCAAAGATGGAATTAATTATTCACGAGAATGCTGCACAGGAGAGTTAAGCGCACAAGGTATCGGAAACATAACTAAAACATCTATTACTAGATACTACACAGTTACAAACTGCAATGGAGGGACTAAGCATATCCATACCCACGATTTAAATTTAACAGTAGGTAATATTTACTATTTAGTTTTTAAACATCACAACCATACAGACTGTTATACGATAACCGCAACAAGAGCATCAGGAAATTTTGAAATAACAACAGCAACCGCATATAATAACTGCACAGTTTGTCAAGCTGCAAATTAATCAATAAATAAATTATGAAACCAGACGTTAAAAAAATACTTACTAAGTTAAGTGAAAAAGATCTAAAACAAAAAAAATTATCAAATGTTGAATTATCAGTTGTTGGTGATGCATCTAAATTACTTTCTGTAACAAAGCAAATAATTAAAAGACTAGAAAAAGATGGTGATGCATATGTAAAACTCCATCAATCAATACAAAATGACGGAGATAAACTAATGTCTTATTTTGATACAGCCAATAGGCTTAAGGATAAACTTGAACAAGGCGCAAAAGATCTAGGTATGGAACCTTCACCTGTTGTTAAATTATTAAACGATTTGACTTATACGATGCTGACTTTAAGAAAAAGGCTTACATTTTAAAAAGATAACAATCTAATAATTAAATTATTGTATATATATGAAAGCACAAGATATGTTAAATAAAGTAAAAGAACTTATTGGGGTCGAACTCCAAGAAGAAGTAAAGTTAGCACAGGCTACTTTAGAAAATGGTACTGTTATTGAAAGTGAAAGCTTTGAAGCAGGATCAGAAGTCTTTATCGTTAGCGAAGAAGAAAGAGTAGCTTTACCTGTTGGGGATTACACTTTAGAAGATGGTGAAATTTTAATTGTTGAAGAAGAAGGCATTATAGCATCTATCGGAGCAATTGAAGAGGAAGCACCAGCCGAAGAAGAAGTGGAAGCAGCAGATGAAGAAGAAAAGGTTTACGCAACTAAAGAAGAACTTGCAGAACTTAAAACAATGATTGAAGAAATTAAAGCAATTATTGAAAAGCAAGAAATGTCTAAGGTTGAAGAAACTGTAGAAGAAAAAGACTTAGAGCTTTCAGCGGTTGAAGCACCAGTAGAAAAGGTAAAGCACAATCCTGAAGCAACAAACGAACAAGAATTAAATCTATTAAGCCAAAAAAGACAAGGCAATTCTACAATGGATAGAGTTTTAAGAAGATTAAATAACTAATAAATAAAAAAAAATGAGTACAACAATTTCAACAACTAACGATGTTCTAAGAGCAAGATCAAAACAGATTACTCTTACGGATTCAGCTCAGATTTATGCTAACCAAGCAGGTAGCGAAATCAACATTGCAACAGATGCTAAGGTTATTACTTTACCGTTAATCGATGCCAACAATATTGGTATGGAATTTACAGTTCGTAATACAGGCGCTAATGGAAACAACATTGTAACGATTGCACCAAACGCTGCTGATGGATTTAATGGTTCTATTACTCAAGCCGCTGCTATTGGTTCAGCTAGTGGAACAGTAGACAAGGATTTAATAAACACAAAAGCAACTGCACTAAGCGGTGATTTCGTAACAGTAAAAGCCATTGCATTGACTAAGTGGTTTATCACTAGCGGTCAAGGTATTTGGGCTTCTCAATCATAATAATAATTAATAAAAAATAAATAAAATGGCTACAACTACGTCTATTACAACTTCGTATCAAGGAGAATTTGCAGGAAAATATGTTTCTGCTGCGCTTCTAAGTGGGGCAACTTTGGCTAATGACCTTATTACTATCAAACCAAACGTAAAGTTTAAAGAAGTAATGAAAAAGGTTTCTAGCGATGCTATCGTCAAAAATGGCTCCTGTGATTTCGATTCCACATCAACTTTGACTTTAACTGAAAGAATTTTACAGCCTGAAGAGTTTCAGGTAAACTTACAACTGTGTAAAAAAGACTTCGTATCTGACTGGGAAGCAATTTCTATGGGATATTCAGCTTTTTCTGATCTACCTTCTAGCTTTAGTGATTTCTTAATCGCTCACGTGGCAGGTAAAGTTGCACAAAAAACTGAAAACACAATCTGGAGCGGTACAAACGCAAACGAAGGTGAATTTGATGGTTTCACAACTACTCTATTAGCTGATGCTGACGTTGTAGATGTAGGCGGAGGAGCGGCTGTAACGGCTGCGAATGCCGTAGAAAAAATCGGCTTGACAGTAGATGCAATTTCTCAAAATGTCTATGGCGCAGAGGACTTACAAATTTTTGTTTCTAGCAATGTGATGAGAGCTTACGTTAGAGCATTAGGAGGTTTCGCTACAAACATAGGAGGAGCAGGTACAGACAACAAAGGGACACAATGGTATAGCGGAGGAGCTGTCACATTTGATGGAATTCCTTTAGTTCTTGCGCAAGGATTAACAGCAAATAAAATGGTTGCTGCTGAAAAGTCTAACTTATTTTTTGGAACTGGTCTTCTATCTGATCAGCAAGAAATTAAGGTAATTGATATGGCTGACATTGATGGTTCTCAGAATGTAAGAATCGTTATGAGATACACAGCTGGAATTCAACACGCTATCGGTTCAGACATCGTTCTTTACTCTTAGTAAATAAACTAACTTAAAGGGTGGGTGAGCCAATGAGCCTACTCACCCTTTTTTAATACATAAAAAAAATGGCTTGTGATTTAACACTTGGTAGAAAAGAACCGTGTAAAGATTCTATTGGCGGTCTGAAGAATATTTATTTTGTTGCATTTGGAGGTTTAGGTACGGTATCTTTAACAAATGATGAAATAACAAATTTAACTGGAGCTTCAGGAAGTTTGACTGCATTTAAATACGAATTAAAAGGAAATTCTAGCTTCGAACAAGCTATTACTTCTTCAAGAGAAAATGGTACAACTTTCTTTGACCAAACTCTTACTTTAACATTAAAAAAATTAACAAAGGAAGATAACAAAGAATTAAAACTTTTAGCGTACGGTAGACCTCACGTGGCTGTTGAAGATTACAACGGTAATGTATTTATGATGGGAACTGAAAATGGAGCTGAAGTTACTGGAGGAACAATAGTTACAGGTGCTGCAATGGCTGACCTTAGTGGTTATACATTAACCTTAAACGCACAAGAACCTTTACCTGCTAACTTTATGGATTCAGATACAAAAGATGTCGATTTCCCATTCAGTGTTGTAGATTACGCAGGATTAGATGGTACGGTTACAATTACTTTAGGAACAAACTCTTAATAAGATTGTGTTTTATAGAAATTAGAGGGCTTTATGTCCTCTTTTTTTTGTTAATTATTTGTTTATTAAAAATAATGTTGTACGTTTGTAAAGTCAATAATGACAAAAACAAATAAAAGGTGTTAAGAGCATCACAAAGATTTCAATACAACAAAAAATTTTTTAGATGATTTAATTACAGTTAAAGACTGTAAAAAAGTGGAAGAACAATTTGACGTAGTTCATTTATTGGTAATGCTTTCCGATGAAGCCTATGATCAAGATTTTATTGAAAGAGCTGACGAATTAAACCAAGCTGTACAAAATTTAAAAAAACTCTTTGATTTTCCTTGTTTTGATTCTGCAAAAGATGAAAAAATATTTTGGGAACATTTTTATTTAAAAAAAGAATATTTAATTGAAGAACAAGAAAAGAATCCTTTAAAAGTTGCACATAAAGATTTATTATATAATTTATCAAAATTGTAATATAATAAAACTTTTATTTTAATACCCTTACAGAAATGTAGGGGTTTTTTTGTCTTATAAATAACAAAAACAATAAAATATTATTGTATATATATGATTATACTACAAGAAAGCGGATCAGCACAAAATATTGATTTCATACCACGACAATACACAAGTGGTTCTTCTTATACTGTAAAGATTTTAAACGAATCAACAAACAAACAAGTATACAGCCAAGCAACTACAGGAATAACTCAAAAACTATATTACAATAGATATAGCGCAGTATTTCCAGTAAAACAAGATATTTTTTACATACTAACAATTCTTTCTGGAACTGATGTGATATTTAAAGATAAAATATTTTGTACCAATCAAGCAGTTGCTGATTACACAATAAACAACGGTGAGTATGTTTCAAACGACACAGATAATGAATTTATTTTCGCATAATGGATAATTTACACATAGTTAATTTAGCATCATACAATCGACCTAAGATTACGGAAGATAAAAAACGTAAATGGGTAAATTATGGTGAGGATAACAATTACTATTCTTATTTAATTGATTTATATACCAATTCAACGACCAACAACGCAATTATAAACGGAGTTAGTCAAATGATATACGGTAAGGGAGTAGATGCTTTAAATAACAGTTCCAAGCCAGATGAGTATGCAGCTTTAAGATCAATATTTAGCAATGAAGATTTAAGAAAGATTTCTTTAGATTTAAAACTACTAGGAGAGGCATCATTTCAAGTTCTTTATAAAGATAGTAAGGTTGTAAAATCAGAACACTTTCCAAGGCAAACTTTGAGAGCTGAAAAATGTAACGAAGATGGAGACATTGAAGCTTATTATTATTTTCACGATTGGTCTAAATTAAAGCCAAACGATAAGCCTTTAAGAATTGCTTCTTTTGGATTTGGTAACGGAAAGGAATCTGAAATTAAAATTATAAAGCGATACGTTTCTGGATACGATTATTATGCTCCTGTGGATTACCAAGGAGGTCTAGCATATGCTGAACTAGAAAATGAAATATCAGACTACCTCATCAATGATGTACAAAACGGTTTCAGCGGAACTAAAGTAGTTAATTTTAATAACGGAGTACCTGATAGGGATAAACAACTTCAGATCAAGTCTGATGTAATGCACAAACTATCAGGTGCAAGAGGTGAAAAGGTTATTATTGCTTTTAACAACAATGCAGAAAGCAAAACAACAATAGATGATGTTCCTTTAAACGATGCTCCTGCTCATTACGAATACCTTTCAAATGAATGTACTGGTAAGCTTATGGTTTCACACCGTATTACTTCGCCATTGCTTTTAGGTATTAGAGATGGAAATTCTGGACTAGGAAACAACGCAGACGAAATAAAAACTGCTTCACTACTATTTAACAACGTAACTATTAAACC
>Ga0209535_1001671_pt1 | contig 14860 bp, 24 predicted proteins | sample LinPmetageLP28_FD_184041 | JGI IMG/M metagenome (GOLD analysis project Ga0209535, IMG submission 184041) | Marine viral communities from the Pacific Ocean - LP-28 (SPAdes) (version 2) | ecosystem: Environmental > Aquatic > Marine > Oceanic | place: Pacific Ocean | collected 2009-08-22 | reverse complement strand
AATGACCTATCTGGAATAGTATTTACAGCTATTGCTAATGCGTGTAAGTATTCTCCATGACCATGTTGATGATTAGTAGTAAATTCTTTTCTAACCCAACATTTAAAATGAGGTATGTTACTAATTAAATATGACATTATTTATATCCACCACCAGCTTTTTTATAAGCCTTAGCTACCATTTGTGCTTTACGAGCTGACCATTGACCAGGCTTACCGCCTTTACTACCAGCTTTAATTCTATTAAATATACGTTTACGCATAGTAGGTTTAGTGTAATTACCAGCTTTATTGACTGTTGATTTTTTTGCTCTACTCATTATATAAACTTAGCTAAAAATACAACGCCAACAATAAATGGATAAACCGCCCATATCATATTATCTAACTTATCAAATCGTTTTGAACCATCTTCTAATCTTTTATCAATACTTTTATATAACGCTCTACATTCTCTTTCATGAGACTCTATAGCATTTAAAGCATCTTTAGCAGTAGCCATTACTTCTTTGGTGCAACTTCTTTAGCTTTACCAATATTCATAGCTAACATATCTACAAGTTTATATAGCTTTCCAATCCAAACATCATCTTTAGGTGTTGGTGTAGATGCAGCTATTATGCTACTTATAGTTACAATAGCAGTAACCCAAGTTACTATATTCATTAATATGTCCATTATTTACCTCCTTCGGTATTTTCTGATTTATCTTCTAATACTTCATCTGCTTTTTCTTTAGTAGATTCAATAAATGATTGTTCATATGAACGTAAACTAGGCATTAGTTCATCTATTTCAAATTGCAATTTTAAAATTTTATTTCTAAGACTTTCGACATGAGCTGCAAAAACTTTTTGTTCTGGAGTCATATCTGACTTTAAAAGTTCTTTATCTCCTATTATAGCTTTAGGTTCATTTTTAGTTTTATTATTATCCATGCTTCTCCTATGGTTTTATGCACACTTGTCGGTGTGTTTGGTTTATAAATCTATTCTTACTACCAAGGTACTCCCCAGCTTGTAGATGGTGTCTTGCTTTTAGTAATTTGTGCAGCTACTTTAGTTTCTACATTAGTAACTTCTTCTGAACCTAATGTTGCTTTTATCCAAGCTACTACATTAGCTTCTGTAACACTAGCATAAGCTACATAGCCATCAGCACTAGCGTCTGGAGTATAAGACTCCATTCCTGATACTGTACCTGTATGAGTTACTGCTGAGTCTCCAGAGCCTACTACTTCTGAATTTGTACATTGCCATGCAGCGTGTACTATCCCTTTATCAGAGTCGTTGTTGTACTCTGTGTTTGTTATTGACCATGTTACTGCCATTTTATTTCTCCTTTTAATTAAAAATTTTTTATCTTGATATCGTCCAAGGTACGTTTGTTATTTTAGTTGGTGTTTTACATTTAATAATTTCTTTAGCTACTTGTGTTTCTATTTCAGTAACCACTGAATCTGTAAGAGATGTTTTTATCCACACTATAATATTAGATTCAGACAAACTATCAAATTGTTTATAATCAGAATTACTAGGATTTGGTTCATATTCTACTACACCTGTTACCTTGCCAATATAGTCTTTAGCAGTATTTCCTGAACCTATTGTTTCTGTATCACTAGCTACCCAATGTACTTTTGTTACGCCTTTGTCAGAGTCGTTGTTATATTCTAAATTTTTTATTGACCATGTTACTGCCATTTTTTTTCTCCTAAATTATTCACTTGATACAGATACACCACCACCACCTAATACAATTACACGAGCACGTAATGTTGGTGAAGTATCTGCTGTAACTCTCATTCCATCATTTAAAGCAGCTACAGTAAAGGTACTTACGCCACTTGCCAGTGTTTTACTAATTTGTGTTAATGTACCACCACCTCCTCTAGGTGTAATTCTAAAACCAACATACCCTGCGTGTTCAAATGTTGTAGAAGAAGAAGGATTATATAAAGAAACAATTACTAAATATGCAAAATTATCACCACATTCTCCATTTAATTCACCAAAAGTAAAATCTGCTGTGCCTGAAGTAATTTCTTTATCTAGTGTATGGAATGCAAAACCGCTATTACTAATATAAGGAACACCAGAAACATCTAAAGTTTTAGTTGGTACACCATTATTAATACCAACTCGATTAGTAGAACCCTCAACAAACAGCATATGTTCTTTGCTGTCAGACTCAACGCGGAAGTCAGCGTCTACGCTACCTTCGTTGAATACTGCGTGTCCTCCTGCTGCGGGATTTGTAGTAAAAGCTCCTGCAGAGCCATCAATTCTGACTCTTTCAGTTTCATTTGTTCCAAATATTAAATCTCGTGAAGATGAGTTGTTGTAAATATTCAAGCCTTGAGCATTCAAAGCAATAGCTGCACCATAGCCATTACCATCAATAGATATTTGACCATTAGCAGATGCATCCATATCAATATCAGTATTAGCTCCTGTAATATACATCCTAGAATCTGTACCATTAAGTACTAATTTATGTACGGGCGAATCCGTGCCAATTCCTACGTTTCCATTATGGTCTATTCTAAGACGTTCTGCTCTGTTTGAGCTTGTTATAGTTCCAGTAACAAAACCTAGACCATAAGCTGCACCTGTACTTGATGTTGATATTGAATGTATTTCTGATGTAACACCATCTGAGTAAGTATTTGTATAACTTGCATCATCAGTTTTAAATGCTAAAACTCCGTTTTTATCTCCGTCTCCTTTTGAACCTGCGTCACTTATGCTTAAAGATGTTACACCTGCAGTTATACCTACACCACTATTTGTCCCAATACCAACATTGCCTAAACTATCAATACGCAATTTTTCTGTTAAAGAATTAGAAGTAAAAGTGCTAAAAAACATATGTGCATCAATATTACCATCGTCAGCAGTCCAAGCAGCATCTTTACCAACTGTTATAGCACCAGCATCATTTTTAACAGTTCCACTATCTCTAGCTAGTCCAAAACCCATTTTAACAGATTGACTGGTTGAGCTGCTTGTGTTGTCTTCATTGCCAATAATAAATGGCATTTGAGTATTATTAGCACTTGAGATTGCATGAAGGTTAGCATCTGGTACTGCATGAGCTATACCAACCCTATTATTACCACCATCAACAAATAACATATTAGCGTTGTCGTTTGATTCAATACGGAAGTCCATATCTACAGAATTTTCATTAAAGACTGATGATGTGCTAGTAAATATTACGTTTTCTACGCCACCTGATTCAATTTGTATGCTATCGCCAACAGCACCTATACGATTCGCATTATTTGTAGAGCTATTGTCTTCTAAAACAATAAAAGCGTTAGAATCTGTTGATTCAAATTTAGCAACAAAATCAAAAGGTGTAGTAAATGTTGCGGCAAAATCTCCACCAGTTTGAGTAACAATGTTTTGAAGAGAAGTAACACTAGAATTAAACGTAGCTGCACCTGCTGCTGACATATCAAGTTGAAGGGCAGTAATAGCAGCACCGCCATCATCACCATGAAATGTAATATCACCATCTTGAATAGAAGCCTTGAATTCAATATTGTTTCCATTCTTTCTAATAGAGCCGAATTGTGTTCCATCGTCTTTAAATATAATATCTTGTCCGTCTGCATCAAGAATAATATCACCAGCACTGTCAAGCACCAGACTTGATGAAGCATTTGCAATCGTATTGCTATTAAGTGAGATGTTATCTACTGTAAGGGTAGTAAGAGTACCAAGACTTGTGATATTAGTTTGTGCTGCTGTTCCAAGTGTACCTGTGATTGCTCCTGAAACATTAAGAGTAGAAGCCATATCAACTGCACCATCAATGTCTACTACATCTAGGTTAGTAGTTCCATCTACGTCTATATCGCCTGAGATGTCTAGTGAGGTAGCTGTCAAAACTCCAGTAACACCTAATGTGCCACCAACAGTCATATCATCTGTTACAGTTAAATCATCTTGTACTTTTAAATCTACAACAGAAAGACTAGCAAAAGCGTCAACAACTGCTGCACCACTTCCTGCTCCATCTAACATAACAACTTTAGTATCTCCTGTTGGGATAGTTATTGTTGCTCCTGAACCTTGTTTTATAATAATTGATTGTGAACCTGAAGTAGCGTTCTCAATTATATGAACCCTTTTCATTGTGTTAGGTCCAATAGTAATAGTACACGTTGAATCTAATGTGCCTGTATATTTAATATACATAGCTCTTGCTGCATCAGCAGAACCATCTGCTACTGTAGAAGCGTGAGTATCTGCATTAGTCGTTATGGCTTCTGTGCCATAACCTAAAGCATTACCAATCAGTTCTAAATTTGTATTCGTTGTTGTGCCCCAAGTACCACTAGCATCACCAGTAGCCATTTCATTAAGTCTTAGGTCATTTACATATGAACTTGCCATTTTATTTCCTCGTAAAAATTATACTTTATTTTTTATGCAACTTCACTCCAATCAGGAGTTTGTGATGCTGTTATTGTTGAATAATTAGGTGTTTGTGTTGTTGTTATATTTTGATAATTAGGTGTTTGAGATGTGTCTATAAGACCCCAAACATTTACTATTTGTGTATTACCTGTTGCATTTAATCCTTCTACTTCTACTAAAGCTTTACTTATTGAAGTAACACTTCCTAATGTAGTAGTTCCTACATTACCTGTAACTGAAAGCACATTGTCTGATGTTGTTGTAACACTTCCTAGTGTGCTTGTAATAGCTATTCCAGTAGGAACTATAATAGCCGAAGCTTTTACAATTTCATCTCCAACTTCTAATGTTGTTGCTACTGCAGAAACACCTGTTACTGCTGCACCTGCTGTAATTGCATTACCTAGTGCTGAAGTACCTGCATTTCCTGTTACAGAAGTATTTGCTTCTGCTACAACAGTTTCATTTCCTAAAGTTGATGTACCTACATTTGTTGCTGCTGTTACATTTGCTTCAGCAACTATAGTTTCGTTGCCTAAAGCTGATGTGGCACTTAATCCTGTTACTACTACTAATGATGTAGCTACAACAGTTTCATTGCCAAGAGTTGCTGTACCAGAAACTCCTGTAACGACTACAGGTATTGGTTCTCCAAAGGTTGATTGACCCCAAGTACCTCTACCCCAGCCTGTTACATTAGCCATTTTAGGCTATTCTAATAATTGCGTTTGAAGCGTCTGCTGCTGGAAATTGAATAGTAAAGTCGCCGTTAGTTGATGTTTTATCTCCACCAAAATCTAATACGCATACTGATGGGTCACTAGTTGCAGCTTCATTATAAATTAAAGCACCTCTAGCTGTAATTGTAGCTGTACTAAAAGTTAAATCATTAAAGTCTGTTAATGCAGTTGTTCCAGATGTAGTAGGAGTAACACTTGTTAAAAATGCACCTTTAGCTGTATAACCTGTTCCGCTTGCTTCATTACTTGAAGTATATGCAGTTGTAGTTGCACCTAAAGAAGCACTACTTGTATAAAGTGCCAACTTAAATTGGTTGCTTGCTGCTGTAAAGTTATGAACACCTTTTAAAATTTCTCCTTTAAATGATGTGCACATTGCTTGTGATATTGCCATTATATTCTCCTTATGATATCAGCCATTTGTTTATGACCTTGTTTTTCTAATAAACCTGCTACAGTAGCTCTATCACTTGCTATAGCTTGTTTTATATATAGTAAAATTACTTGTTGTATTGTATCTTTAAAAGCTTCTGCCTGGGCTTTCACCATAGGGTCTGCATTGTCACTAATACTTACAATTTTATTTACTACTCTTTCTGTCCAATATTCTGGACTTAAACCTTTATTGTTAGTTGTTTCTACGCTTACAGTACCAACTGTTGGTTTTATATCTACACTAAACATTTATTTTCCTTTGTCCATCTCTGTAAGCATCCTTACGATTATATCCATCAGATAATAAAGTAAGTCTTTGTAATGCTTCTTGAAATCTTTTTTCATAATTAGCCATAACATCTGATTCGCCTTTCATAAAAGTATACGCTTCTATTAAGCTAGCATAAAGCAATAATTCTGGTGCATTTGTTCCTAACCAACTTGTGCCATCAGATGTTGCTGTAATTGATTGTGGTATATAGTAATAATGTAATTCTGCATTTAAATTTGCATTTGGACTTGGACCGACTATAAAAGTTGTATCATCAAATTGTGCATAATGTTTAGGTGTACCTGTTGTAGATGCAGATGGATAAGCTTCTCTTATAAAACTTACATCTGTATGTAATAAATAACTATAATTATTACTATCATCTAATACTGCTAAAGAAAAAGGATATAAATAATCACTAGGAGTTTCTAAGTATTCATTGCCACTTGTAAATGTACCTGTAACATTTTTTCTAAAGTTTGGTAACTCTACTGACTTTACTATTCTATCTTCACCTTGTTGAATAATAATACTTAAATCAGCAACAAAAGTAGCTTCAGTATTTTGTGTGTAATCTTGTATAGCAGATTTTAATGTTGTAAATGTAAAACTCATGATGTACTCACTTTAACTGTTCCTATTTGACCTTGTATATTTAGACCCATTGTACTAGAACCAAATTGTACCATTCCACCACCTACAGGGTTAAAAGAAAAATATGTAGTTGATTCTGTTTCACCTGCATCAGGTCTTGCATTAAATAAACTTTGTGGGTCACTAGCATTGATTGTGCCTAATTTTAATTGAGGATGGTCTGTATCGAAACAATCTTCGCATACTCTCATGCCATTACGCTTGCTATTTTCTATTTCATATCTAAGTTTATTTAACTTATATGAAAAACCACATCTATCACATTGACCTAATGCTTTGCTTGCTCTTGCGTATGCCATCTAATAACCATATGTCCCTAAGTCAGGAACAAATTTTATAGATGCTTTTTCTCTATCTGCATCGCTAACATCTTTCCATAACTCATCATATCTTTGTTTAATCATAGGCACTCTTTGTTGAGATTCAGGTGATTTACAAGCTAAGTTGTATGCTAAAGCATAAGTAAGACAAGGCAAATATCTTGAAGGAACATCTATGTTATTACTAGCAACATTTCCTGTATCTTCAATTCTTTGTATGTAGTCATATACTAATGTATATGCTTTATCTGGAGTTGACCATAAAACTAACTTGATACTACCGCTATCTTTATCTACAAAAAATTGTGTAGGTTTTGATTGTAATAATTTAGCAGCTTGATGATTGTATTCTGTTCTAGATATTCTATTTAATTGTTGGTCAAACTGTTTAGTTATATCTCCAGCATCTGTTCTTATAAAAGCATCAACAACATCTAATGCTGATGCATCTATAGTGTAACTACTAGTGCCTGCTGTAACAGAAACAGTACCTTGTTCTACAGTCCAAAGATTTAATCCTTTATTTTGCCATTCTAAAAAAACTAAGTTGAGTGCTCTTTTTGCACCTCGAAAACTATAGCCTGAGCGTAATTCTAAACCACATAGGTCATATGCTTCTTCCATAACATCACTTATGTCCAAATTAAATGTATGTGTTCCACTTGTAGCCATTATTTATTCCTTAATTTTATTAACACTTCCACCTTCTACGAGCTTGTCTAATTCTTGAATTAGGGTCGTTTCTGGTTTCGGCTGAACTATTTTTTAATTGTCCTGCAGACCTTGCACAGTAAGACTTTCTGCGTTTCGCAGCTTTGCTACCTTTTTTTACTTTACCTGTAACTGCTGTTTTTAATTTAGAACCTGGATTTGCTTTGCGATATGCAGCAACTCCTTTTTTGGTCATACCAGCACCAGACTTAGTAGAACGATAATTAGCACCCTTGCCTTTAGTTGTTTTAGCTATAGGGTTTTCTCGTTTTCTTCTAGTCATTAGAACACTTAATTAGCTCTTGCCACCTCTAGCCATGCCTTTAGACCTTTTCTTTTTCATAGCTGGTTCATTAGTCATTCCACCACCAAACATTGTTTTTACATATTCATTGTAAGATTGAGTTTTAGCTTCTTTACCAACTTCAGTTTTCATACCGCCAGCAGCCATGTATTTAGATGACTTACCGCCACCTTTCATATATTTAGATTTTTTCATAAGTTTACCTTTATTTTTTAGCTACAGTTTTTTTCTTAACAGTAACTTTTTTCTTTGTTGTTGTTTTTTTCTTAACTGGTTTTTTACCACCAACATAAGCTTCATTAATATCTGGTGTAGATAGGTCATCTGCAACAAGTTGACCCTTGTCATTTCTTGCTCTATCACCATTCATTTCAGCACATTTTCTTTCTGCATCTTCTAAATCAGGGTCTGGACCAAATACAGGTCTATATATACCATCTTCACCTAATTTAAGAACTTTATATTGTGCTGGAAATTCTCCAGTTTCTGAGATTACAAATTGTTTAGCCATAATGTCTCCTATGCGTGAAATACTGTCATCGTTAAAAATGTAGATACAGTATATTGAATATAGATACCTTCAGAAAACACTATGCCTTCGTCTGGTATTACTACATCTCTTGTTGCAGTAGCAGATGCTACGGAACTTAATCCCATAATATTAGTCCCTGTAGGGGAGCTATTATGAAAATTTGTAGTTCCTGCTGTTGCTGTGCTTGTTAAAAATATACCTTTAAGTCTGCTTCTTCCTGAAAATATAACATCTGCTGCTGAAGCATTAACTCCTGCTGAAACATTACCTGCTGGATTACCAACTGCAGTAATAGAAGCTATTGTTTTAAAGTATTTAGTTCCAGTAGCAGTACCAGCGTTTGCACCTGTTATTGATTCTGTTTGAGAATCACCATTAACATCTGTGCCAACTACAGTAAAAGATTTAGATGAATCATTACCAGCAGAAAGAATTGTTACAATTCTTCCATGACTAAGTGAAACTGCACCATCTGAAGCTAATGCACCACCTATAGTAAGTGCTGCATTATTTCCAACTGATGCTGCTACTGATATTCCATCTGCGTCTAAAGCTACTGTATCGGCAGTTATAGTAACTGCCTTTACATCTGAATATCCTGACATAATTTACTCCTTACGCTATTTGAGTGTATTCAATAATAAACGTAAAAGAACCTGCAGTTGTAGCATCTACTGTATTAGTAATGTTACAGAAAATAGTTCTTTCTGTATCTGTATATTGAACAGAAGCTGGAGCTGTAGTACCGCTTTGAGTTTGTAGAACTAAGCTAGTTACAGTTACGTTGTGTGCAACAACAGTTGTACCACCATCAAGTATTTCATCAGTTACTGCTGCAACAATTTGTGCACCAGAAGAAGATGTACCTACTTCATAGCCAATATCACCTGTTCCAATAACTGGAGAAGTATCACAAAATATTTTTATATCCGTAATGATTGTGTTTGCTGGTTGAGTAAATTCACCTATAGCTGGAGAATCTCCTGCTGTAGTGTTTACTGTTACACCAGTTGCAAAACCTACATGTTTTACAAATTTATCTGTAACAACACCTGTAGATGCAATAGTTGCTACATCTGTAATTGCACCTGTTGTGCTATTAGTTGATATGATTTTAAAGCCGTTTTCAGACCTTACTGGTCCATTGAATGTTGTGTTAGCCATTGTTTTCTCCTAAAAGAAATAATTTATCATCTTGGCAAAGTCTGCTAGGGCAGTTGATAAATTGATTAATAAAAATACCTAGATTTATAATATAACATAAAAAAAAGGGGGAACATAAGTTCCCCCTTTAAAGTTCTTACGAACTACCTGGTGAGCCGTAAATACCTAGTGGGTCTGATACTCCAAAAGAATATCTTTCCCTAGCTTTGTATCTAACATTACCAGTATCAAAGTCTCCATCCATAGATGTAGTCATTGGACTTCTAACGAAGTGCTTCATGCCGTCTGGAACATCTGTTGTGATGAAGAAAGCATTAGTATCAGTTAAATAATGATTAACTGAATAGCCTTCTGGAATCACTCCATTTGTTTTGACTGCATTGATATCGTTATCAGCCGTACCTACTCTGTAGTCACTTTGCAAAAGTCTAGTAGCAACAAACTGTAAGTCTGAAGGTACTATTAACTTTTTAGGTCTAGCAGCAATTTTCAAACCTCTTTCGTCAGTATATTTGCCGATTTGAATGATTGCATCTTCTAGAGATGTTTCATTTAAATCTGCACCGACTGAAGGTCTGTTGCTGTTAGTTCCACCATTTACAAGTGGGTGAGAGGTGCTAAATAAAGCAACCCCATCGCCTGATGTAAACGCTGTACTAAACCCATTGTTAAGCGGATTACACGCTTTAACTTGCTTAGTGTACGCCATCGCTCTAGCTAGTGCTTTGGTATATCTTCCAGAAAGAGATACATAGAGGTTATCCTCCATCGCTTCTTCTGTAATTGAATATCCCATTGCAATAGTTTCGTGTGTGTAACGAGCTACGAAAGACTCTTGTGCATTATCATAAGTGATAGCTGAACCTTCATCTTTTACTGGAGCTGCTCCGAAACCTGATAACTTTAATTCTTCCTCGAAACTTCTCTCGGAATTTTCAGTTACATAAATTTCTTCATGCTCATTTTCGTATGTCCCGTATTCTTCACCGAATAACGCATTTAGTCCTGGTAGGAGTTGTTTTAACTCATTAGCTCTTGAAATAGCTGCCATAATATTACTCCTTAACCTATACCAGTTGTATTAAGCAACTGATGTCCGACATTAAACATAACTAGTACATCAGTATACGTATCGCCAATAGCACTATCAGGTCCGTCAACAAAGTCAACGAGTTTTAGTGGTAGTGTGGCGGTAGTAGCTGCTGTACTCCCATCAACTGCGTTTTTACTAGTACCGATTGCTGTACTTCCTGCAGTTTGAACAATAGCGAAATTTTTACCTAGGTCATCCTGGGTTAAAGCTTCGTCTGATTGCATTTGCATTAGTACGAATGGGTCTGTAGCAACATACGCAACAATATCATCCGCAGCTACTGAAGCTGGGAAATATTGATTTGGTGTGAATTGACCTGTAGTAGGGTCGGTATAAGCACAACCAAGAAAAACACCAATAGGTGTACAAGCTGTAGTACCAGTATCTTTTTGGATAGTGGTATTTGGATTGTCATCACCCCATTTTACTAAATCGCCATAGAATATGGATGTTCCATACGCATTTTTAATTTTGTAATGAGTAACTTTTCCTTGATAAGGGCTTCCAACGACAGTACCGACAGGCTTTGCTCCGAATGGAGTTGCACTTGTGGACATAATTGTCTCCTTATTTTAAATTAATTATTAGAAATTCTTTATGAATCTCTACCAAAAGAGGTCTTCGACTTGCGTTCAAACACTTGTTTGGTCGCCATTCGATTATCCTGGTCTTTAAAATACACATTGTCTACAGAATCCACTTGTGATTGAGCAAGTTCATTGAAGTGCTTGTCTCTCGCTGCGGCTCTATCTGCAGGCATTTTGCATAATAATTGTCCACCAATTTCGACATTACCTTTTGTAGCCCATTCTGAGCCATGGTCCATCATATGAATTTGTAATTCTGGATGGTCTTCCAATCTGCAAGGTTGCCACCCCTCACGAAACCTTCTAGATACATTAGGGTTATCAGAGTTTCCAACTAAGGATGTTCTGATATACCTAAATACCCAGCCTGTCTGTGGGTCTGGTGTCGGTAAATTAGCAGAGTTTTCCCAGCTCTGTGGATGCTGAGTAGCCTCTCGGCTTTCGGTCTCTCTAGGAGTACGCTCTTGGTTTTCAGGAGTATCAGCAGAAACTGCCTCCACTTTATTAGTAGTATTTTTTTCTTCTGACATATTAAGCCTCCCTTAATAATTGATTTGCATACTGCTCAGGACTAATACCAAGTTGGCGAGCTAGCTTAACTTGAGTCTGAGTCAGACGGATTTGCGTGGGTTTTTTGTTTCCGCTATCCCTCGTTGCGGATGCGACAACTGTTGAAGGCTGTCGTTTTGGTGAATTATTCTCTTGAAGCATTTCTGTTTCATTTGAATTAGTTACACCGAAAAAAGTTGGAAATTGTTGTCTCATAGCGACATCAACTTCTTTATAATATTGTGTAGTCTTAGCAGCAGGGTCTATTCCCTTAGCTTGCAAAGATTGGTCTACATACATTGCAAAAGATGTCATTTCTTTATGTACTGGTTCACTACCCATAAACCATGGATTTTTTTGTGACCATTGTTGCATCTCAGGGTCAAGCTGTTGTTGCTGTTGTTGAACAGGTGCTTGTACTGGCATTGTGCTTGCAATTTGATTCTGAACTTGTGCAGCCATTGAAGAAGCTTGTTGTTCTGCAAGAGTAGCTTTTGACAGTAACTCTTGTGCCTTTGTCATGTCATCAGCATTGCCTTCTTCGTATGCTTTCTTAAAAGATTCTTGAGCATTTTGTTTTGCCCATAAAGCATTGTTATATGCTTGTTTATTTAAAACTTCTCCGCCTTGGTCAACCATAGCTTGTAGCTTTTGATTTTCAGACATTAAGTTTTGTAAGCGTGTTATTGCTTCTTTTGATTCTCTAGCAGCAGCTTCTTTAGCTCTGCGTTCTTCATGATACTCATATTTGATTTTTGCTATTCTGTCTGCAGCTCTTTTACTGTAGTCAGCAATCTCTTTATCAACTACCTCATCATCTACTTCAGGAGAAGTATCTTCCGCTTTCTTTGCTCTGCGGTCTTCTACTGGCGTATCATTTACTACTTCAACATCATCAATTACTTCGACTTCTAAGCCTTCAGGTATTTGATTGTTTATTTCTGTAGTTTTACCAAAAAACTTATCTTCCTGCGTTTGAGGTATAGTTTCTTGTATATTAGGTTCTTCGTTAATTATTTCTGTATTACTCATGCTCTAACTACTCCTGTAGGGTCATCTACTACTGCTTCCACAGTATCATCGTTAATTAAACGAAACTCTTGCCCATACATTTTCATGCGAGTGCCTGAATAAGCTCTGAAAACAACCCAGTCACCTTCTTTACACCAAGGTCCACTTGGAAACCTTTTAGTGTCGTTATAGCACTCTGGTCCTAATTTTAAGACATAGCCACAAATATTGCTGACTTCTTCGTCTTGTATAGTAGAGGTTGCTTTAATTATTCCACCTTTTGATTTCTCATCAGCTTTAGGCATAGCAATTAAAATTTTCCACCCTTTAGGGACAGGCAGTTGACTTTTTGCTTCTTTGCTTAACTCAGGTGTTTTAACACTTTCGGCTTTAGGTATTTTTTTTTCTTTATCACTCATATTTTTTGCACGACTTTAGGAGTCGAGTTCCTATCTCTCCAAGTTCCTTTGGACATAATCCAAAAGTTCTCGTTCTGCAAGGGCTAAACCCTCTACGATACCAGCCATCTTTTGATACTCGGAGAAGTCTTTACAAGCTCCTGTACTCATATGGTCGGCATGTTCGTTCATCATACCACGCAACTTTAACTTCAGATGTTCTGATAGTGATAGCTGTGTGATATCATTTTCCATTCTGTTTACTATCTTCAAGCATATCTTTTGCTATGTCAATACCTTTAACAAAATCTTCTCTAGCTGCTTTATCTGATAGCTGATTAGCTTTTAACAAGTCGCTAGCTGTTTTCTGCCCTATTTGAGCACCAGCTATTTCTGTTTGAGCTTTAATTCTTTCTCTTTCTATAGCATCTCTATTAGTTGCTTTAGATGCGTCTAACTGTAATCTAGCTTGACCTTCTTGTGCTCTACGCATTGCTTCTTGTTCTTTAATAGCTACTTCTCTTTCTTTAGCTATTATTAGTGGGTCTTGCTGTTGTTGTTCTATTCTTTCTTGTTCTGCTCTTTGTTGAGATGTACCAAGCACTCGTTTAGCTGCTTCTGCTACAAGACTAGAAATTCGTTTTTCAACATCTGCTGGTAGAGGTTCACCTTCTGGTGGTAACTCAACACCCATTTCAGTTTCAACTTCTTTTCTATATTTCATAGTTAAGTGTTCATTTACATATGCTGATGCTGCTGCAAGAATACCTTGTGCATTAGGACTTTTCTCAACTGTACTCATAATCTCTGGGTTTTGTTGAGCTGAAGCTACTACAGATATGTGTGCTTCATGGTCTTGTTGAATAAAGGCTTTAACTGGTTTTCCGTTAATTAAGTTTTGTACTGCAGTAACTGGGTCTACTGGTTTAATATCATTACCATCTGGAATAATATCATCTACATCGTTAATGCCTAATACTTCAAGCATTTGTCTGTGTAGTTCAGGTAAGTTATACATATCAGGAGATGTCTGTGCCAATTGCATAGCAGCCTGATACTGCATAATTCTTTGAGCCATTGTAGCTGCATTAGGGTCTGATACAGGTAATACATCTACTCTGTTATCAAAGTCTTCTGCTTTTATAAATTCTTCTTCATCTGTTTCGTATGGGTAAGCAGGGTCTGTAAAGTCTCTTACAATGCCAACTAATATATCAAATTCTTTTTTCATTGCTGCATGAAGTCTAGCTTGAACAGCACTCATAACTTTTTGGTTTCTTTCCATTAAAGCTAAGGTAGTTCCTACAGGTGCTTGATTATTCATGTCAGATATTTTCATATCAGATATGCTAGCAAAACGCCTACCTTCTTCTACTATGTTTTGTAATAACTGATACAGAGTTCCTGAAGGTTCTTTGTATGGTAAGAATGTAATGTTATCTCTAATAGCTCCACCAGGAACATCAACATCTCTAAACTCACCAGGCATTATAGGAGTATCATCTCCTTTAATACGCAAACCTCTAGCTTTCAAACCACCAGGCAGATTGCTTAAAGTACCTGCATCTACTAGTTGTCTCAATATAGATGTAGCTGATTTAGCTAATCCGCCTACCATATGTATTAAACCAAACCCATAGAATCCTAATCCTGGTAGGTATT
>Ga0209535_1001670_pt1 | contig 14864 bp, 11 predicted proteins | sample LinPmetageLP28_FD_184041 | JGI IMG/M metagenome (GOLD analysis project Ga0209535, IMG submission 184041) | Marine viral communities from the Pacific Ocean - LP-28 (SPAdes) (version 2) | ecosystem: Environmental > Aquatic > Marine > Oceanic | place: Pacific Ocean | collected 2009-08-22 | reverse complement strand
TATTGATGCAGTATCTTCAGACCAGAATGAAAAAGTTTTAGTAGAAGCTTCTGTTGTAGATAATTTACCATTTACAACTAAGATTGAAGTTCCACCAAGAGGTGAAATAAGAATTACTACTACTGCAAGATTTAATCAATTTGATAATGACTTTGTATCATTTGATAATATTGAACAAACATTTGATGAGGCCTCAGGTACTGCAGATACTCAAGGTAGTGTATTACTTGAAACCGGAAGTTTCGTATTACTTGATGGTACTGATAACTCAAGTGCTAATGCAGGTTCTAAAATTACACTTGTTGGGCCTTCTAATTTACTTGACTTCTCACAAACCATTTACAGATTTGATGATGAACTTGGTGTACCATTCGCAAGATTTGATACAGGTCTCGTATAAAATGTGTATAAATAATAGAAGATATAGGAGTTTAACAATATGGCATATCAATCACTCGCTCTAGGTTCAACTGCAAACGATGGTACTGGTGACACCCTCCGTGCAGGCGGAGACAAAATTAATGATAATTTCGTAGAAATTTATACTTTATTAGGAACAGGTTCTGCACTTACAAGTGGTATAAGTGCAAGTAGTTCCGTAGTCACTTTAACTGCAGCAGTTATTGCAACAAGTCTAGACATGAACGGTCAAGAATTAATTCTTGATGCTGATGCTGACACTTCAATAACAGCAAGTACAGACGACCAAATAGATATTAGAATATCTGGTGCTGATGACTTTGCCTTTACTGCAAATAAGTTTGATATTCTTTCAGGTTCAACACTAGAAGTCAATGGCACTTTAGACATGAATGGTAAAGAATTAATCTTAGATGCTGATGCTGATACTTCAATCACAGCAGATACAGATGATACAGTTCATTTAAAAATAGGTGGTGCATCTTATGATGCATTTACATTTACTGCTGGTCAGTTAGATATGAAAACAGACGGCACTGCTGGTGTTGCTCAGATTAGATTGTATTGTGAATCTAGTAATGCTCACTATGCCGCTTTACAACCACAACCACACGCTTCTGGTGTTTCCCCAACTGTTACTCTTCCAAAATATACTGGTACTCTTGTAGCAGATACAACTTTTGTTGGTGCAGTAGATACAGTTTCAGGTGATGGTTCAAGTACTGATGCAATTTCATTAGTAACAATGATTTCTTTTTTAGATACTTCAAGTGGTACTTCTTCATTAACTTTAGCTACAGGTGTTGACGGACAAATTAAAAAAATTATAATGGAAGTTGCAGGAAATGCTGCCACACTAACACAATCAAATGGTAATTTAGTTGCAAGTCAAGTTTCAACTTCTATTGTTTTTGATGCAGTTGGTGAAAGTGCTACTTTAATTTATAGTGCTACTTTATCAAAATGGTTAGTATTTGATGTTCGTGGTGCAACAGTAAGTTAGGATAATTTATGGCTTTACAATTAATTGGTACTGATGCTCTAGCAGATGAAGCTGTTAGTACAGATAAATCACAACCGTTCGGTAATATCATATTAGACTCTTCTGCAGCTGGTACTGATGTTGGTGATAGAATACTTCTAGATAGAACAAATGCAAATGGTCAAGATGCTGGCGATGCCATTAATGTTGAAAAAGAAATATTAGATATTGAAGGTATTAATGTAGCATCAAGAAAACAATTAAAGTTAGGTGCAGTAATATTAGAGAGTGGTACTACTGACACAGTTGATGGTGATGTTTTACTTTTAGATTCAACTGCTTCTGGCGTTGACGAAGGTGAAATGGTATTGTATAATGAAACTTTTATAGATAAAGTAGGATTGTTTAATATTAATACTTTAGGTTCTGCTGGACAAGCACTTAAAGTTGATACTGCTGGTATAGCTTTTGAGTTTGGGTCGGTAGAAGCAGGCGGACTTGTTGTGCAACAAATAACTTCTGCTGTTGCAAAAGCAACTTTTACCTCTGCGATACCAGATGATACTTCAACCCCTACAGTAACAGAGGGAACAGAGATTTATTCACAAGCTATTACACCGGCCGCTGATACAAATAAAATTTTTATAACAGGTGCCATTATGGGTACAAGTGCTCAAGCAAATGGGTGGGGTATTACTCTTTTTAGAGGAAGCACTTGTATATTAACTGTACACGATAGTAATGCCGAGGGTGGTACTCAACCAGACCAATGTAATATTAATGTTTTAGATGACCCTGGTACAACATCTGAAACGACATATTCTATTAGAGCTGGGTGTATGGCAGGTAGTTCGGCTACTTTTATACAAAGAAGAGGCACAGAAAAATATAATAATACAATGAATTTAAATTGTGTAACACTTCAAGAAATAAAAGGTTCGTAATTATGAATATTGCAAAACTATTAATATACTATTATCCAAATTGCCAATGGGAGTTAGTGGGTAATGACCAAACTGATTATAAAAATTTAACTTGGTTAGATAAAAAAACAGCCAAACCAACAGAGTCAGAATTATTAGCAAAAAAAGATGAGGGTGACCTTCGTGAAGCTTTAGATAATTTAAGAGTTTTAAGAAATAGACTTTTAAAAGAAAGTGATTACATGGGTAATTCTGATGTTACCATGAGTAGTGCTTGGAAAACTTATCGTCAAGAATTAAGAGATATGACAGATGGATTAGATACTATTGATAAGATTAATAATGTAACTTGGCCCACAGAACCATCATAAATAGAACTATAAGGAAAGAATAACATGGCAGCAATTATCACAGAAAAATTTAGGTTGAACAATGCAACCCAGTTCTTTGAATCTTTTTCAGAAACAGATGAAAGATATTATATGTTCATTGGTAAATCATCACCATTTACATCTGGTACTTCTGGTGGTTCAGATACATCTCCACCAACACCCATAGATGATGTTACTTCAGAAAATTATAGATGGGATTCAATGATAGGTGCTAATCAAATTGCTTCTTCAGATGTTTCAAAGGTTGTAAATCGTAGAACTTTTGTTTCAGGAACAACTTATGATATGTTTGAACATAATATTAGTTCTTCAAACCCAGCTAATAATTCTGGTGCAACTAATTTATTTGATTCAACTTTTTATTTTATAACCGCTGCGTTTAGAGTTTACAAAGTTTTATATAATTTAAATTCAAGTGGTAACACTTTTGCATTATCAAGTGAACCTACTTTTACTTCACCAGTAAAACAATTTGTCGGTGGGTATTATCTTCAGTATATGTTTACTTTAACAACAACTGAAATTAATAAATTTTTAACAACAGACTTTCACCCATCAACAACTGATTCAACAGTATCGGCTGCAGCTACAACTGCACATGGGGGTTCTGCTCCGTATAATGGTGCACCAATAGATGCCTTTGTTGTAACAAGTCAAGGTAGTGGTTATCCAGATGGAACATATTATGCAAAAGTTCAAGGTGATGGTTCAGCTGCAATAATAAAACTTGTTGTAAGTTCAAATGTAATTACAAGATTTGGTGAGACCGGTGTTTCTGCTGTACAAGTTGACGGAACAGGTTATACTTTTGCAACTGTTTCTCTTGCAGGTACAAACATCTATACTAATACAGGTGCATCATCTTTGATTTCAGGTTCAACATTAACAAGTTGGAACTCTGCAACTGCTGGTGCAATCACTCCTATCATATCACCAAAAGTTGGTCATGGATTTAATGCCTTAGATGAATTAGGTGCTCATTATGTAATGATGAATACTAAATTAGAACAAGATGAAGGCAGTGACTTAACAGTTGAAAATGATTTTAGACAAGTAGGTATTGTTAAGAATCCATCACAGTTTGGTAGTGCTACTTTATTTAGTTCTTCAACTGCAAGAATGAGTTCTGCCGTATTACTTGCTTCAAATTCTGGTGAGTTTGAAGTTGATGAAAAAATTACTCAAGCAACATCGGGTGCTGTAGGTAGAGTAGTAGAATGGGATTCAAACAATAAAATTTTATATTACCATCAAGAAAGATTTTCAGATTATGGAGTAGATTCAAGTTCAAATGCAACAGCATTTTCTTCAACAACTACAATTACTGGTGGAACTTCAAATGCAACGGGTGTTCCTTCTTCAAGTTCATCAACTGTTGATAGTGCTGTATTTTCAAGTGGGTATTCAAATCCAGAAATGGAACCAGATAGTGGAGACATCATATACATAGAAAATAGAAGACCTATTTCAAGAGCTTCTGACCAGACCGAAGATATAAAAATTATAGTGGAGTTCTAAATGGGACAAAAAACAGATTTAAATGTTTCACCATATCATGACGATTTTGATGAATCAGATAATTTTCATAGAGTATTATATAGACCAAGTTTTGCTGTTCAGGCAAGAGAATTAACAACCCAACAATCTATTCTTCAAAATCAAATTGAAAGAATGGGAAGACACATCTTTAAAGAAGGTGCAATTGTTATTCCTGGTGAAATTGGTTTTATAGATGAATACTATGCAGTAAAATTACAATCTACATTTAATGGTGTTTCAATTACTTCTAATGCAAGTTCTTATGTTGACACAATTATTACTGGTACAACTTCTGGTGTAAAAGCACAAGTAATTGGTCAAACTGCAGCTGATAGTACGGACCCATTAACTTTATTTGTAAAATATATTAAACCTAGTGATACAGACCAAGAAACTCAAACTTTTACAGACGGCGAGAATATTAAATCTGATGCTGCAATCGGTACAGCTTCTATTAATCAAGAATCTGCTGTTTTACAAGCAAGTAACGCAACGGCAACTGGGTCAGCTTCTTATGTAAATGCTGGTGTTTATTTTATTCGTGGTCATTTTGTAAGAAGTACTACACAAAGAATAGTTTTAGACAAATACACAAATACACCTTCATATAGAATTGGTTTTACAATTACAGAAAATTTAACGACTCCTGAAGGTGATACTTCACTTTTAGATAATGCAACTGGTTCTTCAAATGTAAATGCAAAAGGTGCACATAGATTAAATTATACCTTAACTCTTGATAAACTTTCTTTAAATTCAACTGCTGATACAAACTTTGTAGAATTAATGAGATTATCTAATGGTAGGGTTCAAATGAAATCAAGACCTACTGAATATTCAGTTCTTGGTGATAACCTTGCAAGAAGAACATATGATGAATCTGGGCATTATACTGTAAGAAGATTTCAAGTAGACCCAAAAGAATCTTTAGATGATGGATTAAATCAAGGTGTATATACTTCAGCACAAACAACTGATTCAGGTAACACGCCTTCAGATTCTATAATGACTTTACAAATATCTCCAGGTAAAGCATATGTAAGAGGTTATGAAATTGAAAAGGCAAATCCAACTTTTGTTGATATAGATAAAGCAAGAACAACGGATACACTAAATGCTGCTGTAACTCCAGTTGAAGTTGGTAACTTTGTTAAAGTTACAAATGTTTATGGTTCTCCAGATATTAGTCCAGAGATTTCTGGTGAGATTGCAATACCTTATAGAGAAGTTTCTTTACACGATAATTTTACATTAGCCAAAGATAGTGGTTCTGCAAAACGAGGAACAGAATCTGGTTCACTTCAACCAAATCTTTCTGGTAATCGTATTGGTGTTGCAAGAGTAAGAGGGTTTGAATTAAACTCTGGAACAGGTTCAACAAACTTATTAACTGATGCTGAAGATAGTGATGCAATTTTTAATACATATCTTTTTGACATTAAGATGTTTACAGAGTTAGTATTATCTGACACACCAAACACAGGAATTACTGTTGGTGATAAACTAACAGGTGTATCTTCTGGTGCAACTGGTTTTGTAGAAAGTTCTGGAGGTGGTGATGATTTAGTTTTAGATAGAACCGCAACACCTAATGTTGATGCAGGTGATAATATTCTTTTAGAAGAAGGTACTGCTGTTGATGCAGATGATAAAGTAACTCTTGAAGCAAGTTTTCTACCAGAATTATATTTAACAAGTGTAACAGGTATCTTTACAAATGGTGAAAAAATTAAATCTTCAGGTTCATCAGAAAGTGATGAGATTATAGAAAATGCAGATAATGTAGATGTACACATTGCTCAAGACCCTAAAACTTTTGACTTTGGTATGGTTCATTCTATGTTTATGAACGACCCATCAGATACAGAAGAAGACTTCACTGCAGATACAGTTCAAGATTCAAAGTTTACAATTACTGGAACAATTACTGCAAATAGAAATTCAGATACATTAACTGGTTTTGGAACACTCTTTACAACTGAATTAAGAGTTGGTGATGTATTAGAAATTAGTTCAGGTACAAATGGTGCAACAGAAAAAATTGTAATTGAAAAAATTACCTCAGATACATTAGCAACATTTTATGTTGTAGATGGGTTTTCTGTTTTATCAACTGCAGCTACCGAAAGGTCAACAATAGACAGTATTGAACAAGCAACCTTTACAAGTAGTGTGAGTAGTCTTAATACTTTTAGTGCTGGAAATTCAGACGGAACAGGAACAGGTATTATTCTTGCAGGTACAGGTACTTCAAGAACTGTTGTTGTAAAAGACCACAATGATGTTAAGTATAACGGTAAATTTAAAATTACATATGTAACAGATACTACTGTAAAATATCCTGTTTTAGGAGACCCAGTAACTCCTGATACGACTGCTAATGTTGCTGCTATTATTGGGTTAACAAATAATGTAACTTCGGTGTCGGCAAAAAGAGCAAGAGCTACTTTAGCTGACCAAGAGAAAAATTTACTTATAAGAAAATTACAAAAAAGAAAAACTAAAACTTTACTCACAGAAGCTAACAATGGTGCCTCTGATACATCTTTTGTTTTTAGAAGACAGTTTGTAGGGACGATAAACTCTTCAGGTGCAATTGCTTTAAGTGCAGGAACAAATGAAACATTTGGTTCGGTAACAAACACAGATTATATTATTACAATTATTGATGATGGTGCTGCTGGTGGTACAGGTAGAGTTGGTGATATTGTTGATGCAACTGCAATCACAGTTGGTGGTACAGGAACAGGTACATTAACATTTACTTCAACTACTGTTTTTGGAACAGGTGGTGATTATAAAGTAAAAATTACCGCAACTTTAACAAAAACTTCTGCGGCAGCAAAAATTAAATCAGTAGAAAAATGTCATCTTGTTATTGTTGACAATGATGGTGTTGCTGGTGGTGCACAATATGGTAGTTCTGCTCATCATAAAGATATATCATTAGGTCATGCTGATGCATTTAATCTAAGAGGTGTTTTTGAATCTGCTACATCAAGTACTGCAGCTGTTTTACCTCAGTTCACAACAACTGTTGCTTCTGGAACATTTGTACAAGGTGAAAGAATTAAGGGTGGTACTTCAGGTGCTGTTGCTGAGATTGTAAATACGATTTCTCCAATTACCTATGTACTTAAATCTGGTGCAGACTTTAGTGCAGGTGAAACTATTACAGGTGTTAGTTCTTCTGCAACTGCTGTTGTAGGAACACTTACAGCTGGGTCAACTGATGTTACTTCAAAATATTCTTTAGATACAGGACAAAGAGATAACTTTTATGACATTGCAAGAATTGTAAGAAAACCTGGTGAAACTGCAGCAGTTGGTAAACTCATAATTGTATTTGATTACTTTGAACACGCAGCCGGTGATTTCTTTACTGTTGATTCTTATTCAAGTGCTGTTGATTATGAAGACATTCCTCAATATAGTGCAACAAGAATTGACCCAGACCAAAGACAACCTGCAGGTATTTTTAATTTAGAAGATACGGTAGACTTTAGACCAAGAGTTGCCAATGCCACAATATCTGCTACAACTAATTATGAGAGTCAAGGACAATCTGCAGATAAGATTACAGGGTATTCATTTCATTTTGCTCAAAGAGCATTTACCGGAACAGGTTCGTCTATTGCAAATGTTCCAAAAGATAATTCAAGTTTCATTTATGATGTTGATTTCTTTTTAGCAAGAAGAGATAAACTTATTTTAAACATAGAAGGTGATTTTGTTGTTAAACCAGGTATACCTGCAGAAGACCCTGTTGAACCTAGAAATAAATCTCATGCAGAAAATATGGAAATTGCTACTATTAATGTTCCTGCATTTACAGATAGTGTTGATGATATTACAATAAAACTTGAAGAAAATAAAAGATTTACCATGAGAGATATTGGTAGATTAGAAAAAAGAATTGAAAGAGTAGAAGAATATACAACTCTTAATTTGTTAGAACAACAAGCAGAGGCATTACAAGTTCAAGATGCAAATGGATTAGATAGATTTAAAACTGGGTTTGTTGTAGATAATTTTCAAGGACACAAAACTGGTGATGTGACGCATAGAGATTATAGTTGTTCTATTGATTATGAATTAAGAGAAATGAGACCGAAATATAATATGAAAGGTATTGCTTTAACAGAGTCAAATACCACAACTGCTACAAGAACATCTGCTGGTTATCAAAAAACAGGTGATGTATTAACATTACCATATACTGATGTCGCAACAATAGACCAACCATATGCAACTCAAGTAGAAAATGTAAATGGTCAACTATTTTATACTTGGGTTGGTGACATGACATTATCACCATCTGGTGATGAGTGGTTTGAAACAGAAAAACTTCCATCAATCGTAATTAATCAAGAAGGTAATTTTGACCAAATTCTTCAAGCTGTCGGGGGCGATGATGCTTTAGGAACTGTTTGGAATGCTTGGGAAACAACTTGGTCATCTGTAAGAGGACAACTTTTCGCAAACCAAGGAAACATATTTAGAAGTCAAGATGTATTTGAAAGAGTTATTGATAATAATGTTAGAACAGGTACAAGAACATTTGTTGGTGAGTCATTTAATATTGAAACTACAAATTCTGAAATTGTAAGAACAGATGTAATTCCATTTATTCGTTCAAGAAATGTTTCATTTACAGTAACAGGTATGTACCCAAAAACAAGAGTTTATCCTTTCTTTGATAAAACTTCTGTAATTAATAATTGTACTCCAGACACTGGTTCTTTATCTGGAACAAATACTACTAATAATATCCCAACAGCAGTTGCTGGCAATTGGGCAGTTGTTTCAAAAATTCAACTTAAATACGATAATAATGGTACTGAAGATATTACTGCTAAAATTGAAGCAGCAGATAACTCAGATGGGTTTGCAAATACCGCAGCACATACAGATATAACATCTTTCACCGTTGCAGCTGGGTCAAATGCAACTTACAATATTACATTAACTTCTGATAGAGCCCCTAATAGTGAAGGTGAACAATTCTTTAAATTTACTTTTACAAATGGAACTTCTGGTGGTACGACTGCTACAAATAGATTATATGAAATTGTATTTTTTGATGAAAACGATTCAACAGTTATTACTAATGCAACTAATTCAACTGTACAAGAGTTTCAAAACTTTATTAACCCTGCAAATGCATTATTGACAACTACAAACCCACCTTCACAAGCTGAAGTTCCGATTAATAGAGATACACCTTCAACTTTAACTGTTCAACTATTTAATGGTGCAAGAACAATCACACCATCTAGTGGAACATCAATTAAATTATTACCTGGTGATGAAGACAATGATAGATTCGTTACTGGTCCTACTGGAAGAGTAAGTGGTATCTTTAATATTCCTGACCCAACAGTTTCAGGTAACCCACAATTCAAAACTGGTGATAGAGTCTTTAGACTAACCTCTTCTGCAACAAATGCTATTGAAGAGGTAAGAACCTTTGCTGAAGCAACTTACTCTGCTAAGGGTAGTTTAAATGTCGTTCAAGACACAGTTACACGAACAAGAGATGGTATTCTAAGTAGAACTTTAGTATCAGAACAAGAAGAAAGAACTCGTAGAGGGGCATTCTTAGGTAGACAAAGATGGGACCCACTTGCACAATCATTTACTTGTGATACCACTGGTGGTGAGTTTATTACAAAAATTGATTTATTCTTTTCTCAAAAAGATACAAGTGCACCAATCGTGGTTCAATTAAGAGAAATGGAAAATGGTTATCCTACAGGTAAAATATTACCATTTGGTACTGCATCATTGGAACCTGAAGATGTAAATGTTTCTGCTACTGCAGATACTGCAACAACTTTCACATTCCCATCTCCAGTATTTCTTGAAGAAAGTGTAGAATATTGTTTCGTGGTTCTTACAGACTCTAGAGATTATTTACAGTGGATTTCAGTTATGGGCCAAATAGATATTAAGGGTGGTAGATTAGTAAATGACCAACCTCATTTAGGTGCATTATTTAAATCTCAAAATAATAGTTCTTGGACAGCTTATCAATTTGAAGATATGATGTTTACAATGTATCGTGCAGACTTTAGTACAAGCACAACTTCTAGTGTTGTTCTTACCAATGATACTGTACCTTCAAAAACATTAAATGTTAATGCAATTTCAACAACAAATGCTTCTGATGTAATTAAAGTGGAACATAGAAATCATCAAATGTACAGCACATCTAATAATGTAACAATTAGTGGTGCAAGTTCTGGAGTATTTACAACTCTTTCTTCAGGTATTAATGATAGTGTAAATGCTTTAACTCTTGCAAGTGCTACAGGATTCCCATCAAGTGGAACAGTATTCATAAAAATTACAGCACCAAAAGATTCTGCTGGGGAAGTTGTTGCTGATGAAGTTATCTCAGGAACAATTTCAGGTACTGGAATTTCTAGTGCAACCAGAGGTGTTGAGGGTTCAGGTGTTGCACACTTGGCTGGAGCAACGATTGAACTTTATCAAGTTGCTGGTATTCCTTTGACACAAATAAATAAAACACATACTTCATTAACAGCATTTGGTATAGATTATTTTACATTGACAACAACTGCAAGTGCTACATCAACAGCTGCTGTTGGTGGTTCTGCAATCGTTGCAACTGAAAATGCATTGATGGATACAACTAAGATTCTTTTAAATGCATTAGAATATAACGGAACAACAATTAATGCAACTGCTAAAACAACAACTGGTACTTCACCAGATGGTTCTCAAACTCCATTTCAAAAAATAACAAATGGTATTTCTTTACCAATTAATGAAAACTTTTTCTTTGATGCACCAAGAATGATATGTTCTACTATTAATGAAACAAATGAGTTGTCAACTGCTAAATCTTATGAGATGACTTTAGCGTTAAGTACAACTAGAAGTAATTTATCACCAGTTATTGATTTAGATAAAGCATCTATAATTACTATTGCAAATAGATTAGATAATGTTGATTCAAGTACTGATGTTTTCCCTACAAGTCAATTTGTACCTGCAACCGAATCAGATGGTGATAGTAATGAAGCAATTTATTTAACAAGGCAAGTTCAATTAACAGCTTCTGCTACACAGTTAAATGTATTATTTGATGCTGTAAGACCAAGTTCTTCTGAAATACAAGTGATGTTTAAAATACTTCGTTCAGATGATTCAACTGATTTTGAAGATTTAGGTTATACATTCTTTAATACAGATGGTTCACCTGATGTTACAACAAATCCTTCAACTACAAAAAATGACTTTATAGAACATGAATATACTTCAACAAACCCAGGTGAGTTTATTGCATTTCAAATAAAAATTCGTATGCAAGGAACAAATAGTTCTGAACCTCCTAGAATAAAAAGATTAAGAGTGGTGGCAACAGCATAATGACTAAATTAAATGTAAAAGATAAACCTCATCTTGTTAGAGATACAAATTCAGGTGCAATTTTAAATATAAATGCCAGTGCATATGAAAAAAGTAAAAGAATAAGAATAGATGCAGAAAAACAAAGAGATGAGCTAAGAGGTGCAGTAAGAGAGATAAATAATATTAAATGTGAAATGCACGAAATGAAACAATTATTAATAAAACTAATAGAGAAATAAAATGGCAGATAGAAGCGTATTAGCGTCAAATACTTTTGAAACATTCCGAACAACATTTAATTCGTTAAGTGCTGATATTGGTGATATTGCTAGTGTAACTGGTGCTTCTGGAACAATTGCATCTGCAACTGATGTTATTGAAGCAGTTGTACAATTAAATGCAGCTGTTTTTGACCCATCAACAGATATTACTTTTTCAGGTGATAATACATATTCTGGTACTGCTAATTTTACAAGCACTGTAACAATGAGTGGAACTAAAAATTTTACTGGAACTACTAATCTTGCTGGATTAGTTTTTAGTACAAGTGGTATAACTTTTGCAGATAGTACTACACAGACAACTGCAGCCACTACACAGGCTTTTGCTATATCAATGGCCGTAGCACTGGGATAAGGAGAAAACATGGCTAATAATTTTAAAAATGGATTTAAATCTATTCTCACTGCTGGGGAAAACTATCAATCTACTGGTAGTGCAACACTAAATGCAACTGGACCACAACAGATTTATGTCGCAAATAATGGTTCAGGAGTCAATTCAATTTTAATTGAATTAGATGCAGCTAATACTGGAAGTTCAGCTATTCAAGCTACTGCTTTCGTTCAAGATTATTCTGCAAGTTTAGGTACAATTACTTCTGTGGTTTCATCAAGTGATACTGCAACAGTAACTGCTGGTTCTGCTCATGGTCTTACAACAGGTCAATATGTTTATGTATCAGGTTCATCAACTGCTTATGTCAATGGAATTTATAAGATTACACGAACTGCTGCTACGACATTTACATATGCACAAAATTCAAGTGCATCCAATGGTACTGCTGCTGGAACAATTTTAATTTATCCAGCATATCATATTGTAAAAGATGCACCCATTCCGACAAACTCAACTTTAAAAATTGTTGACGGACAAAAGATTGTTTTAAATTCAAACGATGCTGTTTATGCATACGCATCGGCTGGAACTGTTGATATCGTATCAGCAATACTAGAAGATGTAACATAGGATTAAATTAATATGTCATATATTGGAAGACCTTTTTTAAATGTTCCTGCAAACACTTTTGCAAAAGAAGATTTTACTGGCGCAGACACAGGTACAAATAATAGTATAACAAACTCTATTGTTTTGTCAAGAGAAATACCTGGGTTGAATGCTTCAAATGTTGAAGTGTTTATAAACAATGTTAGACAGGAACCAGATGTTGCATATTTTATCAGAGATGATAGTACAGGTGTTCCAATCATTATAGAATTTTCAGAGGCATTAAATACTAATGATTCTATTTATATTATTCACAAAGGGTTAGGCCCAGGAACAGAGAGAACAGGAATTGCAGCTGGTTCTGTTACTGCAACAATGTTAGCAGATAGTTTAAAAGAGTTTACTTTAAATTCTTTTACAGGTGATGGTACAGATACAACATTTACACTTGCGGCTGCACCTAATAATGCAAATTCTCTTTTAGTGACTGTTGACGGTATCGTACAAAAACCAGCAACAAACTATTCTGTTTCATCAACAACTCTCACATTTACTTCTGCACCAGCAAACAATGCTGAGATAGAAGTTAGAGATTTAGGAATAAGAACCTCAGTTCGTAGAGGAACTGGTTATACTACTGATATACTAACTGTAAGTGGTAGTTCAACAAGTACAATGTCATTATCAAGTTCAGTTCTAGCTGATGATGTTTTTATTTCAATTAATGGTGTATTACAAACACCGACATCTGCTTACACAGTAAGTGGTGCAACTGTAACTTTTGCTTCAAATCTATCTGACGGAGATAGTGTAGTGGCAAGGTATCAAAGATAGAGAAATATTAATGGCAATAAGTAAAATAACAACTAGAGGATTTAATTTTGCAAATGCACTCTCAAGAGGTGATTTCACAGACGCTTCTTTTGGTGATATTATTTTATTAGAAAATGAATTAGGTGCATTATTAATGGACGCCAGTGCTGATGGTGTTGATGTTGATGGTCATATTTTATATAATGACAATAATTTTGAAACTGGCCCAAGCGTAGGACTAGAAGATGCAACGATTGACTAACAAGTTAGGAGAATAAAATATGACAAATCCTTTAACCGGTTTAACAAAAATTTCTATTGCTAACCTTGAAGACGGAACTATTACATCAGCTCAAATTGCAGACGGAACTATTACAAATACAGATGTAAATGCTAGTGCTGCTATTGCGGGTACTAAGTTAGGAACAGTACCTGTATCAAAAGGTGGAACAGGATTAACTTCTGTCGGTGATGCAGGTCAAGTAGTGCAAGTTAATAGTGGTGGTAGTGCTTTGGAATTTGCAGATGCAGCAGGTGGTGGGTTAATACATCTAAATACAACTACTGTTGATAATGCAGCTTCTATTATTTATAATAATACATTAATTACTTCAGCACATGATGTATATAAAATTGTATGGTCAAATTATGTTCCAATAACTAATGATACAACTTTAAAATTACAAGTAAGCACAGATAATGGAAGTAATTTTTTAGCTGCTACAAACGGAAGAAGATATAATAATCTCAATGGCACAAACCATGCAAACCAAAATGGGGTAGATGCTGGTACTAATAGCATTTTAATGGGTTTGGCTCTTAGTGGAACTCCTGCTAATGGAGTTATAAGTGGAGAATTAACAGTTGCAGGAGTTAATAACACAGCTAGTTATAAACATTGTTGGGGAAAAGCTGTGTTTCAAGCGGCAGATTCAAGTGCACTTTATTGGCAAGACAATGCTTCATATGTTACATCTACTTCTGATATTGATTACTTTAAAATTAGTAGCTCAAGTGGAAATTTGGAAAGTGGAGTGTTTCATTTATATGGGTATGCTAAATCATAGGAGATAAATTATGGCAACACTTTATAAAATAGTTAATGGCGAAAGAATAGCTATGACAGATGCTGAAACTACTGCAAGAGAAGCAGAAGAAAAAGTATGGGAAGATGGTGCTGTTAATAGA
>Ga0209535_1001669_pt1 | contig 14889 bp, 16 predicted proteins | sample LinPmetageLP28_FD_184041 | JGI IMG/M metagenome (GOLD analysis project Ga0209535, IMG submission 184041) | Marine viral communities from the Pacific Ocean - LP-28 (SPAdes) (version 2) | ecosystem: Environmental > Aquatic > Marine > Oceanic | place: Pacific Ocean | collected 2009-08-22 | reverse complement strand
AATAAACTATATTTCATTTAATATTTTTTTTAATGATTCGATTGGTGTATCAAAATTAGTATTGATATCTATATAATTTTCATAAGGTGGAATATATGCTATTGCAGCAAAATGATCCCTTTCCCTAATTTCTGTAGTATGAATATATATTTCTTTTATATCGTCTCCAAGTAAAGTTTTAAAATCTTCTCTTTGATCAATATAAGGTGAAACTAAAGATACTATTACATCATGTCCTTGATTATGTAAATAATGGGCAATACGTTGAGCTGTACCTACATTTTCTACTCTACCTTTAATAGTATAATCTTTATTTGAGAATAGTTCCCTCATATCATCTCCATCTATCCTAAAAGCATTAGGTAAATGTTCTTCTTTTAACATATCTGCTAAAACTGTTTTACCAGCACATGGCTGGCCTGTGAACCAATATATCATAATATTCCTTTTTCTTGTAGTGTTTTAATTCCTGTATCAATATATGTTTTCATATTTGATTCAAATATTTCTCTTTGATTTGGTACATCATTTATATGCATTAAATCTTTATACATTTTAGTATAACCTCCATCTTTAAATGGACCTACTGGGTATTCAAATATAGTTTGACCACGCATAACATATTGTTGGAAATTAACACCTCTCATTTTAACATATTCTGTTATCAATAATGAATACCAATCATGAGGACCATATCCTTTCCAATCATCTTGTATTGGACATAATTCTTCATACATTGCTTTATTATATAAGTCAAACCAACCAGCCCATTTTGATTTTATTGTTGGGTCTAAAGTAATACCTATTTCTTTAGTTTTCATTTTTGCCCTAATATCAAATAAATCAACCTCATTCCACTTATCATAATCAACGTGTATCCAATCTGAATTAGTAATTTCATCCCAAGTATTATCCCATAATTTAGATATTTCTGGAGTAATGACAAAGTATTTATTTTTAATTTGTTTAGAGCTTTGTATTAATAAAGCAAGGGCTTGTTCACTAAAATACATGTCAGGACAAATAGTAATATAAAAATCCACCTCAGGTGCTACAATTTCACGTTGATGATCTAAATGCCCATATAATTCATTCTTTTCAAATATGGTAGCATTTACTTTATAATCTTTTAATAATTTAAGATATTCTACAAACCTAGCTTTAAGTAAATCTTTATTTAATTTACTTTTATCCCAATCAACTAAGTATGATGATAAATTTAGACAAACATCTATTTCAATGGTATCCTCATCACTTAAATAATACCTTGATTTTTTAAGTTGAGTAAATGTTTGAAGAGCATAATCTAACTCCCAACCCATACAATGGTAAAATATTTTATAATGCATCCCCAGGTTTTGGTTTTATTGTATTATATATTTGCCTTAATCCTTTTTCCAAACCTTCTAATTTTATATCATAAGGTATACCATTTTTTCCTGTATATGATAGACCTAATTTAGAATCATTTATTTTAATTTCACTTTTTTTCTTATCAAAATTATTAATAATATTTGCTATGTCTGAAAGCTTTAGTTTAGTAGAGTAAGTTAAATCTATATCTTTTTCTAAAGGGAGATTCTTTTTAAAACAATCAACATAATATTCTACTACTTTAGCTACATCTTTTAAATTAAAATAATCAAAGTATTTGTCTTGATAAATTTCTATTGGTTTATTTCTTACATAATTGTTTATATTTTTAACAATAAACCTATTTGGTCTTTCTTCTAATCCAAAACATCCGTATAATCTTAAATTATAAAAATGAGGGGTTGTATGTAATACTCTACTAATTATATTTTTAGACATCCCATATATGTCATAAGGAAAACTATTCTCTAAATCATTATTTTTTGAATTAATATCTGTTTTTTGGTCAAATTCAGCTCCAGAAGCAAAATTTATTAAATGTTTAAAATAATGTTTATGTTTACATAAGTTATAAAACATACCTATATTTTCATTAAGGTGAGCATATTCATGACCATCACCTATAGCAGTGTGGATAACTAAATCAATTGGATTTTTTTGATTATCCAAAAAATTTGTTAAAGATTCTTGAGAATGAAGATTAAGTTTTGACCTAGGAGGGACCAAAACTAAATGGTTTTTATTTAAAATTTTATATAAGTACCTTCCAATAAAACCATTACCACCTGTAACTAATATTTTCATTTATTTAAATTTTGTGCTACTTCTAAAATTAAATCTTCTTGTCCAGCAACTAACTTTCTATTTCCTAATTCAAATATTAAAGATGAATATTCAATATTATTTAATTTAGATGCTTTAATTATTGGTTTTTCAAAACCAGAAAATAACTTATTTAGTCCCGTTAATATGTTAACTGGTGCAGATACAGGTACTTTAGGAACTAAATAGTTAAGTACATTATCCGCTTCATTAATTATCTTTTTAAAATCAATATCAACTGAATAACCATATTTGTCTAATACAGGTAATAATACTTCTAAAGGTGCATTTCCAGCCCCTGCCCCAAATCCTCTAATACAAGCATCTATATATGTAGCTCCAGTTTCAATAGCTACTATTGAATTATGTATAGCATAATTTAAATTATTATGAGCATGGAATCCAACAGGTATTTTTAAACTATCTACTAAGCGAAATATTCTAGATTTAACATCATCTGGTAGATAAGTTCCAGTTGAATCCATTATAATAATTGCTTGTGCACCATATTCTTCCATTATTTTAGCATTTTCTGCTAATTCATCACAAGTAGCTAAAGCAGTCATCATTAATACACCAAATACTTCTTTATTATTTTTACTTAAATACTCAATATGTGATTTTGCAACTGTTGCTTCAGTACAATGGGAGGCAATTCTAAAAACATCTACACCAACATCAATTGCAGGTAGAATATTTTTTTCAATTGTAGCTATTCCAGGAATTACATGGACACCTAATTTTGAATTAGGTAGGTTTTTTCTAGCTTCACATAACATTTGATTGTCAGATACAGCTGCTTCACCTATTAATAAAGATGAGGCACCTAAACCATTCCCATGTCCTACTTCAACAATTGGAACCCCTGCACTATCTGCTGCTTGACAATATCTCTTAATACTATCTAGACTAATAGTATGTTTTACACTATGGTTTCCATCTCTTAAAGATGAATCTGTAATTATAATATTACTCATAATAAATTTTTACTTATTTCAATTGCGGCACAATTAATGATATCTAAATTACCAGCATATTCAGGTAAATAATCACCTGTGCCTTTAACTTTTATACTTAATACTAAAACATCATTATTAATAGTTGGGGGCATTACTAATTCATAATGTGGAATATATTCTTTTAAACGTTGGATTGTTTTATATATACCTTTATTTAAACTTGAAAATTTAATATCTTCAGCTTTAATAAATAAAGTAGTTTGCATGTCTACTTGTGGTATAGCTGGATTTAAATTAAGTATTACTTTACAATTTTTACAACCAGTAAACTCAGATATAGCAAGTTCTGTAGTATGAATGTAATTATCAATATTTAATCTAGTAGCCATACCTGCACTATCAGATGCTATTTGGGATACTACTTCAACATAATTTAATTTACAATGTTTTGAAATTACATTTAGTAAAGGGGTAGATGCTTGCCCACCACAAGTAATCATATTAACATTACCTCTTGTTTTAATAGCTTCAGGATTAATAGTTGGTACACATAAATCTCCTACTTTAGCGGGTGTTAAGTCTATTACTTTAATACCTTGGTTTTTGAATACTTCAGCATGACTTTTAGCATCAACTGCATTTGTACAATCATATATTAAATCACAATAATTTGGATTATCAATAAAAAATTGAATTCCTTTATCTGTTACATTTATATCTTTTTCTTGTGCTAATTTAATACCATTAGATGACATTCTTCTACCAGCAAAAATAATTGGTTCTATAAAATCTGTTTTTATTAATTTTAATAATAAATCAGTACCAATATTACCTGTACCTATAATACCTGCTCTTATCATCTTTGTATTTGATTTGATTTTTCACTTAGTTTTACTAACATACTTTTTTCTAAATGTTCTTTAGATACTAAAGGAGACATTTCTTCAATAGGTGGTGGTAATATAGTATTATCTTTTTTTAATATACCTTTTACTTTAGGTAAAAATCCTTGTTCTGGATCCATAAAAACTTCTAATACTGCTGATGTAGGGTGGTTTAGGAATTGTTCTAATGTTGAATCTGTTTTATTCCAATCTTTTAATTTAAAATAATCATAACCTAAAGCGGGAAATACTTTACTAAAATTAGGTAAACCAATACCAGTTTTTTTATCTACACTAGCATAATTACCCTTAAATAACATTTTTTGGGTATGTTTAATCATTAAATATCCATCATTATTGAATATTACTACTTTAACATTGAACCCATTTTCAATTATAGTATGTAATTCCTGTAAATTCATCATTATCCCACCATCACAATTTAAACATAATATATCTTGATTAGGGCAAGCAGCAGCCGCTCCTAAAGCACCAGCTACACCATAACCCATTTCTCCTAAACCTAGTGATGTAAACATTGTTTGATCTGAATTTAATTTTAGAGCTTGGTGTCCACTTAGTAAAGCTGTACCCATATCAGTTGCTATAACATGTTCTTTTTTTAAATGATCTGATAAACTATTCATAAATTGATAAGAATTAATATACTTGCCATTATGATCATGTTCTTTACTAATCCAAGGATATACTATTCTCATTTTTTTACAATATCTATCCCAATCTTTATCTATACTATTAATTTGATCCGATTTTATTACTAGTGATTTAATTGTATTCTTACAATCTATTCTAAAATATTTATCAACTTTACTTAATGGAAATTGAGGAGTATCAATATCAATGATTATTATTTTACCTTCTCTGACAAATTCATCTAAATTATAACCAGTTTGAGGTAATGCTAATCTACTACCTAATACAATTAATAAATCACAATTTTGAACTATAAAATTAGCAGCACGCTGGCCATATAAACCAAATCTACCACAAAAATTAGGATCATTACTATTTAATAAATCAATACCTGACCAAGATAAAGTAGTAGGAATACCTGTTTTTTTAATTAAAGATTGAAATAATTTCTTTGCCCCCGATAGTTTTACACCATGTCCTCCTAATATTAATGGTCTTTTAGCATTATTGATTTGTTCAATTATATAATCGGAATGTTCTGGATTAGGGAGATCAATTTCTGTAAATTTGGCCCAGTCCCTAAAAGGTGTTTGTTTAGCTTGGATATCAAATGGTACGTCTAATAATACAGGTCCTTTTCTACCAGTATTAGTTATTTTATAACATTTTTCTAATTCATTTTGTATATTATTTTCATCAAGTAAACAATGGGAATATTTTGTAACATCTTTAATCATTTTAGCAATGTTAAAACCTTGTGTTCCATACATTCTAAGATGTTCTTGTTCTTTTATATAAAATGAAGGTTCATTACCAGATATTATTATACCAGGAATTGAATCAGCCCAATTACTTACTATACCAGTAATTGCATTAGATGCACCAGCACCTGCTGTTACTATTGTAGCAGATAACTTTCCAGATGCCCTCCAATAAGCACCCATAGCCATTACACCCGCCTGTTCATGATGTACATTAATTATTTTAGTATAACCTAAATTATTAATAGAATCAAAGATATGTGAGTTGGCAGAACCTATAATTCCAAATACAACCTTAATTTCTTTTTCTTTTAAAAATTCAGCTATTAAATCACTGATTTTTACCATATAAAATTATTTTTATAATATTTTACTATATCTAGTAATTCTTTATCAAATATAGTTACTGGTTCCCATCCTAAAGCTCTTAATTTATTATCATTTAAAGCATATCTAACATCTTGTCCCTGTCTTGAATAAGATAAATCTAAATATTGGTTTATACTATCATTATATAGAGGAAATGTTTCCTCTAATACTGTATCTTCAGGATAATATAATTTAATGATTTTACTTACTGTATCCAAATTAGTTTGCTCATAACCTCCACAAATATTATAAATTTCATTTTTAACACCTGATTCAATTATTGTAATTACTGCTTCAGCTGTATCATATGCATGCAACCAATTTCTAATAGGGGTTCCATCATTATGTAATGGGATTTTTTTACCTAAGGTAAGATATTTAATTGATTTTGGTATTAATTTTTCTACATATTGACCAATACCATAATTATTAGTTGGTCTTAATATTACATAAGGTAAATCATAAGTTCTATTCCATGCTGTAATTAATTGGTCTGCAGCAGCTTTAGTTGCTGAATATGGATTAGATGGTTTAAGTATATCTGTTTCAGTGTGTTCTCCTTCTGTTATATCACCATATACTTCATCAGTTGAAAAATGTAATAATATTGGTTTTTTAGGACCTTCTGCTCTATAGTTTTTTATTAATTCAAGTAAATTATGTACACCATTTACATTTGAATGTAAAAAATCTTCACTTTTAACTATTGAATTACCAACGTGTGTTTCAGCAGCTGTGTTAATTATATAATCACACTCGTATAAAAACTTTAAATCATTTATATCGCTTTGTTCAAATGTAAAACGTGGATGTTCTATAAATTCATTATAAGCATCATCAAAGGAAGCATATGTCATTTTATCAACACCATAAACGTGCCAACCTTTTTCTAAACATGCTCTAGTTATATAGCTTCCTATAAAGCCAAAACAACCTGTTATATAAACTGTTTTATTTACCATATCCAAAAAATTCTTTTATTTTATTACAAACATAATCTACATCCTCTATATCCATACCATGATGTGCACCAAGTAAAAATCCATTTTTCATTACCTCATCAGCAACTGGAAAGTCTTGTAGATATTCTCTATATGCTGGGTGTCTAGTGACATTGCCTGCAAATGTAACTCTTGTTTGTATGTTTTGTTCCTCTAAAAATGTTAATAATTCTAACCTACGTTCTGTTTGTAATGGTATTGCCAACCAATTTGGTTTAATACTATCATCTGGTAGTAATATTTCTCTAACTTCAGAAAGATTATCTAAATAACGTTCTACATTTTTACGTCTTATATCTTTATATGTTTGGAATTTTTCTAATTGAACTAAACCAAATGCTGCCGAATGTTCAGTGCATTTAAAATTGTAACCTAACACACCATATAAAAATTTATAATCATAAGGAATACCATCTACATCACTTGCAAATCGGTCATCTATATTTTCACTATTATCACCTATTCTACCCCAATCCCTATACATTAAAGCACGTTTAACGTATTTTTTATCATTAAACATTACCATACCACCCATTCCACCAGCTGTTATAACATGTGAAGCATAAAAACTAGTAGTTGATACATCCGAATTTAATGTTTCAGTGATTGTATCAGCTGAATCTTCAATTATTATAATATCTTCTCTGCCTATTCTATTTAATTGAGTTTTTAACATAGTCCAGTTTGGTTTATTACCAATTAAATTAGGTACCATAATAGCTTTTGTTTTATCAGTAACTGCTTCAAGTATTTGCTCTACACTAGACACATATGTGTTTAATTCACTATCTATAAATTTTGGTTTATAACCTAATTGTAAAATTGGAGCTAACGTAGTAGAAAATGTAAGTGCAGGTGTGATAATTTCACTTCCTGGTTCTAAGTCTAGTGCTGCGATTGCTAATAAACATGCTGATGAACCTGAGTTTACAAATACACCATATTTTTTACCAAATTCTTTAGCAATTTTTTCTTCAAATTCAACTGATTTGGGACCAAAACCAGCCAGCCAACCATCTCTAAGTGATTGTTCTACTGCTTTAATTTCCTTATCTCCAAATGATTCGTGTTTATGGGGAGCATACCAAACTTTTCTTCTCATATTATATTATTTTCTTTAAATACTTTAGTTATATAATCTACTATTCTTTGTTCATAATCAACATATTTTAATGCTGTTTGAAAATTTTCTTCTATTACATCTGACATAGAATCATATAATATAGGATTTAAATCATTAACCTGGTAAATTATATCATCTACATTTTCAGTACGTATAATTCCAGCCGTATTAAAATATTTTTCTATGTTTGAACAACCCCAATATACGGGGATTGTTTTTAATAACAACAAATCTAATATTTTTTCTGTGAAATATCCTCTATGTGATGTATTTTCAATTGCTACACCATATTGGCTATTACCAAATATATCTACTTTACCTGCTCTAGCATTTTCTATATCATTTCTATTACCATAGGTGTGGTGAAATACTTTATCTATATTAGTAATCTCATTTTTTCTGGCTAGTAATTCATGTCTTAAACTATGACCATATGTTTTATTTAAAGCACCTGCTAAATGGGATACTTGGAATTTTTTATCATAACTTTTATTCCAAAAGTGTGGTGTCATCCAAGTATGTCCAAATGGTAATAATACTGATTGCTCACAGCTGCTAATTACTTTATTATCCCAAGTTAAAATTGCAGAAAATAAGTTTTGATTTTCAATTGCCCAATCATGTAAACCAAAATATTCATTTGGTTCTTGTAATACTAAAAAATTTAAATCAGTTAATTCACTTTCTGATTGTGGTATATCATCTACAAATAATGTAAAGTCAATATCTTTAAGATGTTGCATCTTAGATTCAAATACTTTTTTATCAAAATGTTTAATTTTTAGTCTCATAAAATTTCCACCCAATATTCAATCATTTCATCTATCATTGTCTCAAATGTATAATCAGCTGTCCAACCTAATTCTCTTAATTTAGTTGAATCACCTTTTAAATCTTTTAATTCTTCGGGACGTAAATATTTAGCGTCTGTTTCAACATATTGTTTCCAATCTAGATCTAATTTATTAAAAGTATATTCTACTAAATCTTGTACTGAATGGGATATACCCGTAGAACATACAAAGTTATCTGGTTCATCTTGTTGTAACATTAACCACATGGCTTTAACGTAATCTTTTGCATGCCCCCAATCTCTAGTTGCCTGTAAATTACCTAATGTTAATTTATCGCGTAATCCTTTTTTTATTTCAACGGCCGTTTTTACTACTTTATTTGTTACAAAATTAGTTCCTCTTCTTGGTGATTCATGATTAAATAAAATACCATTTGAAATAAATAAATTATATGAATTTTTATAATTATTACAAATATTATAAGAATATACTTTGGCACACCCATAAGGTGAGACTGGGGCTAGCGGTGTAGTTTCTCTTTGATATCCATCTTTATCTATATTATTACCAAACATTTCACTACTTGATGCTTGATACATTTTAATATCAGGTTTAGTTAATCTAATTGCCTCTAATAAATTTAATGTTCCTATACCCGTGGCTTGTGCTGTGTATATAGGTTGGTCAAACGAAATTCTAACGTGACTTTGCGCAGCTAAATTATAAATTTCATCGGGTTGACATTGTTGTATTACTGAAATTAGTGATGCTAGATCTGTTAAATCAGCATATTGTAATTTACCTAATAATTGGGGGTAAATTTCATCTAGTCTAGAAGTTTGATTTTCAGCTACAGAGTTACGTTTAATTGTACCCCATACTTCATATCCTTTTTCTAATAATAATTCGGCTAAATATGATCCATCTTGACCATTTATACCTGTTATAAGTGCTATTTTTTTCATTTTTTAATTTAGATTAAAAGCTATTGATATTCTATCTTCTTGACTTAAGTTAGGTTCTACATAGTGAGGCAATATGCTAGGAAAGAGTATTATATCTTTTTCTTTAGGTGTTAGATATGAAGGATCATTAATTGATAAAGGATCTAAAAATATAATTCTTCCACTATTTTTAGGGACTTTTAAATATAAAACCCCAGATAAATTATTTTTATTGTGATGATGGGTATGAGGAGCATTAAAATTAGTAAATGAAGAAATATTAAACCACATTTCTTTTATTGTAATATTTGGATCCGATGTAAAATTAAAAATATGTGAATTTAATAATTTTACTAAAGGAAAAAATGGTTTTTTTATATGAATATCATTTTTTGATTGGTATCCTCCTTGATTACTTTTTTCAACACTTATAGGATAATTTTTTTGATAATTATAAATTATATTTATCCAATACTCTATATCTAAATTAAGAATATTATCAATCCAAGTTCCTACACTACAAATAAGATTATATTTAAAATTATTTTCTTGCTTCGTCATAGTTTTTTACAAACCAATTAACTGTTTCTTTTATACCTTGTTCAAATGGAGTGTATTCAAAATCAGGTAATAATTCTTTTATTTTAGAATTATCTGATGGTTTTCTTAACTGTCCATCTGGTAGGTCTTTGTTAAATATAACTTTACCTTTAAATTTAAATTCATCAACTAATAATCCAACTAAATCTTTAATAGATACTTCTTCATCACCACTAATAATTAAAGGATCTGTACCCTTATAATTGAATAAAGCCCATTCTGCTATTTTAGCTATATCTTTGGAATATATGAATTCTCTTAATGGTCTCCCACTACCCCATACATTAAAATTGGTTTTGTTTTTCTTAGCTAAATATAATTTATGAATTAGCATAGGCATTACATGCCCATGGTCTAAATTAAAATTATCATTAGGACCATAAATGTTAGATGGTATAATTGATGTATAGTTTATACCATATTGTTCTCTATAAGCTCTAATTTGAACATCCGCCATTCTTTTAGCATAGGCATATGGATAATTTGATTCATGTGGTTCGCCTAGTTGAATTTGATCAATTGTAAGGGGGTATTTTACTTTATCTGGGAATACACAAGTAGATAAAAATGCTACCAAGTTTTTAACACCTGCTTTTCTAGATGCTTCAATTACATTAGTATTAATCATTAAATTATCATAGAAATATTCACCTTTATAATTTGAATTTCCACCTATACCTCCAACTTTACCAGCACAATGTATTACACCATCTGGTTTAACTAATTGAAATAGTTTGTTTGTTTGTTTTGGGTTAGTTAAATCACAAGTTTCTCTTGACAATTTAATTTGAGATTCCATAGCAGAACCTACCATACCATAACCCCCCGTAATTAATACTTTTTTCATATTGTTGAATAAAATTCGTTTTGTGCTCTTTGTCTATCTATATCTTTTATATGGTATAAAGCATATGAATCATCCTCAGATGGTAATTCAGCGTATGTTCTCCATCCTACTATTTTTTCATGTACTTTATTTACCCATTTAATTTCTGGTTTGTTCCTAAAAATTCTGTGTTGGTTATCAGGCCAATTAACCCAACCTTGGTTATTTAATTGCCAATGCCATTGTGTAACATCTTCTTGTGTTAGCCCATTTACTATGTTAACTCTTGGAATAGCTATCAAATCAATTTCTTCATTAGCTTCTAATACTTGGTGTATAACAGTACAAAAAGTTTCACTTAAAGTTTCATCAGCATCTATTTGAAATACCCAATCTTTAGTACAATAATTTTTAGCGTTATTTTTAAATGATGCAAAATCTTTATTTAAATCAAAATGGCATTTTTTAATTTCAATTATATCTTTATTTTGATTTATAAAATCATCTACTAATTTAATAACCTCAACTGTTGATTTTGTATCTAATTGAATTACTAATTCATCTGTAGGTTTTAAGATTTGTAAAAGTTGAGCTAATAACTTTTTTAAATCTTCATATTCATTGTATGCTGTAATTAAAAAGCTGATTCCCATATTATTTTTATTTAAGGTATAATTTTTGTGTATCTCCTCCAAATTCTCCTTTTGGAATTATATTAAAAGCAAGTGATATTCTATTATCTGTATCACTAGGAATTACTTTATGATAAAGAAAAGATGGAAATAATATTAATTCTTTAGAGGATGGTTTAAATTCAAAATCATTAAAAGTACAAAAATTATTTTTATCTTTTTTGACCATAGATGAAAAAAACCATTTTGAAATTAAGGGATTATCAAATATTAAGGATGATGAAGAATTTAAATAAAAAACTCCACTAATGTAACTATTAGTATGTTGATGTAATTTAATTGTGTTATTTTTGTTTAAAATATTAACCCAAGAAGAACCTATTTGAATATCTTCAAACACATGTCCTAAATTATTTAAATATAACTTAGAAAATTTTAAAATTTCATTTTTTAATTTATTAAACACATGATGTTCTAAAACTCTATTATTTTTACTATACATTCCTTCATTTGGAGTATTGTTATATTCTTTGCCTGAAAAATAATTTTGGTAAAGGTTTATATCATTTTTATCAATATTGTTTAATATTGTTGAAAGAATTGTAGTAGGAAATAAGTTATGAAATTTAAAATTAGACATATTTTTAATTTATACTTTAAAAAAATCAATATATTCTAATGCATCCATAAAACTACGTTGTCCAAATTCTTTCATAGTTTTCATATCAGTTTTATATTTGTATGATTTATCTGTTCCTGGTATTTTGAATTTATCTTGTTCTTCTTTTGAAACTTCTTTTACTTTAACTCCAGCCCATTGCCAATCTAGTAAAGTAGTACCTTTAGAAAATACTGTACCTTTGTCTTCTATATTAACTGTAATAGGATACCATACCCTATCCGATGAATCATTTACTTTAATATCCTTATAAAGTTCTGGTAATGTTTCCTCATATTGTTCGAAATCGAATTCACCCATAACCATTAAGTCATTGGTTTGAAAACCACAACCAAAACAAAAATAGTTATTTTTTTCAGCGTTCATAGGTGTTACATAACATGCATCACCACTACATTTAGGACATATTGTTAAATTATCTTTAGTCATCTTTTTTAGGTAATGAGATTTTTTTAATGTTTGGTAGTTTAATTTCTACCTTTTTAGGAGCATTTTTATCCATTATTGCTTCTAATTTTTCTTGCATTTTTTCAAATGAGAAATTTTCTTTACAATAATGAGCTAAACGTTTACCTTTAACTTCATATGCTTTATACCCATTAACATAATCTTTCATTAATAAAGAAGCAAAACTTGCATCTGGTGCAAACCATTTAGATTCTTTTAATATCAACCTATCTTGAACTACAGATTCATGAACTTGTTTGACTTCACCAGGAACTAAACTTGCAAATTCTTTATTTAAGAAATCTAAATGCCCACTCCAATTTGATGCTATAATTGGTTTTTTACTTCTGGTAAATTCAAGTAATGGTCTACCAAATCCTTCACCTTTAGTTAAATTAATCATTGCTTTAACTTTAGGATGATTATATAAGTGATTTACATCTGAATCATCTATATCACCGTGGATAAGGTATATATTTGGTAATCTACCTTGTACACTTTTTCTAATAGCATCAATTTTCTTTAAAACTTCATTTCTATCTGTAATTGAAGCGGGGCCTGTCATTGTTTTCATAATTAATGCAGGTGAATTTTTTTTATTTTTAAATGTTTCAAGAAAAGTTTTAACTAATAATCCAGTATTTTTTCTATCTTCACCAATAGCACCTCTTAACCAATGTCCTACGTATAGAAAACTAAAATCTTCATCAATTGTATCTAAAGATTTTACCAATTCTGTTTTAGGTAGATCTTTTGATTCAATAGGGAAATATTTTTCTAAATCAACACCTTCAAATAAAATATCTGTAGGTGTTTCTAATTTAATTATACCTATTACTTGGCCTGCCTTATCCTTTTGCTCATATTGTGAATTTTTTAAGGCATATAAACTGTGGTTTGAAGAACCTAATAATAGATCCATATTATTAGCCCCCTGAATAAATCTTACATCACATAAGTCTGTTTCAATACCTGCTGTAATACCAATATTAAACTTACCTAATTTTTGAAATTCATCTGGAACTGATATTTGGATCCAAACATCGGGTTGCCTTTGAAGTTGTGGTGGAATGATAGCATCCTTCATTTTTTTCTCTTCTGGTTTATTTTCATCTAAAAATCCATAAGGTGTATTACCCCATCTTTGTGATAAGATTTTTACATCATATTTGTCAGATCTCATTAATGCTTTAACTACATCTCTGGCTCTTGATCCATAACCAGAATAAGTGTCAATTGGACAACTTACTACTACAAAAGGTTTGCTCATAACTAATATACTAATTTATGTGTTAATGTTTTTATTGGTAATTTATCTATTTTACTAAAATAAAAATTCGGACGTGGTTTCCATGTTTCAAATAGTTTATCAAAATTGTTTGAAATATTTTTACACATGTTTATTGCAGAAGCCATAGATTCATCTGATGTAACCCATTCTCTTCCTGCTAATCCTCTTTCCTTTTTCTCTTTTTTAGACATTTTATAAGATTCCATTAAAGTATCTGCTAATTCTCTAAAGTCTAATCTATCATCAAAGATATAAGGAGTTTTAGGGGAACCAACTAATGCTGAATTAGAAGGGAATACTGGTAAAGCCCATTTACCACATTTTTTATAAGTTCCAAAATGATTAGATGGGAAATTTTTATCAAATTTGATCCAATCACCCTTTTCATCTTCAAATCTCATTTGATCTTGCATTCCACCTGTAACATTAGCAATTATCATAGTTCCTGACATCATTGATTCAGTTAATGATAGTCCCCAACCTTCATTTGAAGAAGGTAAAACTGTTACATCTGCTAAATTATAAAGATAATTCATACCTTCTGTAGCTAATTTAGCTGTAGAAAATCTAACACTGTCGTCTTCACCTAGTAATAAGTCTCGAACAGCATATAAATCAGTACCATTACCATCTATTGGAGCGGTATGTAATACTAAACATACATCATCTTTTTCTTCTTCAGGTAAATTTTCTTTAAATATTTTATAAGCAGCTAATAAATCAGAAGGC
>Ga0209535_1001667_pt1 | contig 14892 bp, 12 predicted proteins | sample LinPmetageLP28_FD_184041 | JGI IMG/M metagenome (GOLD analysis project Ga0209535, IMG submission 184041) | Marine viral communities from the Pacific Ocean - LP-28 (SPAdes) (version 2) | ecosystem: Environmental > Aquatic > Marine > Oceanic | place: Pacific Ocean | collected 2009-08-22 | reverse complement strand
CCATTTGCAGCCGCTCTCTGATCTGCTCGAGCTTTTCTCGCCTCTCTTCGTAGTCGGGCTCTCTTTGCAAATAAACTTTCTCTGCGTACAGTAGGTTGACTACCTGCGTCGTCACTCACTGTGTTACTTCCAGGTTTTGGTTGTACCAGTGGTGTTGATGAAGTAGCTGTTGGTGTATTACCTTCTGGTATATCATCATCCATATCTTGCACCGCTGGAGTAGGTAACTTTGCAATACGCCCTGTGGTTGCATTATTTACTAGAGCACTGCTGTACGGCTCTTTCTTTTGAGTGTTTGTTTTAGATCCGTTGATAGTTTCAGCAGTTTTAAAGTTTCCTGCTCTTGGATCTGATCCAGCATTTGGCTGAAATTGTCTACTACTACGAGCTCCAGGAGGAATAACATTTTTGCTAGGTCTTACTGATTCACCTGCTCCGCCAAATGCATCTAATCCTGGATCTTCTACAACGTTCTTCTCAACTTGTTTTTGTTTTGGACTATCAGTTGCAATATCAAAGTTTCTAATAGTACCCCTTAATCTTTGTGTGAACTTTCCTTCCTTGAAGTAATTTACCACTGACTGTGTGCAGTATACTTCAGCGAATTGTGCTAGATTCTTCTCGCCTGTGATTTTACTGTCACTGTTGTTTGCATTCACAGGAGTTTCACCAGTTGTCATATCATAGTCGGTTACCCTATTGAATCGCACTTCGTAAAGTACTTCACCAGATGCACTGTTTACACTACCGTCTGGTTCAAATGCAGTGAGATTTGGAGTACTATAAAATACCTCACTCTGTTGAATAAAGTCTGGATCACCTACAATTTCTATTGTTGAATTAGCTACATCTACTGGTGCATACAATCGACCTGCTAATTGGGCTGCTGGTCTAGTGCTATTTCCTTTACCACCTTGTGTACTTTCATCTGGACTTGATTGAAAAAATCTTTTCTCAGCATAACGTGCTCCGCTACCAGTCGCTTGTTCTTCTGTTTTTCCATCTGCACCTATCATAGTAAGGTAGTTTGAATTTGCTTGAATTTCAAAATTTATAACTTCTGTGTTCAATCCAGTAAACCAGTAGTTGTATATTTTATGAGCCCCTCTATACATTGCTGGCGGAAAATAAGGCGATCGTGGTGTATTGATTTGATAACGAGATATACGATATGTAATTTGATAAGCATAATCGTTACGCTTTGAATCATATGTTGTTGGTACTGCTGTCTGAGTAATTCTATACCATTGTACTGTTTTTACTGGCTTATTAACAATCTCTTTGTTGGTAACCTCATCAAATGCTATTGTTTGTTGTGCAGTGATGTAGGTTGAATTTTTCATTATTTGGTCGATAAGTTGTACAATCTGTGTGCCAGCACTTATACTAAACTCTTTGGTTTCCTTGTCAAGAAAGTTTTTTTCCATGTTTCTCTGATCATTGGGGCTAGAAGACATCTGCATTGGAGCTTTTGCTTTGTCAACCTTGCCTTGCTTACGCATCTTAGCATCAATCATGCCAGGCACATCTTCAATTAAAATGATATATTCATCCGCAACTTTTTGGGCATCTATCTTGACTAGCTCTTTTTGATGCTTGTTGAGAGCATCAGCCAATCCTGACGTAACAACACGATCTACTAGTCCGTGTTTGCCTGCACGTTGTTGTGCAACTGTGGTTGTTTCTTCAGTGACAATATTTTGATTTGGTGGGCCACCTGCTGATGAGGATGTGACTATCGGCACTAGAGGTACCAATTCGCTATTACCGTTTAACAATTTCTTAACACTTGACGCACTAAGTTGAAAGTTAAACGGAATTGAGGCTCTGGCAGTTGAATACCCAACTTGCATCTGTGGTGTTGTACATTTTACATCATACATCACTGCTTGATTGTTAATCCTATAAGTGATATCTGAAAACTGAAAAGGAATAAACTTTTCTACTAGTGCATCTGAATCACTTGTGGTTTCTATTTCGCCTTGAGGTAGATCTCTTTTGGTCACTAAATTACCAAATTCATCATAACCATAAAAGCGTATAACCATAAGAAAAGTCTGTGAGTAAACATTTATATCAGGCATCCTTTCATGCTGTGTTATGGCATTTGCCAATCTTTCAAGAAAAGTTATTCCTTGTGGTTCCATAATTTTAAACGATAGTTTGGCAACATTATGTGGAGACATGGCTCCTTGTGTTCCCATTATACTTTCAAATTCGATATCTTCTATATAAAAGTCTAAATCAAAAAACTTGTTGCGTTGTTCCGGTTTTGCTCCACCAGACTGTAGTATTAATTGTCTAGTTGGCAGTGTCTTTCTATCAGTGTATAGGAACTTGATATACTCGTCTTGATTCATCATGTAGATGCTTGCAGAATATGTTTGACTTGCAAGACCCAGCAACGGATTTGGTTGTGCAACAATAGGCTTTTCAAATTCTGCCGCAACAGCTGTTCTACCTTCAACTCCATCTGCATTCACAGATTCGCCAGTACTGTTTCTATTAGTTGATAGTGCATCATCTCCGGGTGCTACCTGTACATTGTTGCTACCACCACTGTTGTTGTTATCACCACTTAGTGGTGTAACTGCACTGCCTGTTGACGAGCTTACTGCTGTTGTTTGTGTTTGTCCAACTTTTTTTACAGCAGAGCCGCCTCCAACTGTGGCTGTCGATCCTGATCCTTTGAGATCGCCTAGTTCTTGATTATTACCACCTGAAAGTGCAGTTGTTCTTGCATTTGTTGGTTTGTTCATACTTTCTAGTACAGGAGTAATATCCTCTAGGCTACCAACCCTACTAGCAAAAATTTTATTGTCGCCGGCTACTGGCGAGGAAAATCGAGCAGATTCTACTGAACCAATTTGTTCTGTCTTGATTATTTCACCACTGCTGTTTTTGGTGATGTTCTCCCTGACTGCGGTAACTTGTGTGTTTTTAAAAGCAGTTGTGCGTACACCATTCATTGTGGTCTGCATAGTTGTTACTTCAACTTTGTTTTTAGTAATAAGTGTAGTAACTCTGGTCTGTGCTGGATCGCCATTTAATCCAGCATTTTGTTTTTGCAAGTTATCAAGTTCAGATAGTTGACTGTTTAGTTCACTGTTTACTGTATTCCAACCACTGTCAATTTGATTCCACGAAGCACCGCCCGATGCTAGATTTTCAAGGTTACGCACCTTTGGTTTGGTTTGGTTTATTCTTAATTGCACTGATTGTCTTGCAACACCGAGTTGTGCAGAGTTTGTCATACTAGATACCTAATACTGTTTGTAATGTAGACTTCTGTGGTAGATAGATTGTGGTTCCTGTAACAAAATCAAACAGAGGATCTGGCAATTGATTTGGGTTACGCATAGCAAATACCCACCAAAGGTTTGAATCTTCATATAGGTCAAAAGCCAAGAGATCAGGACGCAAGTTATATGTTTCATTGATGGTCATCGATAAGTCGTCTACCAATTTTGGAATAGGACGTTCGATCATTAATCCAAGGTACTGATTGTTGATAACTGGCGTATCAAAATACGGACTGGTGTTTGAATAATTAGTAGCCATTACCACATTCCCTTCTTAATAAGGTTTCCGTTTGCATAATCTTTGAGGCTAAACTGTTGACTTACCTGTTGTCTGCTTACGATTGGGTTTAACATAAGAGCTATAGACATTTTGGTTGGAACATAGGTTGCACCTTTTGCACCAAGCGTGCCTGGTGCTAGTTTGGTTGGTTCTGCACCTGCTTGTATAGGATCACTTTGACCGTTTATTGCATTAGTGGCTGCAGTTTTTAGCCTTGATAAACTGGAAAAGTTTCCGTTTGTTACACTGGTTGCTAGTGGCTTTTGATATTGCAATTGTCCATCACGTTGTATCTGTTTGCTTCTTGCACGTATGTAGTTTACATCTGGAGGAAGGTTGTAATTAAATTCACTTATTACACAAGGAGATTCATTAAACTGATATTCACCTAATCCTGTGAGATATAATAACGGAGGTGGTGATCCTCTTTGAGCATCTTGTCCGTAGAACATTTTGCTTGCACTTTTTAAGAAATGTATAACTGCAAGTAGGTATTCTGCTTCAACTGTATCCTGAGCAGTAAAATCAGCATTCAATGATATCTGACCTACATTTGAGCTTTTGTAGAAATAGTGCTGATAATTTGAATGCGTTGGTGAATATGCTTGGTATTCTGCTCTGTACTGTATATCAATAGTTGGAGTATAGGGAAATATTATTCCGTCAGTTTCTGTAAGTGGTGCAAGGATACCCGGATCAGGTGCTTGGTACAAGTAGGTTGCCTGCGGAGCTAATCGGAGCTTGACACGCCAGTCGCCATCTGCATTCTTAACACCAGATGCTTCACGCATTTCACTAACAGTTTGTTGTTGTTGTGCTTTTGCTTTCAGTGCCTGTGCTTGTAAAGCAGCTTCTTGTTGTTGACTAAGTTCAGCCTGTCCAACTCTAGAGCCAAAGCCATCTAAATCGTCAAGTTCCCCTGTTGGATCATCACCTACTAGACTTTCTCCGTCGTTCTCAACAAGGTCTGTGCGATTACCTTCAGCATCAATAGGATTACCAAACGCATCAAACTCAGCAGTAGTCACTTGAGGATCAATTGGATTACCAAATGCATCAAATTCTGCAACTATAGGCTCGTCAGACTCAACAACTTCCTCAGCTGCAAGAATTGGGTTACCAAATGCATCAAATTGTGCTGCCTCAGGACCACCAAAATCATCTACGCCAAAAGGGTTAACTTCTTCTGGTGAGTCAGTAGTTGCAAAGTCACTAAAGTCTTCTTCTGCGCCAAAGTCATTGTTGCTATAACCAGCAAAGTCATCAACTTGAGCAGGTGCGTTTATTTCTCCAAAGTCATCTACTTGTGCACCAAAGTCGTTATTTGAATAATCTCCAAAATCATCAACTTGTGCAGGAGTGTTTATCTCTCCAAAATCATCTACTTGTGCACCAAAGTCATTGTTGGTATAGCCAGCAAAGTCATCTACTTGTGCAGGTGCCGGTCCAGGACCAAATGCATCAAGTCCAGGATCTTCTGTGCCAAAGTTGTTGTCGCTATAATCAGCAAAGTCATCTACTTGAGCAGGTGCTTGAAATTCTGCAAAATCATCTACCTGTGCTGGTGCTTGGTATTCAGCAAAGTCATCGACTTGTGCAGGAGCAGGTCCTGGGCCAAATGCGTCAAGTCCTGGATCTTCTGTTCCAAAGTCATTATTGCTATAACCGCCAAAATCGTCTACTTGTGCCGGAGTATTAATTTCTGCAAAATCATCTACTTGTGCAGGTGCTTGATATTCAGCAAAATCATCAACCGGAGTTACATTCCTTGATGGTGCTCCAAAGTCGTCAACTTGTGGTGGTACTGCTGATCCTGAGAAATCATCAACTGGTGTTATGTTTCTACTTGGGCCGCCAAAGTCATCTACTTCTGTAATACCAGTTCCACCAAAATCATCTACTTGCGAAATTGGTTGTGCAGGTCTTCCTGGAGGAGCTGCTGGAAACGGATCTGGTTGTTCTGCTGGTGCTCTACCTCTATCATCTAAGAATTCGCCACTGCCTCTACTTCCTGGAGGAAGAGTGGCTTGTTCAACTCCAGGTTGTCTTGTACTAGGAGGAATTGGCGTTACTTCTGTGTAACTCTCACCATAGGCATCAGTAAAATCTACATCATCGTCTTGTGGTTGAACAACCGGTGTTGGTATCGGAGTTGCCTGACGATAATTCTCACCGTATGCGTCTGTAAAATCAACATCTGAATCTTGTGCTTGTACTGGTCTTGCTGGTGGTGGTGCTGGAAAAGGATCTGGTGCTGGTGCCGGATCACGACCTCCATTTCCAAATGCTTGACCTGTTATAGTTCCTCCGCCTTGAAATGACGTACCTGAACCTGTTGTGTTTGTTGCAGTCTGCGAACTAGTGGGACTCGACACAACCGGAGTTGGTGTATCACTAAAAGCAAACTGTGAGCCGGCACTGCCGCTACTGTTTGTATTGTTCTGTGAACTTGGAGGACTTGTTACTGCTGGAGTTGTAGGTGTTTCAAATGCTCTACCAGTGAATGGATTAATACGTGGTGTTGAGCTGATGCTGGTTACAGTAGTAGGTGGAATATCATTGCCAGCAAACGCTGATCCTGATCCTACAGTATTTCTTGGTGTTGTTGTGGATTGTACACCTTGCGAAGACTCACTGGTCACTCTACCAAAGTTTGTATTACTAGCACGTGTTCCTACACTATCGTTTGTGTAGTTTCCTAGATCACTAACTGGTACTCGTGCCAATGTAGCCAATGTGCTTAAAGTTGCATTTGGGTGTTGCTGAGCTAGTTGATTCATTCTAGCGGCTTTTGCTGGATCGTATCCTGCCATAACTTCTCCTATAGTGTTATTTATGGTAACTAAAAACGGCTAAGATAATGATTGACAACCCCTGTGTTTCGTGTATAATAAGTACTAGTATAAGGAGAATTACTAAATGGCAGTGTTTAAAGCACCAAGAAAAGTTAACTATCTTAACAACAGAGATATCCTCAAAGAGATTCACAAGAGCAAGAGCACTTACTGTTCGTTTCTTGAAAAAGAATATGCACAGTTTGACATCATTGTTCCTAGCGTTGATAAGATTAATCAGCGTAGTGTTGCACAAGCAAGACGTAATAAAGCAGACAGGATCAAGAGAGAAACTGGTGAAGTTGTTGATCCAACAAAACTAAGCAATCAAGAACTGGTATTTCGTGTTACCTGTTGGGAACATATTCCAATGGTTCCAAAGAAACTAACAAAAGCACAGAAAAAGAAAAAGAGCAAACTTGAAGAACTACTAGAGATGGACGATGTTAATATCGAAGATGATGGTTTACAAGAACTTATTTCAGATACAAAACAAGATCTTAACTATGTTAAACTAAACTTTCCTCCTTTCTGGCACTACATGATTGATGATAGTAAAGTTCCGCATATAGTTGGCAAAAGTCACTGGATTGGTGGAATGGAAAACGGATACTTTTCAAAAGAACACGGCAAGATGACAGATAAACTAGCACACATGTTTATCAAACTTTGTGAACGTTATGCTACACGTAGTAACTGGCGTGGATACACCTACAATGAAGAGATGCGTGGTACTGCATTGTTACAACTCAGTCAAATTGGATTGCAATTCAATGAAGACAAAAGTCAAAATCCGTTTGCTTATTACACTGCGGCGATTACAAACTCGTTTACCAGAGTGCTAAACATCGAAAAGAAAAGCCAAAACATACGTGATGATATACTAGAACAAAACGGATTGAATCCAAGTTGGACAAGACAGTTTAACAACTCACCAGATGCAAAAAAACTACAACCAGATTTAGCAACTAAAAAATAAATCATGCATGATTTTCCGAGAACACATATTTCATTTGCAGGTGGATCATACGGACACTATTTGAAATGGATACTGTATAGTCTATTGATTGACGAACCTCTTGTTGCACCATGGTTTGAATCAACAAGTCATAATACAGGTTACATAAGCGAATATGCAAAAAATTCTTGGTTGTTTAATAGTGGCACTATTAATGATATGTGTCACACTCCAAAAGATGTTGCAGATAGTAAGTATAAAGTAACACTTGGACACCCAACAATGGGATTTGACGATCCAGGGTGTGTTGCAGGCGTAGATAAAATATCAGCAATAGTAGACCGTGTATTGATTCCTTATATTGATCATAAAACTTATCTATTAGGTATACATAATTCCTTGTACAAACAATTTTCCAGTATCTATGATGCACTAGACTATATTGATAGAGGAGATTTACAAAAAGGATGGGGATTTGACACATCGCAACATCTAAGTGCCTTACCAAAATGGATATTTAGAGAACATCATAGTCTAAATGTTTTTAACAGCTGGGAAGATCAATGTGGGTGGTTTCTTCCAAATCACCTAAGCAAATCAAATTGTAAATTTGTTTTTATCAGTGATTTGTTTTATAACTTCTTACCTACTGTTGAGCAGATAAGAGAATTCTTAGGTGTAAAATGGATACGTGATCCACAAAACCTATTGGGTTTTCATAAAACAAATGTTAAAAAACAAAATTATAAAGACCAAGATGTATTGGCATCACAGATTCTTAATAGTATCGTTGATGGTAACAACTTTGAATGGAATGCCTCAGACATTACAATACACACTGAAGCATATATCCAAAGAGCTTTACAACACCAAGGTATTCTGCTAAAATGTAATGGACTAAATGTGTTCCCAACGTCAACTAATGCACTTATTGAGGTATTTGAATGAGCAGACTATTTAAAAAAGCTCTAGTATTCACAGACATACACTTTGGCATGAAAAGCAACAGTATCATGCACAATCAAGACTGTGAAAATTTTGTAGAATGGGCAGTGCAACAGGGCAAGATACACAACTGTGAAACTGCTATATTCATGGGTGACTGGCATCATCATAGAGCAAGTTTGAGTTTACAAACCATGAGCCACAGTCTAAGAGCATTGGAAAATCTTTCACGTAGTTTTGACATAACCTATTTCATAACTGGCAATCACGACTTGTACTACAGAGACAAACGTGACATCTACAGTTTTGAATGGGCAAAGCACATTCCTAATCTAAAGATATGCAACGACTGGTTTGAACAGGATGATGTTATACTTGTTCCTTGGCTGGTTGGAGATGATCACAAGCAGATCAAAACTGCAAGTGCTCAGTACATGTTTGGACACTTTGAACTTCCGCACTTCAAAATGAATGCTATGGTAGAAATGCCCGATCACGGAGAGATCAAAAGCGAACACTTCCAGCAGTATGGCACAGTGTTTAGTGGACACTTTCATTTACGACAACAAAAGAACAACATAAACTATATTGGCAATGCATTTCCGCATAACTTTAGTGATGCTGGCGATGATCAACGTGGTTGTATGATACTTGAATGGGGAAAAGAGCCTGAATATATCTCTTGGCCAGATCAACCGTTATACAAAGTGTTGGACCTTTCTCAGGTAATTGACTATGCAGATACAATATTAAAACCAAACATGCATGTTAGAGTAAACTTGGATATTGAGATATCTTATGAGGAAGCAAACTATATCAAAGAACAGTTTGCAACCAAATACAAACTGCGTGAGATGGCACTTATTCCAAATAAACGCAGTGCATTAGAAGAAGAACTGCAACCTGGTGATATAAAATTTGAAAGCGTTGACCAAATTGTCACAGAGCAGATTATAAACATTGATAGTGAGTTTTATGACAATAAACTGTTACTGGAAATTTACCAATCGCTATAGACTATTTACAATTTAGAATGTATAATAACATATGATTCAAATTAAAGACCTTACGGTAAAAAACTTTATGAGTGTAGGTAATGCTACACAAGCAATTAACTTTGATCGACAAGACCTTACACTGGTACTTGGAGAGAATATTGACTTAGGTGGTGATGGTTCACGTAACGGAACAGGTAAAACCACTATTATCAATGCACTGAGTTATGCACTCTATGGTGAAGCACTTACAAACATACGTCGTGACAATCTCATAAACAAAACCAATTCAAAAGGCATGATGGTTAGTTTAGACTTCTGTATTGGTGAACAGTGCTATCGCATTGAACGTGGACGCAAGCCCAATGTACTAAAGTTCTACATAAACAACAGTGAACAAGAAGCAGATGACTATGCACAAGGTGATAGTAGAGAGACGCAAGGTGCTATACTTAAACTATTGAGTATGAGTCACACCATGTTCAAGCATCTTGTGGCACTAAACACCTACACTGAACCGTTTTTAAGTCTAAAACAAAACGATCAAAGAGAGATCATTGAGCAACTGTTGGGTATCACACAACTTAGTGAACGTGCTGACAAGATCAAAGAACTAAGCAAAATTACTAGAGATGATACCAAACAAGAAGAAATGAATATCAAAGCATTGCAAACTGCCAATGACAAGATTGGTGAACAAGTGCAAGCACTCAAACGCAGACAAACACTGTGGATGAACAAAAAAGCAGAAGATGTTAAGAAGTTTGAAACTGCTATTGATGATCTTGCCCATGTGGACATTGAAGCAGAACTAGTTGCACACACTGAACTTCTTACATGGACTGAATTAAATAACACACAAACACAGTTACAAAAAGACATTGCCGCACTGAACGCACAGGTTACTAGAGCAGAAAAAGATGTTACAAGAACTAAAAAAGCAGTAGAAAGTTTAGAATCAGGTACTTGTGGCAGTTGTGGACAGAGTGTTGATCATATGGAAACACATCAACAACATGTGGCTAAAGCACAGGAGGAATACAATGGGTCAAGTAATTTCCTTAGCGAAATACAGGACGGAATCTCTGCACTCAAAGCAGATAAGAAAGAGGTCCCAGCGAGACCAAGAGTTTTTTATGATAGCGTGTCTGATGCACACAATCATAGATCAACTTTATCCTCACTTGAAACACAGTTACAAAGCAAGAAAGCCGAAAGCGATCCTTACACTGATCAAATAATAGAAATGCAGACAACTGCTGCCACTGAAATATCCTATGACAAACTAAACGATCTTACTAGACTACATGATCATCAGGACTTCCTGTTGAAACTGCTAACAAACAAAGATAGTTTTGTACGTAAACGTATTATTGATCAAAATCTAAGTTACTTGAATTCAAGACTAACACACTATTTGGATAGAATAGGTTTGCCACACACTGTAATATTTCAAAACGATCTCACTGTAGAAATACAAGAACTTGGCAGAGATTTAGACTTTGATAACTTATCCCGTGGCGAACGCAATAGACTTATTATCAGTATGAGTTGGGCGTTCCGTGATGTTTGGGAGAGTTTGTATGGAGCGATCAACCTGTTGTTTATTGATGAGATGATAGACTCGGGTATGGATACATCAGGAGTTGAAGCTGCACTTGCACTACTTAAGAAAATGGCAAGAGAACGTAGCAAGAGTATTTGGTTGGTATCGCACAAAGACGAACTAGCAGGGCGTGTTAACAACTTGCTCAAAGTGGTTAAGGAAAATGGTTTTACCAGTTACAGTACGGATATAGACATAGCATGATAACTATTTGAATGATATGGTTGTATAAAAACAAAGAAGTTACTGAAATTCCTGCAGAGTTTATAGGATTTGTATATTTAATTACAAACACAACCAACGAAAGAAAGTATATTGGAAAAAAGCTCACACAGTTTAAACGCACTAAGAAGCCACTTAAAGGAAAAGTAAACAAACGTAGATACACTGTCGAAAGCGATTGGAAAGACTACTACGGAAGTAGTGATGAACTAAGTGCAGATGTAGAACTATTAGGAAAAGACAAATTTAAACGTGAAATACTGTTTTGGTGTAGTAGCAAAAGCGAACTTAGTTACATCGAAGCAAGAGAACAATTTACAAACAAGGTACTAGAATCAAAAAGATGGTACAACGGACATATAAGGGTGCGTGTACACCAAAAAGGAATACTTAAAGAATGAAACAATTATGGTTAGGAAGCCAAGAAGAATATCTTGCTAACATTGCAAAGTTTGTTGATCAAAACAGTTTATTAATCGAAGATCATAATTATGCTACTTGGTTACAAAGCAGTCAAAGTGGTTATACAAGCCTAGCAGATTTATCAGATGCACAGACTAAAATATGGAATTGCATTATTGCCAGCAATAAAGTACATTATTGTCCTCCTAAAGATTGGAATGATGATAACCTACATACAGTAAATGATAGATATATTTTAGAACCATTAATAATTTACGGAAGCAATTTTACAAGCACTACTGGGCTAGAGTATGTAAACAGCTCTCACTGCACAATTCCAAAAATTAAACCAAGAGTCAGCAAACAACAGCAATTATGGATAGCGGGTTGTAGTTTTAGTCAAGCAATCGGTGTAAGTGAAACAGAAAATTACGGATACTTAATAGGAAAATATCTTAACCTGCCAGTAACTAACATTGCCAGACATGGAAGTGATATCTGTTGGTCAGCTGATCAGATACTTAGAAGTGATATTGTTGCAGAAGACATTGTTGTCTGGGGAATAACACACTGGGACCGTTTAACTTATGCTTTTGAAGGTAAACTAGAATTTATTAACCCAAGAATCAATACAGATAGAGCAAATAAATTAAACTTTTCACAATACAAATTAGAAAATATTCACAGAAAATCAGAAAATAACCTTCACAAACAATTGTCTTCAATACTACAAGTAGAAAATTTTTGCAAGAAAGTTGGAGCAACACTAAAGTGTTACAATATGTTTCCTAAAAATAATGCCATTACACGTTTTCTATCAAACAAGTCTTACAACATCAGCAGGCATTATTTCCTTGATTTTGAGACCTTGCCAGAAAAACTTTTAGATGTTGGAACTGATAATAGTCATCCAGGTCCACTAACACACCAAATGTACGCAAAAGAAATATTAAAAACTTTACAAATTTAACACAATGCTTTATTATAGACATAAATTTACTACATACATTATACTCGCATAAACAGTTATGCACAGGCACATTCAGAGCAATGCTCAAATCACTTAATACATAATTTCCCAGCTAACATGACATCGTTTGATCGAGATAGCTCGATCCACCTTGAAGTCTGCCAACGCAAGTTGTAGCCGTCAGAACTGGTGCGTCAAAGGATATAGCTAACTATAGGCTAGAATGACATGGGCTCTGTGAAACAGATACAACCCATACGTTTGTATACTTTGTTCGAAGGGGTATACCAAACGCTCCGTTGTGAGACAAGGCTAGAGTAAGGGGTACAGCACAACCGCCCCTGTTGCAGTAATGCAAATCTCTTTATTCGTATGACTGGATAACTCAGATGAGAACCAAAGGTTACACTTGCCCGTAGTAGGGCAAGTATGACTAAACTATCTAGATGAGGACTTCTAAAATAGTGTTACTGAGTGTTAACGAAGTAACAGATGTCTTTAGACATCTAATTTAGATACAAAAAAATAGCACTATAAAAGTGCTATTGTTTAATATTGGATAAGAGTTTTAGAGTACGTCTGGATAATCTCGATAGAGGAAATGTTGTATTGTCTCAACATCTACCCATTGATTGAAACCCACATGTTCTGTTTCGATATCATCAACATTTTGAACTACGTGGGTCATTGCATCGTCTAGGGCTTGCATATTTTCAAATTCCATGTCAATTCTAAATTCAGGCAAATCCATACTGCGAAAACCCAACTTCATGCGAGTAATTCTATAGCTGTGCATGGTTGGCAACTTATCTAAAAAAAGTTTCATATTGGACACAAATGTACGTGCATCAATACCTTCTTTTACATCGGCATAAATTGTGTAAACATCCATTATTTTCTTGCTCCTAGAATCTCAAATCCTTCAATTTTTGTTTTGTATGGATCCGCTTCTCCCAAGTAAAGGTAATCAAATCCACGTTGTTTGTATACTGCACATTCGTTACGCAAGCTCTTGATACCAAGTCTCAAATTTGGATTGGCATAATTCCATGCAAACTGTATTGCTTCTACGTTCTTATTATTATAACATCTTAATAGACTAAAAGCAACCAGTTTTTCTTCTTTGTCGTAATAACCAAACACTTCGTTTTTGTCGTCATAGTACTCCTCATCAAATATTGGCATCACACTTTTAAATTTTTTGTGTTTACAATAGGCATTGTAAATTGCTTCAAGTGTGTTTGGAACTACTGGAGGAAGTTTTATTTTCTTGTATTCGGGTATTACTTGATAATTTGTTTTGCTTAGATCAATTCTTGCGTATATCATTTTCTTGGGTCTCGTCTATGTGCAAACACGTCTTGTAAATACTCTTCATCCCAGCCATCATAGTAACCTTTAGCCGCAAGCAATCTAGCGTGTTCATTTAGTTTTGTTTTGTCTTGTAGCAGTACAAGTGCATACTTACCCATGTTGAAACACACACCGTTTTGTTCTTCAACAGTATCAGGATGGTCAGCAAGTGCTAGTAGATTACGTTTGGTAAATCCTTTTGAAGTATTCATAACATCAACAACAAAATTAAAGTATGCATCATCGTACTGTGCAGGAGGGTAAGCATATATGATTACATCATTCTTGCCCATGTACTGCTTTTTTGCAAACATAAACAAGTCACGTTCTAGGTCATCGCCTAGCCTCACATCATACTTGTTTCGCAGTCTTGCCTGCCGGGCAAACGGACAGGGAGGAAAGTTTCCCAGTGCAGGGTGCGGAACTTCAACAAAGTTAACCAACCACTGTTCGATGTCTGCTTTTACTTGATCAATTACCAAAAGTCTCGTCCGGTTTTCTTTGCAGTCTCTAAATTGTCAGTGATAATTTTATTGATTGCTTCTCGTTCTTGACTGCCCATATTAACAATCTCAGTGTATGTAACACCGCCTCGCATGTACCAGCACATTTTTAATAGGTTTTCTTTCAGGCTCTTAACCTCTTTGTCCATGTCATCAATGATTTTTTCAATCTGATCTGCCGTGGACGTTAAGAGCCTTATCCGAAAAAATTTGCAACATTCATTGTAAATGGAGTCTTGTATTCGTGTTTGCAATCATTGCACACAATCTGTAGAGGTTCCATGTCACCTGTTTCTCTAATAGCAGTAATTTTTTCTCTAATCTTTTCAAAATCTTTGGTTGGACAGTTTGCAAGATATTCTGCTATGTAACTTCTGTCAACTACAATATTGTCTCCAGACTTGATCATGCTAATACTATCTGCTAAAGCAGTAAGCGTAAGTCTGCTGATATTACCAAATGCTTCTGTTAATATTTTTAGTTTTTCTTCTTCAGTGATTTCCAGTGTTGGAATGCTTTCCA
>Ga0209535_1001666_pt1 | contig 14895 bp, 12 predicted proteins | sample LinPmetageLP28_FD_184041 | JGI IMG/M metagenome (GOLD analysis project Ga0209535, IMG submission 184041) | Marine viral communities from the Pacific Ocean - LP-28 (SPAdes) (version 2) | ecosystem: Environmental > Aquatic > Marine > Oceanic | place: Pacific Ocean | collected 2009-08-22 | reverse complement strand
GGTTCATCAGGTACAAGCGGTTCATCAGGTACAAGCGGTTCAAGTGGTACCTCAGGTTCATCAGGTACCTCAGGTTCATCAGGTACTTCAGGATCATCAGGTACTTCAGGCTCTTCAGGTACTAGTGGTTCATCAGGTACTTCAGGTTCATCAGGTACAAGTGGTTCATCAGGCACTTCAGGTTCATCAGGTACAAGCGGTTCATCAGGTACAAGCGGTTCAAGTGGTACCTCAGGTTCATCAGGTACCTCAGGTTCATCAGGTACTTCAGGATCATCAGGTACTTCAGGCTCTTCAGGTACTAGTGGTTCATCAGGTACTTCAGGTTCATCAGGTACAAGTGGTTCATCAGGCACTTCAGGTTCATCAGGTACAAGCGGTTCATCAGGTACAAGCGGTTCAAGTGGTACCTCAGGTTCATCAGGTACCTCAGGTTCATCAGGTACTTCAGGATCATCAGGTACTAGTGGCTCATCAGGCACAAGCGGTTCAAGCGGTACTTCAGGATCATCAGGTACTAGTGGCTCATCAGGCACAAGCGGTTCAAGCGGCACTTCAGGGTCTAGTGGTACATCAGGCTCTTCAGGTACTTCAGGATCATCAGGTACTAGTGGCTCATCAGGCACAAGCGGTTCAAGCGGCACTTCAGGATCATCAGGTACAAGCGGTTCAAGTGGTACTTCAGGATCTAGTGGTACATCAGGCTCTTCAGGTACTTCAGGATCATCAGGTACTAGTGGTTCATCAGGCACAAGCGGTTCAAGCGGTACTTCAGGGTCTAGTGGTACATCAGGTTCTTCAGGTACTTCAGGATCTAGTGGTACTAGTGGCTCATCAGGTACTAGTGGTTCAAGTGGTACCTCAGGTTCATCAGGTACAAGCGGTACTTCTGGAGCATATGGTTATTGTGGAATTACTGGTATTGGATCACCAAACCCAATGCCATCTCAATTTTCAATAACTATAGGAACTTATTTATCGTTTACTGCAGGTCAAACTATAATTTTGACCCAACAAAATAACGCTACTAAGTATATTTACGGAACAGTAAATAGTTACACTCCAAGTACGGGAGTAATGGTAGTTGATTATATATCTCATAATGGTAATTGGAGTTCGGGCCAAACTTGGTGCATTAATTTAGCAGGAGCACCTGGTTCATCAGGCACTTCAGGATCATCAGGCACTAGTGGTTCAAGCGGCACTTCAGGATCATCAGGCACTTCAGGTTCATCAGGTACATCAGGCTCTTCAGGTACTTCAGGATCATCAGGTACAAGCGGTTCAAGCGGTACTTCAGGATCATCAGGTACCTCAGGTTCATCAGGTACTAGCGGTTCAAGCGGCACTTCAGGGTCTAGTGGCACATCAGGCTCTTCAGGTACTTCAGGATCATCAGGTACAAGCGGTTCAAGCGGTACTTCAGGATCATCAGGTACCTCAGGTTCATCAGGTACATCAGGCTCTTCAGGTACTTCAGGATCATCAGGTACAAGCGGTTCAAGCGGTACTTCAGGATCATCAGGTACCTCAGGTTCATCAGGTACATCAGGCTCTTCAGGTACTTCAGGATCATCAGGTACAAGCGGTTCAAGCGGTACTTCAGGATCATCAGGTACCTCAGGTTCATCAGGTACATCAGGCTCTTCAGGTACTTCAGGATCATCAGGTACAAGCGGTTCAAGCGGTACTTCAGGATCATCAGGTACCTCAGGTTCATCAGGTACTAGCGGTTCAAGCGGCACTTCAGGGTCTAGTGGCACATCAGGCTCTTCAGGTACTTCAGGATCATCAGGTACAAGTGGTTCATCAGGCACTTCAGGATCATCAGGTACAAGTGGTTCAAGCGGCACTTCAGGATCATCAGGTACAAGCGGTTCAAGCGGTACTTCAGGTTCATCAGGTACCTCAGGTTCATCAGGTACCTCAGGTTCATCAGGTACTAGCGGTTCAAGCGGCACTTCAGGGTCTAGTGGCACATCAGGCTCTTCAGGTACTTCAGGATCATCAGGCACTTCAGGATCATCAGGCACTTCAGGTTCATCAGGTACATCAGGTTCATCAGGTACATCAGGCTCTTCAGGTACTTCAGGATCATCAGGTACAAGCGGTTCAAGCGGTACTTCAGGTTCATCAGGTACCTCAGGTTCATCAGGTACAAGCGGTTCTAGTGGTACCTCAGGTTCATCAGGTACATCAGGCTCTTCAGGTACATCAGGTTCATCAGGTACAAGTGGTTCATCAGGCACTTCAGGTTCATCAGGTACTAGTGGTTCAAGCGGTACTTCAGGTTCATCAGGTACCTCAGGTTCATCAGGTACAAGCGGTTCTAGTGGTACCTCAGGTTCATCAGGTACATCAGGCTCTTCAGGTACATCAGGTTCATCAGGTACAAGTGGTTCATCAGGCACTTCAGGTTCATCAGGTACTAGTGGTTCAAGCGGTACTTCAGGTTCATCAGGTACCTCAGGTTCATCAGGTACAAGCGGTTCTAGTGGTACCTCAGGTTCATCAGGTACATCAGGCTCTTCAGGTACTTCAGGTTCATCAGGTACAAGTGGTTCATCAGGCACTTCAGGATCATCAGGTACAAGTGGTTCAAGCGGTACTTCAGGTTCATCAGGTACCTCAGGTTCATCAGGTACAAGCGGTTCTAGTGGTACCTCAGGTTCATCAGGTACAAGCGGTTCTAGTGGTACCTCAGGTTCATCAGGTACATCAGGCTCTTCAGGTACTTCAGGTTCATCAGGTACAAGTGGTTCAAGCGGCACTTCAGGATCATCAGGTACTAGCGGTTCAAGCGGTACTTCAGGTTCATCAGGTACATCAGGCTCTTCAGGTACTTCAGGTTCATCAGGTACAAGTGGTTCATCAGGCACTTCAGGATCATCAGGTACTAGCGGTTCAAGTGGTACCTCAGGTTCATCAGGTACTTCAGGATCATCAGGTACAAGTGGTTCAAGCGGCACTTCAGGATCATCAGGTACTAGCGGTTCAAGTGGTACCTCAGGTTCATCAGGTACTTCAGGATCTAGTGGTACTAGTGGCTCATCAGGCACTTCAGGTTCTTCAGGCACTTCAGGATCATCAGGTACAAGCGGTTCAAGTGGTACCTCAGGATCATCAGGCACTTCAGGATCATCAGGTACAAGCGGTTCAAGCGGTACTTCAGGTTCTAGTGGTACCTCAGGTTCATCAGGTACAAGTGGTTCAAGCGGTACATCAGGCTCATCAGGTACAAGCGGCTCATCAGGTACCAGTGGTTCAAGCGGCACTTCAGGGTCTAGTGGTACCTCTGGTATTAGAGGAGGAGTTGAATATGTTTATACTACTAACACTTCTCCGGGTTCTGGTCAAATTAACTTTAGTAATGGTAGCCTTAAAATAAATAAGATAGATGCTAATGGTAATGATGTTAGTGGATGGATTACTGCTTGGGATAATATAAACACTTTCCAATCATCAGGACTTGTATATGTTCAACCTAATGAAGGAAGTGATATTATTATAGGCCTTGTTGTTTCTGTAACCGGAGCTGGAGGTAATCCTTATCTTGTGAGTTTCGCATCATATTCCTCATCATGGACTAGTGTCAGTAATGGTGATATTATTGTAGTACAATTCGCTCCTGGAGGAGCAACAGGATCTAGTGGTACTTCAGGTTCATCAGGAACTTCAGGATCATCAGGTACAAGCGGTTCAAGCGGTACTTCAGGATCATCAGGTACTAGCGGTTCAAGCGGCACTTCAGGTTCTAGTGGTACATCAGGCTCTTCAGGTACTTCAGGATCATCAGGCACTTCAGGCTCTTCAGGTACTTCAGGATCATCAGGTACAAGCGGTTCAAGTGGTACTTCAGGGTCTAGTGGTACATCAGGCTCTTCAGGTACTTCAGGATCTAGTGGTACTAGTGGCTCATCAGGTACTTCAGGTTCATCAGGTACCTCAGGTTCATCAGGTACCTCAGGTTCATCAGGTACTAGTGGCTCATCAGGCACAAGCGGTTCAAGCGGCACTTCAGGATCTAGTGGCACTTCAGGTTCATCAGGCACTTCAGGGTCATCAGGTACAAGTGGTTCAAGCGGCACATCAGGTTCTAGTGGTACAAGTGGTTCAAGCGGTACTTCAGGTGAAGCAGGTACTAGTGGTTCAAGCGGTACTTCAGGTTCTAGTGGTACATCAGGATCTAGTGGCACTTCAGGTTCTAGTGGTACATCAGGATCATCAGGTACTTCAGGATCTAGTGGTACTAGTGGTTCATCAGGTACTTCAGGATCTAGTGGTACTAGTGGTTCATCAGGTACTAGTGGTTCAAGCGGTACTTCAGGTGAAGCAGGTACTAGTGGTTCAAGCGGTACTTCAGGTTCTAGTGGTACATCAGGATCTAGTGGCACTTCAGGTTCTAGTGGTACATCAGGATCATCAGGTACTTCAGGATCTAGTGGTACTAGTGGTTCATCAGGTACTTCAGGATCTAGTGGTACTAGTGGTTCATCAGGTACTAGTGGTTCAAGCGGTACTTCAGGTGAAGCAGGTACTAGTGGTTCAAGCGGTACTTCAGGTGAAGCAGGTACTAGTGGTTCAAGCGGTACTTCAGGTTCTAGTGGTACTTCAGGCTCACAAGGACCACAAGGAGTTCAAGGTATTAGAGGAGGAGTTGAATATGAAAGTGGATTTGCTGCAGGTAAATTAACATATAACACATCAACTAATACACTTACAATTTGGAATGAAGATATTTATGGTAATGATACTTCGGATTGGATTAATAGTTGGGATGATGTTAATACAGGTCAAAATAAAGGAATAGTTACTATTTACATAAATGATGGATCAGATTTGGTTGTAGGATTAGTTAACACACTATCTTATAATAACTTTTATTTCACTATTAATTTAACACCTCTTGTTGAAGATTGGAGCGTTCCATCAGGTGAAACAGTTCTAGTTTCATTCTCCCCCAGAGGGGCAACGGGTCCTGGATTTGTAGAAACATGGTCAGGTACCCAAGTTGTATTAGCAAATGATCTTTCTACTTTTAACGTTGGTATTAACTTAGGAACCAATGATGTAGCAGAATTTGATGGAAGAGTAATACTTAAAGGAAATAACGCTAGTGCTACACTAGAATCAGTAGGTATGACTATAGAATACACTGGAACCCTCATAGCCCTTCCAGGAGGACAACAATATCTTTCGGATTTAACAATTTTAGATATTAGTGGAACTATTACTACTAATAATTCTGGTAATATATCAGTCTCAGATGTAAATTTATATAAAGTATGGTTATCATATATTGATTCACTTTCTACTCCTCCTAACGTATTAACACTTGAAGTCAATAATGAATTTGCATATGCTTTACAATATAAATATTTTACAACAGTACGCTACTTTAATACTTTATAATATTTATAGATATGCCAGCATTAAATCAAAATTTTACAATACATGATCTAGACTATTTTCAAGTAAGATTTAATGTTACTGATGCATCAAGTGCTATAAATGATTCAACCGCACGTATTTGGTGGGGGGTAGCTGAAAATAGCAGCGATGGTGCATCAGGTACATTTTTACTTATTGAAAGAAGTAATAATGCGACGTGGACTAATACTGGTGGGGGTGATGATGTTACCTTTGGTAGTACTACTCTTGTTGCTTTAGAAGCTACTTATGTAGATATAATAGTATCAATTCCAAATCTTGCTAATACAACTGGAAAAGGGGGTTCTATCAGCATTTCCCCTACTTCTTTTCCTGGTGTGTATTACCATGAATGTATATTTAGTGGAGCAGGTTCACAAACTAATTCTACGGCAATTGCAACAGGACAAATAGAAGTCCTCCAATCATTATTTACAGAACAAGGATATAGAGCTTAAATAAAACCAAAAATAATGCCAGCACTAAATCAAAACTTTACAAGATTAGAAAGCGATTCTTATGTATTGGAATTTACCCCTACAGATGGGGTAATTACATCCTCAACATATGCTGCTTGGTGGGGGGTATCTAATACAAATACAGCGGCTGGTAGTTTATTATTAAAGGGATGGACTAATGTCTCTAACGGCGCTATTTCTGGACTTACCGCGTATAATTCATCGGATGGTTGTGGAAATACTCCATCTCAGGGAACTCTTCCTATTAATGGAACCGGTTCAAATGTTAATCCAAAAATCGATAATAACGACAATACACTTCGAATCATAATAAGCCAGGCACAACAAGACCTTATTACTCCTAATGGAACTTATTACCATGAATTAGTATTAATGAAAGTAGCTATCTCCACAGCATTTCAATGTATATCCCATGTAGCAGCATCAGGATTTATAACTGTCGAAAATTCTATATTTACTAATAGAACTTATAGATAATGTCTTGTGGTCCTTTAAATGGTCTTTTAACAAGTAGTGTTGACTCCCATCTCCTTGGACCCTCTCTAACAGCATTATATAATAATTCACTTAATCCAAAAGTTGCAAATGTTCCCTTGAGTTTAAATTTATCATCCTCATACCAAAATGGACTTTTAACTTCAAGTTTACAATGTGATAATTCTATACTATTTTTTGGGGAAGATAAAACTATTAGAAATTATGGTTATAATTTAGAAGCAGCACTTTCATCATCCATGCCCCTAGAGTTATGTCGACCCCGTTTTACCTTTGAATAAGTTTACAATTAATTTATATTTATAATTATGCCCCAAGATAATCAAATAAATTATAATGTTAAAGTTAGATTAGACCCTAATGATACTACAATTACAGATAATAGGTCTGTTATATATGATTATTCTGCAAAGAAGTTTACATTATCAACAGCAGTTTCATCTGATATAGTTGTAAACGAGGGTACTACTAGAATAACAACTTCTGATGGCACTAATACTCAAGTTGTAGCCAATTCTTATTTTAGATTTAAAGAAGATTTAGGAGGTACAGGGGGTACAGGTGCAGGAAAACTACAAATCGGCTCAACCTCTGCAGATCCTCTACACCTTGTAGATATTGGTCAAAACAATGATACAGATAACCAAATACTAATATCTAGTACTAATGGTGATCAATCCTTTCTTCGATTAGGAATGGATAGCACTGATACTTTAGTAGCCGCTTTTGGTTCTAAAACCAGTACAAATCAAAAATTCCAAGTAGGGACTTACCCCAGTGCAACCTCTCCCTCCTTCACTCCTGGTTTTACTATAAATCATGATGGAGAAATAGGTATAGGGGAAGACCACCTTGGTAACCCTTTAGCTAGCCCCAATTCAGGACTTGAAATCTCAGGAAATTATACATATGTCAGTGGTGCTAAAACTAGCACCGTTGAAATTACTAATTTAAATAATTCCCCTACTAATGCAGATAATAGGGCTTTAGTGATTAGGTTGAATACCTATTCCAACACCGGTCCAGGTGTAAATAATAAACCTAGATTTATAGATTTTCAATCAAAAGGTGCTTCGTCGGGAGACTATGTTAGTAGAGGTAATATAGCACTTGCTCCCTATAATGGGTCAGTAATGTTTAATACATCCTCTGATAAACGTCTTAAAAAAAATTTTCAATCCTTTCCATTAGGTTTAAATGAGTTATTAAAAATCAATCCTTTAAAGTATACTTGGATTGATAACAACCAAAAAGATTTAGGATTTATAGCCCAAGAATTATATGAAATATACCCCTATGCAGTAAGTATACCCCAAGATAAAGAAGATTTTATAAATGATCCTTGGTCTATAGATTATGCTAAATTAACCCCATTATTAGTTAAATCAATTCAAGACCAACAGGAAATTATAAATAAGCTTGAAGAAAGAATCCATAACCTAGAAAAAAAATAAACTAATGCCAATTAGCTATAGCCTTGGAAATAATGGTCTTGTGATATCTAGTGGATCTTTAGATGCATTGGGTTCATTTGTAGATGGTCTTTCTACATACCTAATAGGAAGTATCTCGGCATCCGATGGAAACCAATTCCAAATAGTAATCCCTTCAGGATCAACTGGTGAAAATATAGATACAACAGCATTTTTTATTACTTCTTCAGGAAAAGACCCTTTGGTAGGTATAGGAACTACTAAACCTGAATCTTTACTTGAAATAAAATCTACTCAAACCTCCTCTAAAGGAGTAGCTGATTTAATTTTAGCAGTTCCTAATACATCCGCTAGTAAAGGAAATGAATCATCAAGAATTTCTTTTGTTATAGGAGACCAAACCCTTTCAGGAAGTGAATTCACAATTTCCGGAAGTACAGGAGCTATATTTTCTAGAGTCCTTTCAGAAAATACATCTTCAGGTTATCAATTTGGTTCTTTAGTATTTGAAGTAGATGGCCCTACTACAGCAACTCAAAATGTTAAGGGTTTAGAAATAGGATATGGTTTAAATCCTTTTTTAAGCACTGATATAGCCTCAGTATTTACAGGAAGTATTGTTATAGGAGCAGGGGACACCAGCCCTATACCAGGTATGTATGTACGTAATTATCAAGGTGATGATTTAGCATATATAGGACAGGACATTCTTAGTCCAGTTGATTTTGAATCGGGTCAATTATTACTTTATTATAATGGTAATTCAAACCCAAAAATTGTTCTCCGAACAGAACCGGGAGAAGATAGTTATATTAATATTGGTGATGATGGTACAAATAGTTCTAATTTTGGTATAGGTACTTCTACACCTAGTGAAAGACTTCATGTAGTAAATAATGGTAAATTTACGGGATTTGTAACAGCATCTAATGCCCAATTTACTTCTATTCCTGCAGGCAGTGAAACTACATTTCTTACAGTAGATGGTAGTGGTAATATAAAAACTAGAACTAGTGGTGCTGATGGTTCCTCAGGAACATCAGGTACCTCGGGATCAAGCGGTACCTCAGGTACAAGCGGTTCATCAGGTACCTCAGGTGCCACAGGTGGTGCAGGTAATGATGGTTCATCAGGTACAAGCGGTTCATCAGGTACTTCAGGTACTTCTTCTACAATAGCAAACGATGCTAATAATAGAGTAATAACAGCAGTAGGTGATGGTACTTTAAATGCTGAATCTAAATTAACATTTGATTCTTCAATATTACAAGTAAATGCAACCAATACTGATGGTTTATATGCAAGAATAGGTGGTGGAGCTTTCCAATCACAGGCTTCTTATATAGAAGCTGGAGGTTTATCTAGCACTTTACAACTTGGAAGTACAAGTACTGGTAAAATTTTAGATATGCGAGGTAATAAACTCGCATTTGATAGTGATTCTACAAATACCTACATACAAACTGATACTGATACCCCTGAAAACCTAGAAATCCATGTTGATGGTAATCTTGAATTAAGAGCAGATGATGAAGTTCAAATTTTTAGTGACGTAGATGTAACGGGTGGTATTACCCTCACAGGTGATATTTCGGGTAATGGTTCTACTTTAAAAGTAAGTGAAATAGCATCATCTATAGGAGCAGCAGCATCAGCAGGTGATAAAGGACTTAATGCTGAAACAATTATTTTTTATAGCAACACAGTTGTAGCAGGAGCAGTTTATTATCTTGGTAGTTCTGCTTGGGCTCTTTCAGATGCAGACGCTGAATCAACTTCTAAAGGATTTATGGGGGTAGCAACTTCAACTAACTCCAATACAGGTATGGTAATACGTGGTATAGTTTATGTAGGAAACGATCCTGGAGGATCAGTTGGGGATATAGTGTACTTATCAACAGCTGACGGAAGATTAACTAATGATGTTAGTGCATTCACAGCAAATGATATAGTTAGAGTAATGGGATATAAAGTAGGTACAAACCTAGTATTTTTTGACCCATCAAAAGATTGGATAGAAATTTCTTAATATGGCTGTAAACAAAATAACAGGCACCCTATTTACGGACATTGAGAAGTTAATTGGCGTATCAAAGGCTTCTATTGCTAGTGTATCAGGTATTACCGCGTCTACTACACCTGCATTTATTACAGCTAATCTAAAATCAAGATATACGCCTGCAACTTATTCAGGCACTGGTGCTTTAGTGGATACGGTAAGTGGTCATAATATAACTGTTGGCGGTGCAACTTATAGTAGCACTCAACCTGCTAATTTCGATTGCGATGGAGTTAATGACTACATGATTAGTAGCACATACACACAACCAAATAGCGATTTGTCGTTTGGTATGTGGATGAATCCTGATGTAGACGCAAGTGGTGTAATGATTGTTTGTGGGGTTATCGTGATTAACGGAGGGGGTGCGCTCATTTATCGTGCAAGTAGCAGGACAGCTTCTTATTACATTGGTAACAGAGGTATAAGTAACGTAGCAGGTAGCCCCTCTTATGCTCCTAAAAATCAATGGATTTATATGTGTTGGAGTAGAAATGCTTCAACGAGGCTCATTAGAATGTGGAAATGTGATGTTAACGGGGTAACTCAATTAGTGAGTACTACCGGTCCAAGTGCTACTACTAATTCCAACACAGTTAACTTTATGGCTCCGGCTCAAAACTTCTTTAATGGGCAAGTCGGTAACTATCATGTTTACGATGACGACTTAGGAACTACCGAATGGACGCAAAACTTTAACGCGCAAAAAGCATATTACGGATTATGAGTCATAACAGCAGAATATATAAAGTGTACACAAACGCTGAAGTTGAAACTTTAGATCTTAGTTTATACCAAGCAAATTTGAGAGCAAACAACGAAGGCACAGAGTACATCTTAGAGTTTATTGATACGCCTGAGAACATCGACAATTGTTTAATTCATTCTGAAGCGTATACCTTAATGCAAACAGATTCATGGGTAGACGAATTCATTATGTAATAACTTGTCTTCCTAAATTAAATTTCTTATATTCATGTTATGTCCTTACCTAAAATAAAAGCTCATTGTTCTTATATAGGAACAACAGGATACAATCACCATTCTAGAGATTTTTTTAGAAAATTATCTAAAAAGGTAGATTTAAAAGTTCGCAATTATACGATAGGAAAAAGTTGGAAAGGTAATAATGATGAACCCCATAATGGTGAATCCTATCTTAATGACTTAGATAAAAAATTATTAGTAGAACAGACTTTAAATACTGGAGACAATACCCGAAGCGAATTCCCTATTTATACTAATTATAAAAATCAATTTGAACAAGATATTGATTTAGTTTTAGTAGAAAGTAATCATCATTATTTTTATGATCATTATAGCAAACCTAAAATTGCTTATAATGTTTGGGAATCTACCCTTCAACCACCTCATTTTTTTAATAAATTATTAGAATTTGATCAAATATGGGTTCCTTCAAAATGGCAAGCAGATTGCACTATAGAACAGGGTGTTCATCCCGATACTGTTAAAGTAGTACCTGAAGGTGTAGATGTTAATACCTTTTATCCTGAAGATCCCCAAACTACTTTAGATTATGTGGATGGTAGATTTAAATTTGTTTTATTTGGAAGGTGGGATTATAGAAAATCTACTAAAGAAATTATAGAAACTTTTCTTAAAGAATTTGACCCACCAGAACCTGTAGATCTAATCATATCAGTTGATAATCCTTTTTCAGGTGATGAGCATGGTACAACAGAAAAACGTTTAGAACACTACGGACTTATTGATGAAAGAATAAAAATTAAACATTTTCCTTCAAGAGAAGATTACATTACTTATTTAAAAAATGGTCATGTATTTTTATCTTGTGCTAGAAGTGAAGGATGGAATTTACCATTAATTGAAGCTATGGCATGTGGTACTCCTTCAATCTACTCAGCATGTAGTGGTCAAATGGAATTTGCTAAAGGAAAAGGCCTCCCTGTAAAAATATTAGGTGAAAAACCTGTAATGGATGCTGATTATAACCATTTTAATTCTTCAGTGGGGAATTATTATGAGCCTGATTATAAAGATTTAGCCCATGTAATGAGGGATGCCTTTGAAAACTATACAGACCATAAAAAACGTGCTGTAGAAGAGGCTAAATTTATTCATAGAGACTTTAATTGGGATAAAGTAGCAGAAATTGGGTTAAATACCTTAAAAGAATTTAAACCTAAAAACCAAAATGACGTTATTATTAGTTTTACAGATGGGGCTAAATGTGAAATTAAAGGTTCTTTAAGTAAAAAATACCACGTAAAATTTTACAATGACATTACTAATGAATTAATTCATGAAGATGTTATAACAAATAACATGTGGACTGCTCCTAATTATAAATCATTTGTAAAATGGAGAATTGAGGTATGGGTAAATGGAAAAAAAGAATTTAATCATGTTTTAGATTTAAAAGACCAAAAAGTTTATATAGCTTTTGAAAGTAAATCTATTGGTGATACTATTGCCTGGTTTCCTTATGTAGAAGAATTTAGAAAAAAACATGAATGTGAAGTAATATGTTCCACCTTTCATAATGACTGGTTCAAATCCCAATATCCTAATATTAAATTTATAAACCCAGGTACTCCATCTTCTTATACTGTTTTTTATAAAATTGGTTGGTTTTGGGATAAAAATCTTCACTCTAATGATACTTTAGATATACCTTTACAACAAACTGCTTCTGACATTCTAGGGTTAGAATATAAAGAAATAAAACCTAAACTAAATTTACCTTCTTCCCCTGTTGATATTAAAGGAAAATATGTAACTTTATCTATTCAATCTACATCCCAAGCTAAGTATTGGAATTATAAAGATGGGTGGCAACAAATAGTTGATTTTTTAATTAAAAAAGGTTATAAAGTAGTATGCATTGATCAATACTCAAATTTTGGTATTTCAGAGTATATGAATAAAATACCTCAAAAAGTTATAAATAAAACAGGTTGTGATTTTAATGAAGCATCTTCTCTTATAAAAAATGCTCAATTTCATATAGGAATAAGTTCTGGATTATCATGGTTAGCATGGGCCTTAAATACTCATGTAGTATTAATATCTTCTTTTACTAAACCCTGGTGTGAATTTCAAAGCAATTGTACTAGAATATATAATGAAACCCCAACTTCAGGGTATTTTAATACTCATAGAATAGACGCATCAAATTGGAATTGGTATCCTTTCCAAAAAATAAAATCAATGAGAGATTGGTACCAAGTTGAAAATATTACACCTGAACAGGTTATTAATGAAATAGAGTCTAATTTAATTAATAAACCTACACCCCTTCAACATAAAGTTTTAGTTAAAATTGTATCAAACTCATTAGGGGATACTTTAGGGTGTATTCCTTATGTAGACAAATACCAACAGGATACACAAAATAAAGTTAGTTTAAAATGTAATTCTTTAATTAAACCTTATTTATTAAAAGCTTACCCTAATATAAATTTTATTATTGAAGATTATGATAATTATGATGAAGTAATTGATTTAGATTATAATTTTAATCTCCCTTTACAAAAAGGATATGCCCAACAATTAGGTTATAGTGGTGAGGAATACATTAAACCTCGCCTAGATTTTACCCCTTCGGATAATTTAATGAATAGAAAGTATGTGGTATTTGGGGTTCACTCAACAGCCCAACTTAAATATTGGAATCATCCTAAAGGTAAGTCATCCCAACCGTCTTCCCCTTATTGGGTAGAGTTAGCTAAATCGTTAAGAAAGGAAAATTATCTTCCTGTGATGTTGGAAAAAGACGAACTTTTTGGAGTCAACCCACTTTTTAATGGAGTTAAGTCAACAGTAATTAAAAAAATAGGTCTTCCCTTTGATGAAGTATTAAATTACATATATCATAGTGATTTTTACATAGGTTTATCTTCAGGGTTGTCTTGGGTGGCCCATGCCCTAGGTAAAAAAGTAGTTATGATTGCTAATTTTACAGAAGATTGGAATGAATTTGATCTTAAAGATCCTAATTACTTAAGAATCCTTAATAAATCCGTTTGCCACGGATGTTTTAATAAAATTAATCAAAAATATTCTAAACAAGAATTTTTAGCGAATTGGTATTGGTGCCCCGAACATAAAAATACTCCTCGAGAGTTTGAATGTCATAAGTCCATTACTCCTCAAATGGTGCTAAATCAAATAAAAGAAAAAAATTGGATATGAAAATAGAAGTATCAATTGGAGAGTTAGTGGATAAATTATCTATATTAGAAATTAAGTTACTTAACATTAAGGATTCCCATAAATCTTCTAATGTTTACAAAGAACTTGAAACCTTAAATCCTTATTTTCAAGATTTATTAGATGAGTATGGTATAGAAATGAAAAATCTTTATACTAGAATATCTAAAATTAATAAAACATTGTGGAATATTGAAGATGCCATTCGAGAAAAAGAAGCAGAAGAAGAATTTAATGAAGAATTTGTAGAATTAGCAAGAAGTGTGTATATTATAAATGATCAAAGGGCAGCTGTAAAGAAAGAAATTAATTTACTTACAAAGTCTGAATTAGTAGAAGAAAAATCATATAAAGATTATTAAGTGTTTTGGCTAATAGAAAATAATAAACAACTACAAGAGTTTAGGGAAAAGAAGTTTAAGAAAGTATTCATTGAACCTCTTTTTTCTAATGATAATCAACACCCTTTTTTAAGGGGTATAGTAGGATTCTATATTAGAGAAATCAACCACAGAAAAGGATTTATTATTAATATAGATCATAGTGAGGCAACCCAATGCGATTTAGGAGAAGTATATAAGCTAATAGGAGAATTTGAAGAAATATTTGTAACAGATAAGAAGGAATTCTTGCATATAGTACCTTTAAAACAGCTTAGCGACATCCATTTCATTTCTCCTACAGATATACCAGACTCGTTTGCTTGTCATGATTTTTTCTATCGCAAGTACCCCCAAATAGCCAATATAGGTAGCATCATACCGATAGTAAAGCATTATGAACGTTGTGAAACGATATATAACGC
>Ga0209535_1001664_pt1 | contig 14907 bp, 11 predicted proteins | sample LinPmetageLP28_FD_184041 | JGI IMG/M metagenome (GOLD analysis project Ga0209535, IMG submission 184041) | Marine viral communities from the Pacific Ocean - LP-28 (SPAdes) (version 2) | ecosystem: Environmental > Aquatic > Marine > Oceanic | place: Pacific Ocean | collected 2009-08-22 | reverse complement strand
ATGGATAAAACTGAACATCTAAATGTTTCTTGGAGGGAAATAGTAGATAAAGAAACTTACCAAAGAAGAAAACGTTCGTTTGATAGCGGTAAAGATGTATATCGTGAGACTTTGTAGATGAAAAGTATATAGTGGAGGCTATTAGCGAAGGGATACTTTAGGTTAGATTAGTTATAATTTCATTATAGATTTTAGGTGTTTTTCCCCAAGAGTAATGCCCTGTTTTCTGCCAAGATTTTGAGTTTCTTACATTGTCAGGAATTATTTCAACCGCCTTGTCGTGGTAATATATCCTTACAACTCCATCTTCTATAAAAGCCATATATATATCTTTATTCTGATATATCTTTTTAATCTCAAACCTACCCTTTTGCTGAACTTTTAAAAAGGTTTTCCCATCATTGTGAACTGCTATAAAATCAGCACCTTGCCAATCGTTATTTAACCTCATACAATCAAATCCATATTCAGCTAAAGCAGATGCTATTTTGTGATAATTATAGTTTTCCTTTTGTTTTGATTTAAGGTTACTGTATTTAACTTTATTAAGTATCATTAGCACAGCTTTAGTAAATCTGATAGTTTATTTGCAGCTTCTTGATCTTCTGCTAAAGGTTCTTCATTGAACTTAGCATTGTTTATTATTGCTTGCTCGACTTTGTTACGAAGAAGTTCCCCTTCTGCACCTTTTTGTAAGGCACTTTCTCGAACATTTGATAGAATTTGCTTCCTTGCATTGCTGTCAATGTATCTTGACTGAGCTGCGCTTTTTTGTGTTGCTTCATAATTAACGTTGTTAGTTTCTAGCTTTGACGTTTGTAAGCCATTTATTAAATATTTTAAATATCTACTAATTTACTAATTTCATCACAAAGTTTTAGCAAATCCTCACTATTGATAACACATTAGGTGTACTATTTTAAACGTGTAGCAATTATCCTGCTAAAACATTTAATTTTATTGAACGAATATTGTACTAAAAAAAGGTATGGTTTAAAAATAGTACAAAAATAATCTATAAGTTGTATTAATTTAATACATTAGCACAAAAGAACCAATAATGAGGACAGTTAAATACATTAGGGTATCTACAGCAGAACAAAATGTTGACCGACAAAGGGAAAAAGGACTAAAACATTATATTGATAAGTGTAGTGGATCAATACCTTTTTCAGATAGACCACAAGCAACCAAATTAGAGCAAGATATTAGGGATAGCAATGACTTACCCCCAAGTAAGCGTATAACTACCGTTAAAGTGCATTCTATTAGCCGTCTGGGTCGTTCTACGATTGATATACTTGAAACTGTTAAAAGGTTTAATGGTTTGGGTATATGCCTTGTAGCTGAAAAGGAAGGTGTACGTACTTTAAACAAGGATGGTACAGAAAATGCTACTGCAAAGATGATGCTATCCATATTGGCTACCTTATTTGAGTTTGAGCGTGAAATGATATTGGAACGACAGCGTGAGGGTATAGCTAAAGCAAAAGCACGAGGTGTATATGCTGCAAATGGTGGTAGACCCACAGAAAATAAAATGGAGTTTCTACTAAAGGATAAGAACAAGCGTGTACTGTCTTTATTAAGCAATGGTTCAAGTATTAGGGATGCTGCACATCGTGGTAAAGTATCTAATGGTACAGCTGCAAAGGTTCGTAAAATAGGTATTGAATTAGGTTTGTTGGATACTGATATACAAATTCATTCAGTCAATAAAGAAGGACTAACTCGTATAATGGAAGATAAGCATATATCAGCACGTACTTTAAATAGAATGGGAAGTATTGATGGGGTAGACACTTTATTGTCAGATGACGATTAGTAAGCTATAATAAGGGGGCAGGAAAACCCACCCCCAAAACAACAAAACAAGTTTATATAGGGGGATGCCAAATCATATCTCTATTTAAAAAATACCTTCCACCCATTTTACCGCACATCCAACCGTTAACTGCACAGTCGTAAATAAATCTTCTGTCCTTTTTGTTTAGTTTAATTTCTTTTGTATTAGTAGCTGAATAGTGTTCCCAATTACAATGTTCTAAAACCTTGAATATATCCATTGCAAGTCTTGCTTCATTTTCATCTTTTATAGTGTCTGGATCAATTCCTGCTAAACAGAGGGTATCATATAGATCCAAACCAGCCAGAAAAATAGTAATACTAAAATACTCCACTTTTCTTTTTTGCATTTTATACTTTACTAAACCTGTATGGGGATGCTTTGCTGCAAACGCTTCATCCCAATCAGGGTAAAAAATTAAGTCGTATACTAAAACGATAAGAGGATCATTAAGTCCGCACCTTGCTTTAAATCTTGCTAAACTCGCTGAATCAAACATCTCTAACTGGCTATAGTCATTGTCTATTTTTCTTTCAAGTTCAACTCCAGGTCTTACTTTTTCTTTAAGTTCTTTTTGTGTCATTGTTATTAGTTCCATATCTGTTTTTTAAGGTAGCTTCATTGCTACAGGACAAACATATGGCGACAAATGGCTTAAAACAATACTAATAAATAAGCCGTATCAATTAAATACACTTTTGTTTATATTTTTATAACTAATTGGTTATTACACATATACATCTACTTAAAGCCCAATAAACAAGGATAATTGTTTATAAGTCAAAGTATATATAACCAAATTAGTGAATTAGTGTTCCCATTTTTCTGGCATTTCAACAATAGTGACGTCTTACAGGTGTATCAATATAATACAACATATAGTTTGGTATTTTTTACTACAGGTCTGGGTTGTAATATTGTACCAATAAACACCAAAAAGTTTTAAACAATGCTTGGTGTTGGTTTGCAATAAGTTAGCCTTAAATGTACCCCTATAATGTTTATAAAGTGGTGCAAGCGTGTTTAACACTTTGATCGCAATCTTATTGATATATAAAGCAGTTTTGTTTTCGGCTTGATACGGTACGGCAAAACGAAGTAAAAGTCCAATAGTATGGGTCTGCAAATTGGATAGGTTAGGTGCAAGTAGGATGACCGCAGAAACATCAATCAAGTGTGATGTTAGTCCGTTAGGATGAACCTACAAGAGTAAGTGTGTTTATTGATTGTCGCTTTCTTATTTAGTCAAGTCAACCTCTGCAAGAGTTCAAGGCAAGACTAACACATCTCTCCTCTTATAGGGGAGGTGTATTTAGTAAGTAACATACAGAGTTAAGGCAAGTATTAGAATACTGCTTTAGTAATTAATAATAGTAATAAGTAAATATTAAAATGTTAAAAGACAACTTTATAAAGTTTAGAGTATCAGAAGTAGAAAAGCAAAAGTATAAAACGGTAAGTGATGAATTGGTTCTTACTGTAGCAGGATTTGTTAGGTGGTCAGCAAATAAACAAATAAGAAAGTATAATAATAAAAGCTATGAAGGAGAAAATAATAATTGAAATAGATAGTAGTATGAGAAGAAGGCTAATGGATTTAGCACATTACAAGAATTTAACTTTGAAGAAATACTTAAAATCAGTAGTTTTAAAAATTCTAAAATAGATGAAAAAACTACTACTCTTTTTCCTAATACTATTTGTCAACAATTATTTAAACAGATGATTTTCTTTAAATTAATATTACTAAATTTTAAGAAAAAAGTGTAGATTGAAAATTAAATCAATCGGATTTGAAAAATATATAAATTTAATTATGAGATTTGTTACTATTGTTATAATCCTTTCTATTACAATTTCTTGTCAAAATGAAAATATTGTAAATGAAGAAGGGAATGATGTAAATCCATCGAAAATGTATCTTTCCCTGATTAAAAAAATACCAACAGATTATTCAATAGTATTTACCAGAGGAAAATCTTTACGTCTAACTCGTGACCTGGAGTATCAAGGAAATACGTTTGAAGATTGTGAATATAATAACGAACACGGAAGTTTGAATCTTTACGAAGACGGATTTAAAGTTACATATGGTGGAGAGTGTCCCCCGATAACTTATAGAGGGAAGATACCACATCCACAATCTGGAGAATATCCTGAAGCATTAGTTACTGAAATATTAAAGACTGATAGATATACAATAAAACCAAACTTTATTAGATTTTATAATAAAGATATACCTGTTTGGAGTCTTTATTCAAATCCAATAACTAAAACAAGAAAATTAAATGGTGAACAGATAGGCGATTCTTCAAATGCTGATGTAGAAGGAGATGTTTTTTCAATTATTCTTTCCAATTATGAAAAAAATGAAAATGAAATAATTGTCTCATTACGATATCAGAAAGATGACGGATTAGATATGTCCCAAAAATCGTTTTATAGTGATTCAATAGAAGTTAGTTCAATCGTAAATTTATTAAAGATTGAAAAGACAGATGGGATGTTTAAATCAATTAATATAAAAGACACCATCCAACTTGGGTTTGTTTATAAAGGTTTTTATAATGTGTTTCAGTTATTTGATTACCGTAGTAAAGATAACTTGAAGTATTACTTTGATATTCCTGATGATTATAAAAAAATCAAAACAAACTCTCAATTTGAAATATTGTCAGAATATGACATAAGTGAAAAGATTAAATCTGATGAAATTATTGAACACATAGTAAATAATTCTTACTATTTAAGGAGAGTTGATGGTAAAATGAAAACAATTAGTGTTAATACCTCTGATTACACAAAATTTACTATAAATAAACCTGATACTGTAAAAATAATTGAGGATTTCAAAATTAAGTTCGAAGTACCAGTAATCGACCAGAATGGTACTTTAATTAAAGAAAAAGATTTTTCTTTATCTTATAAATTTCTTCTCTACAACGCCTTTAAATTTGAAAATATAAAAGATCGACTTTTAGATTTACTTCCAAACAGAAATCTAGTCTTTGCTATGATGATGAATAGTGATTTTTACAGGGAAGATATATTAGAATATACAAAAGGAAACAAAAGTAATTTAATTGGTAAACAATTTGTGGTGGTAACAAATGATTTGATAAACCTAGAACCAAAATTTTACAGAACTAAAAGTGGGAATATAGTAACCTTACCTAGTCAACTTACTGAGTTAAACGAAGATGAAATTCTTTCAAATAAATATTCAAAAAGTTTAATACCTGTTGTGGAAAATGAAACATTGATTGAACTTTTGTCTGAAGAAAACTCAAATTTTTACAAGATAAAATATCAAGGTAAAATCGGTTATTTAAGAACATCTATGTACCGCGATAAACTTTTTAAATTTTAACTCTACCATCATTGTATTAAGCTCAAGCATTAAAACAATTCAATACTCTTAAACATAGCAGGTATAAAGTACAAGGATTTATTAAAATCGTCCCAATAAATAACCTACCAAGAAAGATATAAGGACTAATACCCTCATTTCAACACCTAAACCTTTTGCAATTGAATCAACTGTATTTAAAACAGCATTTTTTATTTTTTCAAAACCCATAATATAAAATTATAAATTCTATGGGAAGAATAGCAGGACAACCAAACAAAATAACATTAGAGGTTAAAAGCAAATTACAAGATGTAATTGATGGTATTGTAGACTCTATAGATATAGATACAATGACTACAGAACAAAAATTAAAGTACCTTCAAATATCTATTCAGTATGTTATTCCAAGGCTAAAAGCTGTATATACAGAAAATGTAAAAGATGAAGATTTGCCTCTATTTGTGGATTAATGCTTCACGATATTACAAGTTAAAGTATGAATTAAGTAAATAGGGTTACAATAGGGTTACAATATCTTTTTAAGATATTAATTTTATTGATAAAAGTTTTACTTGGTAAGGAAGAGGTCACGAGTTCAAATCTCGTCATTGGCTCACTTCAAACCCCCTTTATCACTAACATATACAATACTTTAATGATAATAGGGGGTTTTTACTAACATCGCCTGTTTACACATTTTTTAAGCAATAAGGTTACAATAGGGTTACATTTTGTAATTTAGTTGTATGAAAAGGTCGTATCACAACCTTACTATATATACCAGACCATTAATGAATGGTAATTTATCTCTTTGGATTAGACACAAATTTGGTTCAGGTAAATACTCTTATTCAAAAACTGATATAGTTATTCCTGGTAATAGTTGGGATGCTAAAAAGAAAGAAGTAAAAAGCCGAGCCGAGTTTAAAGTTTACCGAGATAAGTTTAAGCAGCTTGTAAACAAAAGACAAGAGTTGATTGATAAACTTAATAGACAAGAAATTCAACCTGAAGAAGCATTAGAACAAGTTAAACTATATCATATAGGTGATACCCCACAATTAAAAGATTTTTTTAAAAACGAGTTTTTAAATAGTAAGCCAAAAGATTATAATACTGACAAGTATAATGCTATCTTCAATAAGATTGAAACATCACTCCAAAATGCCAAATTAGATCATTTATTGCCTCTAAAGATAAGCCACTTCAAAACACACACTAACTATATTGTTAAGGCTTTAAAAGCTACTACAAAGAAAAATACAGCAACCGAGTATCTAAAAAAAATAAATACAGTATTAAAGGAGTATGATAATGATGAGTTTAGGGATAAATACTTTCAGAAATATTACGAAACAGAAGATGTAGATATAAAAAGACCTGTTAAGGTTGAAACATTAAATAACGCAATTAAGAAGATAAACTCACTTAAAAGATTAGAGGCTTACTTGTTTTGGTTATATAGTTTTTGTTTAAGGGGTTTAGATGGTCAGGATGTAACTTTAGTTAGCGATGAATTATTGGTTGAGAACCGTTCTGTAGGTGACTATATTTACGATTTTGATATAGAAGGTTACGATGAGCCAGTTCATATTGAATTAAAGCGAACCAAAACACGAGCAAGAACCTTCACTCTTTTAATTAATGCTTACCCCACATTGAGTATTTTATACCTTTTAAAAGATGTTATACGAATTAACAGACCTAATGAAGTAAACGAAGAAGATGGCTTGAAACTCTTTAATTGGGATAGAATATCAAATAAAAGAAAGTGGGATTTATACGCTGACTTTCTACAGGGAAGGTTAACCGATTTATTAGGCAAGAGTTTTAAATCAACAAGACACACCTTTACCTCAACAGCAGATAAATTAGGAGTTGCACTATCAGACCAACAAGCGTTAATAGGAAACAAATCAAGAAAGGGTTCAATAGCCAACTACTCATCTATTTACGAAAAAAGACTTGACTACATACACCTTGATGTACTTGGACAGTACGATATATTTAGAACCTATATAGAGTTACTAAAGCACATTAAAGAAACAGGACTATTAAAGGATCACAAAATACCTGTTAGGACGATAGATAGTCACATTTACGAAATGGATAAAACTGAACATCTAAATGTTTCTTGGAGGGAAATAGTAGATAAAGAAACTTACCAAAGAAGAAAACGTTCGTTTGATAGCGGTAAAGATGTATATCGTGGGAATTTGTAATAAGTAGGTTAAGTTTAATTCTGTTTTACGTTGTGAATTAGACGCCATTCTAAATCAGATAATTCTGAAGATGAAATACCCAAATCAATGGCTAATTCCAAATATTCACCATCTGAGAATTTTTGTTTGAGTTTTTTAATATTTCTAAAGAACCATTCCCTATTCATCTGCCTATTTCTTTTTGCTTTTGCCATTTCATTTGGACTCCACACATTTCCGTTGGTATCTTCGCCACTGAATGAATTTGCTCTGCAAATAAGTGCACTTTTTTTAATCGCCTTTAATCTTGTATTTAAAAATAGCATATCTAACATAACAAAGTGTTTTTTTTTTTTGATAGTTACACTAATATATAAAAACGATTTTACTTTGATTTTATTTAGATGGATATACTGTAAGCGTATAAATGCATACTGCGTTCAATTGAATAAGTTTAGTTTTCATTTTAATTGATTTTAAATTATATCAAAAGGTATTAATTTTGAACGAAAGTTTTAGCAAATCCTCACTATTGATAACACATCAGGTGTACTATTTTAAACGTGTAGCAATTATCCTATTAAAACATTTAATTTTATTGAACGAATTTTGTACTAAAAAAAGGTATGGTTTAAAAATAGTACAAAAATAATCTATAAGTTGTATTAATTTAATACATTAGCACAAAAGAACCAATAATGAGGACAGTTAAATACATTAGGGTATCTACAGCAGAACAAAATGTTGACCGACAAAGGGAAAAAGGACTAAAACATTATATTGATAAGTGTAGTGGATCAATACCTTTTTCAGATAGACCACAAGCAACCAAATTAGAGCAAGATATTAGGGATAGCAATGACTTACCCCCAAGTAAGCGTATAACTACCGTTAAAGTGCATTCTATTAGCCGTCTGGGTCGTTCTACGATTGATATACTTGAAACTGTTAAAAGGTTTAATGGTTTGGGTATATGCCTTGTAGCTGAAAAGGAAGGTGTACGTACTTTAAACAAGGATGGTACAGAAAATGCTACTGCAAAGATGATGCTATCCATATTGGCTACCTTATTTGAGTTTGAGCGTGAAATGATATTGGAACGACAGCGTGAGGGTATAGCTAAAGCAAAAGCACGAGGTGTATATGCTGCAAATGGTGGTAGACCCACAGAAAATAAAATGGAGTTTCTACTAAAGGATAAGAACAAGCGTGTACTGTCTTTATTAAGCAATGGTTCAAGTATTAGGGATGCTGCACATCGTGGTAAAGTATCTAATGGTACAGCTGCAAAGGTTCGTAAAATAGGTATTGAATTAGGTTTGTTGGATACTGATATACAAATTCATTCAGTCAATAAAGAAGGACTAACTCGTATAATGGAAGATAAGCATATATCAGCACGTACTTTAAATAGAATGGGAAGTATTGATGGGGTAGACACTTTATTGTCAGATGACGATTAGTAAGCTATAATAAGGGGGCAGGAAAACCCACCCCCAAAACAACAAAACAAGTTTATATAGGGGGATGCCAAATCATATCTCTATTTAAAAAATACCTTCCACCCATTTTACCGCACATCCAACCGTTAACTGCACAGTCGTAAATAAATCTTCTGTCCTTTTTGTTTAGTTTAATTTCTTTTGTATTAGTAGCTGAATAGTGTTCCCAATTACAATGTTCTAAAACCTTGAATATATCCATTGCAAGTCTTGCTTCATTTTCATCTTTTATAGTGTCTGGATCAATTCCTGCTAAACAGAGGGTATCATATAGATCCAAACCAGCCAGAAAAATAGTAATACTAAAATACTCCACTTTTCTTTTTTGCATTTTATACTTTACTAAACCTGTATGGGGATGCTTTGCTGCAAACGCTTCATCCCAATCAGGGTAAAAAATTAAGTCGTATACTAAAACGATAAGAGGATCATTAAGTCCGCACCTTGCTTTAAATCTTGCTAAACTCGCTGAATCAAACATCTCTAACTGGCTATAGTCATTGTCTATTTTTCTTTCAAGTTCAACTCCAGGTCTTACTTTTTCTTTAAGTTCTTTTTGTGTCATTGTTATTAGTTCCATATCTGTTTTTTAAGGTAGCTTCATTGCTACAGGACAAACATATGGCGACAAATGGCTTAAAACAATACTAATAAATAAGCCGTATCAATTAAATACACTTTTGTTTATATTTTTATAACTAATTGGTTATTACACATATACATCTACTTAAAGCCCAATAAACAAGGATAATTGTTTATAAGTCAAAGTATATATAACCAAATTAGTGAATTAGTGTTCCCATTTTTCTGGCATTTCAACAATAGTGACGTCTTACAGGTGTATCAATATAATACAACATATAGTTTGGTATTTTTTACTACAGGTCTGGGTTGTAATATTGTACCAATAAACACCAAAAAGTTTTAAACAATGCTTGGTGTTGGTTTGCAATAAGTTAGCCTTAAATGTACCCCTATAATGTTTATAAAGTGGTGCAAGCGTGTTTAACACTTTGATCGCAATCTTATTGATATATAAAGCAGTTTTGTTTTCGGCTTGATACGGTACGGCAAAACGAAGTAAAAGTCCAATAGTATGGGTCTGCAAATTGGATAGGTTAGGTGCAAGTAGGATGACCGCAGAAACATCAATCAAGTGTGATGTTAGTCCGTTAGGATGAACCTACAAGAGTAAGTGTGTTTATTGATTGTCGCTTTCTTATTTAGTCAAGTCAACCTCTGCAAGAGTTCAAGGCAAGACTAACACATCTCTCCTCTTATAGGGGAGGTGTATTTAGTAAGTAACATACAGAGTTAAGGCAAGTATTAGAATACTGCTTTAGTAATTAATAATAGTAATAAGTAAATATTAAAATGTTAAAAGACAACTTTATAAAGTTTAGAGTATCAGAAGTAGAAAAGCAAAAGTATAAAACGGTAAGTGATGAATTGGTTCTTACTGTAGCAGGATTTGTTAGGTGGTCAGCAAATAAACAAATAAGAAAGTATAATAATAAAAGCTATGAAGGAGAAAATAATAATTGAAATAGATAGTAGTATGAGAAGAAGGCTAATGGATTTAGCACATTACAAGAATTTAACTTTGAAGAAATACTTAAAATCAGTAGTTTTAAAAATTCTAAAATAGATGAAAAAACTACTACTCTTTTTCCTAATACTATTTGTCAACAATTATTTAAACAGATGATTTTCTTTAAATTAATATTACTAAATTTTAAGAAAAAAGTGTAGATTGAAAATTAAATCAATCGGATTTGAAAAATATATAAATTTAATTATGAGATTTGTTACTATTGTTATAATCCTTTCTATTACAATTTCTTGTCAAAATGAAAATATTGTAAATGAAGAAGGGAATGATGTAAATCCATCGAAAATGTATCTTTCCCTGATTAAAAAAATACCAACAGATTATTCAATAGTATTTACCAGAGGAAAATCTTTACGTCTAACTCGTGACCTGGAGTATCAAGGAAATACGTTTGAAGATTGTGAATATAATAACGAACACGGAAGTTTGAATCTTTACGAAGACGGATTTAAAGTTACATATGGTGGAGAGTGTCCCCCGATAACTTATAGAGGGAAGATACCACATCCACAATCTGGAGAATATCCTGAAGCATTAGTTACTGAAATATTAAAGACTGATAGATATACAATAAAACCAAACTTTATTAGATTTTATAATAAAGATATACCTGTTTGGAGTCTTTATTCAAATCCAATAACTAAAACAAGAAAATTAAATGGTGAACAGATAGGCGATTCTTCAAATGCTGATGTAGAAGGAGATGTTTTTTCAATTATTCTTTCCAATTATGAAAAAAATGAAAATGAAATAATTGTCTCATTACGATATCAGAAAGATGACGGATTAGATATGTCCCAAAAATCGTTTTATAGTGATTCAATAGAAGTTAGTTCAATCGTAAATTTATTAAAGATTGAAAAGACAGATGGGATGTTTAAATCAATTAATATAAAAGACACCATCCAACTTGGGTTTGTTTATAAAGGTTTTTATAATGTGTTTCAGTTATTTGATTACCGTAGTAAAGATAACTTGAAGTATTACTTTGATATTCCTGATGATTATAAAAAAATCAAAACAAACTCTCAATTTGAAATATTGTCAGAATATGACATAAGTGAAAAGATTAAATCTGATGAAATTATTGAACACATAGTAAATAATTCTTACTATTTAAGGAGAGTTGATGGTAAAATGAAAACAATTAGTGTTAATACCTCTGATTACACAAAATTTACTATAAATAAACCTGATACTGTAAAAATAATTGAGGATTTCAAAATTAAGTTCGAAGTACCAGTAATCGACCAGAATGGTACTTTAATTAAAGAAAAAGATTTTTCTTTATCTTATAAATTTCTTCTCTACAACGCCTTTAAATTTGAAAATATAAAAGATCGACTTTTAGATTTACTTCCAAACAGAAATCTAGTCTTTGCTATGATGATGAATAGTGATTTTTACAGGGAAGATATATTAGAATATACAAAAGGAAACAAAAGTAATTTAATTGGTAAACAATTTGTGGTGGTAACAAATGATTTGATAAACCTAGAACCAAAATTTTACAGAACTAAAAGTGGGAATATAGTAACCTTACCTAGTCAACTTACTGAGTTAAACGAAGATGAAATTCTTTCAAATAAATATTCAAAAAGTTTAATACCTGTTGTGGAAAATGAAACATTGATTGAACTTTTGTCTGAAGAAAACTCAAATTTTTACAAGATAAAATATCAAGGTAAAATCGGTTATTTAAGAACATCTATGTACCGCGATAAACTTTTTAAATTTTAACTCTACCATCATTGTATTAAGCTCAAGCATTAAAACAATTCAATACTCTTAAACATAGCAGGTATAAAGTACAAGGATTTATTAAAATCGTCCCAATAAATAACCTACCAAGAAAGATATAAGGACTAATACCCTCATTTCAACACCTAAACCTTTTGCAATTGAATCAACTGTATTTAAAACAGCATTTTTTATTTTTTCAAAACCCATAATATAAAATTATAAATTCTATGGGAAGAATAGCAGGACAACCAAACAAAATAACATTAGAGGTTAAAAGCAAATTACAAGATGTAATTGATGGTATTGTAGACTCTATAGATATAGATACAATGACTACAGAACAAAAATTAAAGTACCTTCAAATATCTATTCAGTATGTTATTCCAAGGCTAAAAGCTGTATATACAGAAAATGTAAAAGATGAAGATTTGCCTCTATTTGTGGATTAATGCTTCACGATATTACAAGTTAAAGTATGAATTAAGTAAATAGGGTTACAATAGGGTTACAATATCTTTTTAAGATATTAATTTTATTGATAAAAGTTTTACTTGGTAAGGAAGAGGTCACGAGTTCAAATCTCGTCATTGGCTCACTTCAAACCCCCTTTATCACTAACATATACAATACTTTAATGATAATAGGGGGTTTTTACTAACATCGCCTGTTTACACATTTTTTAAGCAATAAGGTTACAATAGGGTTACATTTTGTAATTTAGTTGTATGAAAAGGTCGTATCACAACCTTACTATATATACCAGACCATTAATGAATGGTAATTTATCTCTTTGGATTAGACACAAATTTGGTTCAGGTAAATACTCTTATTCAAAAACTGATATAGTTATTCCTGGTAATAGTTGGGATGCTAAAAAGAAAGAAGTAAAAAGCCGAGCCGAGTTTAAAGTTTACCGAGATAAGTTTAAGCAGCTTGTAAACAAAAGACAAGAGTTGATTGATAAACTTAATAGACAAGAAATTCAACCTGAAGAAGCATTAGAACAAGTTAAACTATATCATATAGGTGATACCCCACAATTAAAAGATTTTTTTAAAAACGAGTTTTTAAATAGTAAGCCAAAAGATTATAATACTGACAAGTATAATGCTATCTTCAATAAGATTGAAACATCACTCCAAAATGCCAAATTAGATCATTTATTGCCTCTAAAGATAAGCCACTTCAAAACACACACTAACTATATTGTTAAGGCTTTAAAAGCTACTACAAAGAAAAATACAGCAACCGAGTATCTAAAAAAAATAAATACAGTATTAAAGGAGTATGATAATGATGAGTTTAGGGATAAATACTTTCAGAAATATTACGAAACAGAAGATGTAGATATAAAAAGACCTGTTAAGGTTGAAACATTAAATAACGCAATTAAGAAGATAAACTCACTTAAAAGATTAGAGGCTTACTTGTTTTGGTTATATAGTTTTTGTTTAAGGGGTTTAGATGGTCAGGATGTAACTTTAGTTAGCGATGAATTATTGGTTGAGAACCGTTCTGTAGGTGACTATATTTACGATTTTGATATAGAAGGTTACGATGAGCCAGTTCATATTGAATTAAAGCGAACCAAAACACGAGCAAGAACCTTCACTCTTTTAATTAATGCTTACCCCACATTGAGTATTTTATACCTTTTAAAAGATGTTATACGAATTAACAGACCTAATGAAGTAAACGAAGAAGATGGCTTGAAACTCTTTAATTGGGATAGAATATCAAATAAAAGAAAGTGGGATTTATACGCTGACTTTCTACAGGGAAGGTTAACCGATTTATTAGGCAAGAGTTTTAAATCAACAAGACACACCTTTACCTCAACAGCAGATAAATTAGGAGTTGCACTATCAGACCAACAAGCGTTAATAGGAAACAAATCAAGAAAGGGTTCAATAGCCAACTACTCATCTATTTACGAAAAAAGACTTGACTACATACACCTTGATGTACTTGGACAGTACGATATATTTAGAACCTATATAGAGTTACTAAAGCACATTAAAGAAACAGGACTATTAAAGGATCACAAAATACCTGTTAGGACGATAGATAGTCACATTTACGAAATGGATAAAACTGAACATCTAAATGTTTCTTGGAGGGAAATAGTAGATAAAGAAACTTACCAAAGAAGAAAACGTTCGTTTGATAGCGGTAAAGATGTATATCGTGGGAATTTGTAATAAGTAGGTTAAGTTTAATTCTGTTTTACGTTGTGAATTAGACGCCATTCTAAATCAGATAATTCTGAAGATGAAATACCCAAATCAATGGCTAATTCCAAATATTCACCATCTGAGAATTTTTGTTTGAGTTTTTTAATATTTCTAAAGAACCATTCCCTATTCATCTGCCTATTTCTTTTTGCTTTTGCCATTTCATTTGGACTCCACACATTTCCGTTGGTATCTTCGCCACTGAATGAATTTGCTCTGCAAATAAGTGCACTTTTTTTAATCGCCTTTAATCTTGTATTTAAAAATAGCATATCTAACATAACAAAGTGTTTTTTTTTTTTTGATAGTTACACTAATATATAAAAACGATTTTACTTTGATTTTATTTAGATGGATATACTGTAAGCGTATAAATGCATACTGCGTTCAATTGAATAAGTTTAGTTTTCATTTTAA
>Ga0209535_1001662_pt1 | contig 14926 bp, 7 predicted proteins | sample LinPmetageLP28_FD_184041 | JGI IMG/M metagenome (GOLD analysis project Ga0209535, IMG submission 184041) | Marine viral communities from the Pacific Ocean - LP-28 (SPAdes) (version 2) | ecosystem: Environmental > Aquatic > Marine > Oceanic | place: Pacific Ocean | collected 2009-08-22 | reverse complement strand
CCCCATCTAGTCACTGAGGCTATCGAAAGGTGTAAGGTTTTAAGCGAAGAAGATGGGATATATAAAGTTGCAGTTAAATGGGACTTAAAAGGAGCGCAAGCACTAGCAAAGTTGAAGGTTGAAGGTACACCTTCGCCCATTACACGCGACTATGAATGGACTGGTAAGTATGAACCCTTTGCCCACCAACGTGAGACTTCTGCTTTTCTTACGTTACACAAAAAAGCTTTTTGTTTTAACGAACAGGGTACAGGTAAAACTGCTAGTGTAATATGGGCAGTGGATTACTTGATGAACTTAGGACACCTCAAACGTGTACTTGTAATCTGCCCTCTGTCTATTATGAAATCAGCATGGCAGCAAGACTTATTTAAGTTTGCCATGCACCGCAGTTGTTCAGTTGCTCACGGCACGTCTACTCAACGCAAAAAGATAATCAACGCAGGAGCAGAGTTTGTCATTATAAACTTTGATGGCGTAGCTGTAGTTTCAGAAGAGATTATCAATGGTGGGTTCGACATGATCGTAGTCGATGAAGCCAATGCGTATAAAAACGCGCAGACAAACCGTTGGAAAACGCTTAACAAACTTGCGACTAACATTCCCTGGATGTGGATGCTTACTGGTACTCCAGCAGCTCAATCACCTGTTGATGCTTTTGGTTTAGCTAAGTTAATTAATCCAGATGGCGCACCTAAATACTTTGGGCAGTTTCGTGACAAGGTTATGCACAAGATAACTCAGTATATATGGAGACCTAAGCCAGATGCGGACACTATAGTACATAAAGTTTTGCAACCGGCAATTAGGTTTGAGAAAGACCAGTGCCTAGACTTACCTCCAGTTGTGCATGTGGAACGCGAAGCTCCACTTACTAAGCAGCAAGAGACTTACTATAAGTTATTGAAAGATAGGATGATGATGCAAGCAGACGGAGAACAGGTTACTTCGGTCAATGCTGCTACTAACTTAAACAAGCTGTTGCAAATCTCAGGAGGCGCGGTTTATTCCGACGACAAAGAAGTTATACAGTTTGATGTAAGTAACAGGCTAAACATTGTTAAAGAAGTAATTGAAGAGTCATCTCACAAGGTGCTTGTGTTTGTACCCTTTACACATACTATAAATTTGCTTGAGGAGTTCCTAACTAAAAGTAAAATTACCTGCAAAGTAATCTCTGGAAAAGTAACTGTTAATAAACGCGCTGAAATTATTAAGACTTTCCAAGAAGATGACGATCCATACGTTCTTATTATACAACCGCAAGCCGCGTCACATGGTTTGACTTTAACAGCCGCCAACACAGTTATATGGTATGCACCAGTGACCAGTGTAGAGACATACCTACAAGCTAACGCCCGTATAAATAGGCCCGGCCAGCATAACTCTATGACGGTAGTACACGTAACAGGAAGTGCTGTGGAAGAACGACTCTACACAATGCTGCAAAATAACATCACTAACCACAATAAGATCATTGATTTGTATAGACAGGAAATAGATGCTTGACAATGTAAAAGACTCTGCTAAACTGGTTATCCCTTTGAAAAGGAGCGAACATGACTAAGTTAACAGCAGACAGAATGGCCTCAGATTATATGAAGTTGAGGCACACCATCAAAGATAAAGAAGACGAGATCAAAAAGCTTAAAGCAATACAGGCTAAGATTTCTGACAAGATGCTAGAGCTATGTGCAGAGCAAAACGTAGATAGCTTGAAGACTCAAGAAGGTACTATTAGTCGCAGAGTAATATCTCAATACTGGACAAGTGACTGGGAGAGACTGCACGAGTTCCTTATAAAACATGACGCACTGCACTTGCTTGAGAAACGAATCCACAATGGCAACATGAAAGAGTTCCTAGCTGAAAACCCTGACATATGTCCTGAAGGGCTACAGGCTAACAGTAAGTTTGCTATCTCTGTACGTAAGCCGACAAATAAGTGAACCGACTAGAAACACAAGACGGATGCTTTTTAGACCCTGTTACTTACGCACCTAAAGCGTCAATCAAAGTAGTAATAGCAGACGAAGGTTTGTTATCTAGGAACTACTACGACTACTCAGGTAATCTTAAGTGTTGGTCTTTGGACTCCAATACCCCCGACCCTAGTGTGCCGGTTGAGAACAGAGAGTCTGCCCGATGTATTGATTGTGTGCAAAACATAAAAGGTGCAACCGGATATAAGAGTAAGCCTTGTAAATTCTATACAGTTATTACCGTAGTAGAAGAAGAATCTAAAACAGTGTGTAGTTTACGGATTGGAGGTATTAGCTTATTTGCCAAAGCGGTAAACAAGATGACGCTATACCAGTACCGAGACTATTTAAAAAGTAACGGAGAAGAACTTAACACTGTTTTGACAGAGATATATTTTGTTGAGACTTACAACCTACACAAGATGTATTTCAAACCTGCTCGACCAATTAGTACGGAAGAGCTAGATGCTGTAAACAAACTCGTCCTAAAAGACGGCGAATATATTAACCCTTTTGATAATGGAAATGAGAATATGAAAGACAACGAGCATATAATTAAAAATGTACTCGCGCATTACCCACGTATAAACCAGCCATATAAATGGAGTGACCAGCAAAATAAAAGTGTTCCTTGCGATGCAATGGAAGACGGCGCTTCTTATGACTTAGGTTTTAAAATGAGTTTAGAGCAAGCTAAAGAACTGGATGCTCTAATGAAAAAAGCTTGGGAGGCTAGGAAAAAAGCTGATGATTCGTTCCCGCAAAACAAACTAAAGATGAGTTTTAAAAAGCAAGACGATGGAACTTATGTGGGTTCTGCTAAGATAAAAGCCCAATATAGCGGTAAGAAAACTGGGATACCAAAGCAGTTTGACGTGAAAAATAATAAGCTTGAGCCAGACTTTGAGCTTACTCATGGTAGCTTAGTAAATATAGCGGTTAACTTTGCGCCTTTTAAACAAAACGGTGGTGGGGTATCTCTTCGACTACGCGGGGCAATGATTAAAAAATTAGAGCCACGTATGGAAGCGTCTCCTTTTGATGTAGAAGAAGATGGTTTTACTGTAGGTGAAGAGTCGGGTAGTCCGTTTACTGTTGAGGATTCTGGAGATGATTTTGAAGAAGCTACGACAACTGCTTCTGAACCTGATCCGTTTGATGACGAAGAAGAGCCGGTAGCCGAGCCGGTAAAACGTAAGAAGAAAAAGGAAGAGCCAAAGCCCGACGGTGAAGACTTATCTTCTATTATAGACGAATGGGGGAGTGACGAAGACTAATGAGTTACGGTTATACAACTCGACTCGATAGCCTTAATAAACAGGCAGACCGAACCTCACTGGGAGTAAAACTAGGAAGGGTATGTATTAAGCACGACATACCTGTTTCCGATGTTGCCTCTCAGTTGGGGGTCAGCAGACAGACGGTCTATAACTGGTTTATGGGTACGCACGAGCCGCACTCTGACTTAACTAGTGCGATCAAAAAGTACATAGCTAAGTTTAAACAATAATTAGAATTGGTTACATAACCAAGAGGGCTTGGGGGTAATCTGCCCCTGCAAATTATATGGAGAACTTTAACTTAATAGAACATGTAGTGCCATCGGGAGGGTGGTATTGTGCAGTTGGCATACCCCCCGGCAAGAACCAAAAAGTAATTCACAAGTGGACAAAAGACAAAGAAGAACTACAAACTGTATTTGATACCTTTGCTTCTCAAGGTAAGCACGTATACTTCGGGCTAGCTAAGTACAAAGAAAACACTAAACGTACAGCAGACAATGTAGAGTCTTTGCAGTCTTTATGGGTAGATATAGATTGTGGTGAAGGTAAAGCAAACGCCATCGAGCAATCAACAGGGCTACCCGAAGGTTACGCTACACAAGCAGAAGGGTTACGCGCTCTAGCTTCTTTTACTAAAACACTAGGTCTACCAAGGCCAACACTAGTTGACTCAGGTAACGGTGTACATGCGTACTGGGCGTTTACTGAAGAGGTACCTAAAGAACAGTGGATACCTGTAGCTAAACGTTTTAAGGAGGTGTGCGTTACTCAAAAGTTTTGCGCTGACCCTAGAGTATTTGAAGTAGCACGAATACTTAGAGTTCCTGGTACTCTAAACGTTAAGTACGATACCCCTAGTAAAGTAACTGTAAAACATGTAGCCGCTGCTATTCCGTTTAGCGAACTACGTGACGTGCTTGGTGTTGACGAAGACGCAGTAGAGATACCTAAGACCGCAAAGAATCTTAACTGGGAAGAACGTGTTTTTGCAGAAGACCATACTACTTCGTTCAAAGCAATTATTACCAGAGAAAACCCTTGTAAACAGCTTGTTGATTGCATTAAGAATCGAAAGACTTTAGCTGAACCTAGATGGTTCAACGCTTTGTCTATAGCTAAACACTGTAACGATTCGGATAAGGCAGTACATGCGTTATCTAAGGGCCATCCCGATTACGACCCTGATATGGTTCAGCGTAAGATCAAAGGTATAAAAGGACCGCACGGGTGTGACAAGTTTGCTGAACACAACTTGGCTGGGTGCGAGGGATGCGTACATAAGGGCAGCATAACTAGTCCAATACAACTTGGCAAAGAACCAGAACTATTTGAAGAAGACGAGGAAGAAAAAGAAAAGGCTACCAAGAAACCTCCGTACCCTAAGAATTACTACAAGGCAAAAAGTGGGGGTATATGGTTTCACAACTTGGAAGATGAGAACAGTACTGGGCCTAAGTTAGTTTACCCGTATGATTTTTATGTTGAGAAACGGATGTGGGATCCCGGCGAAAGCTCTTACCAAGCTGTGTTTAAGTTACACAGTCCTCGTGATGGTCTCAGAGAGTTTGTAATAAAAATGTCTAAGGTAACAGACGAGCGGCAATTAAAAGCGTTGCTATCAGAAAATGGAATCTTAGCTCCCAGAAAACAATTTACACTTATAACGCAGTACATTATGGATTGCATTATTGAGTTATCAAAAAGAAAAGAGGCAGAAATAATGAGAACACAATTCGGTTGGGCAGACAACCACACTAAATTTATTGTAGGTACTAGGGAAATCACAGTAGATGGGGTGTATCACTCTCCAGCTTCTACCGTTACTGAAGACCTTGTAGATTACTTTGAACCCGCAGGTACGCTAGACAAATGGAAAGAAGTTTTTAACTTGTACGATAGAGAGGGTTTAGAGATACAAGCTTTTGCTGCACTATCTGGCTTTGGTGCGCCCTTGTTACAGTTTACTGGGCAAAAAGGTGCAATTATTAACTTAGTACACAAGGACTCTGGTACAGGTAAGACAACCGTACTTAGAATGGCAAACAGTATTTGCGGTGACCCTGAACTTCTTTTGGGTACTCCACGCGACACGGCGGTAGCAAAGATAACTAAGCTCGGACTACTTAACAATATAGTAAACACAATGGATGAGTTAAGTAACATGCCCGCTGAACAGTTGACGGACTTTGCTTACGCTACATCACAAGGCAGAGGTAATGATAAAGGAGACCCTCACGCAAACAAGCTACGCAAGAACAACACTACTTGGCGGACTATCTCTTTAACTAGTTCTAACTCTTCGTTCTACGACAAACTACAGGGACTAAAAGATCACCCAGATGGGGAGATAATGCGGATAATTGAATTTGTTGTAGAGCCTTTAGATGGAGAGATTGTTTCTCCTGAAGAGGGTAAAGAAATGTTTGACCACCAACTAGGTGAAAATTACGGTCACGCCATTGTTCCTTTTATACAGTACGTTATTGCAAACTTTGAAGACTGCATGGACTTAATAAAAGAAGTACAGGGTACGATAGATAAAAAACTTAAACTAACAAGTAGGGAAAGAAACTGGTCCGCTATGCTTTCAGCTAACATAGCAGGAGGAATAATTGCTAGGAAAGTTGGATTAATAAATTTAGACATAGGTAGAATTTACAAAAAAGTTATACCTGTAATCCAAACTACAAGAAAAGATACTACTCCTCCGGTGGATAGTGCAAGTGCAACTATTGGTGAGTTTTTGAACTTATACATTCAGCACTTATTAATAATCAATGACAGCGTGGACAAGAGAGTAGCAAGGGCAACCGCTCCTTTAGTAGAACCCAGGCTGGGTCTATTGATACGCTACGAACCAGATACTAAGCTTATGTACATTACATCTAAGGCGTTTAGTAAATACTGTAAGAACAACCATATTGGGTACAGATCGTTGGTTAAAGAATTAAAAGCTAAAAAAATGTGCATAAAAGAGGATAACAAACAGCTTACAAAAGGTACTAACTTAGTAGCTCCCTCGGTACGATGTATTATTTTTGATTGCTCACATAGTGACTTTTTAAATATGGATGGCCTTGCAGAAAAAGCTAAGGAAGAAAATGGAATTAGAGAAGGTGAACTACCAGATCAACTGGAAGAAGTTTAAGAAAGGTTGGTCATTTTTTATACCGTGCCTCGACCCTAAGAAACACAGACGCATCATACTTGCAGAAGTTAAACGACTTAAATACAAAGTAGTTACTAAAGTACGTATAGAAGATGGGGTGCGAGGCATTCGGGTATGGAGAGTTTAAGTTACAAAGTCACTAAGAAATCTGTCGGTTACTGTGTTTCGCAAAGCTGCGTCAAATTTTAAACCTAAAAGTAAGTCTTGACTGTAAGCTTGGTGCGATTTGTAAGAAGCCGTTAGCGTATTTTCTTTAAGTATACCTGGGAACAACTCGTTGAGTTGTAAAAGTCTTTCTAATGATTCTGCTTGCAATTCAGGATCATTATTTTCTATACCCATATAGTGCGCTTTAAGTAGAGCTTTCCTGCGGTTACGTACTTTAGTTTGAAAGTTTAACGCTAACGATCTATTTTCATACATGTTAGATATATCAGCAGGACTAAAACCAAATGCTTGCATTAGTAAACTATACGCATTGATGTCTGTATCTAACTCTTCTCCACTTCTAGTTCTAGCTCCTTCGTCCATATAGCGTGTAGTTTTAATTAAGTTCCGTAACGCACTGGGAGAAAGGGCTTCTGAAAAACGTCGGTAGTCTCCTTCGCCTAAGTATTCAAAGGCTCGTCCAGCATTAAGGAAATAACTTCCTACTGGACCCACGGATTGAGCAGCAGCAGTTGCTAGGTAACCATTTCTTTCTATGCTGTATGGGTCTTCCCTAAACACTAAACCGTTAGCTAACCCTACGCGATTAGATATTTCTAAATTTGTTATATAGTTAAGCGGACCTTTGTACACTAAATCATTTGTTGAACTGCGAACAAACTCTTTAAAATTAAATGGTTCGTCTTCTTCATCGTCAAACACAGAACTTAAGGCTTCCATTATGTTAGCAAAAGTTGCAGCCGCCCCAAAGAAAGGTAGTCCGTTAATACCGCCCATAGCTGCGCTCATAGTATAAATTAAAGCTACTTGTTTTTGAGCTTGCAAACGCGTAGCTTTATCAGAACCGGCTGTTGCTTCGTATATTCCGTATCCTACTAGACTTGCACTGTTCCATATAAAACTTTTGAAGGTAAAGGCAACTCGTCCTAGAGGGTGCTGCATTAAGCTTGGTCCTTCAGCAGCAAGACCGGAAGTATGTACATCTATGACTTGATTAACAGCTTCGTCTACAGCAGCAGAGTCGCTCTTACCATTTGCTTTTGCTAAGTTGTACGTTGCAATAGCTGTAGTAGCCCGACTGTATTTTTCTGCTCCAGAGAAAGGCATACTAAGCATGTTCATAAACTTAGCTGTCCGCGAATCAAAATCTGATGTGTCTTTTTTTGTACCGTCTAAAAGTTCACGCGCTAACGTATGTTCTAGTTGAGCTTTCTCCATTAAGCCGTCGTAAAGAGTTTTATATTTAGGATCGTTCTGCCATTTGTAAGTTGTAAAATTATCAAGCTCCCTTTCTCCCTTCTTTTTTAACGAAGGAAATGCTTCTTTCATAGCAGATAACAATACTCTGTTTGCTTGTTCAAAACCATATTGAGCAGCTAGTCTTGGGTAAGTAAGTAGCAGTACTGAACTTGTGTTTATAAGTGCAGCAGAAGCGTTGCCTAGTAAGAATAAACTGTAAGCTCCAGTAGCAAAAAAAGTTGTCATCTTAGGGTAACTAGGACTTTGCATGAATCCAGTATTGCCACGCCTTTGTATTTCGTCACGAATTGCGGCAGGGAATCCCGTGCTTTCGGTAGAGGTAATACTATTTATAGCATCCTGTATGTCTGGCATGTACTTCATGGTGTTTATTTTTCTAAGTACTTTTAAATACGTATCGCCATGCACTTTTACTAAGTCTGTAGAAGCTCCTTCTTTACCTGTATAGAGTCTTAGTCTTTGATCGAAGCTGTTAGAAGGCATAATATCTAACAGTATTCCGTATACGTCTTTTTGATTTTCTGCGGGAACTACTTTCATAACTTCTCGTATAAAACTACCTTCGGGAAAAGTGTCAGCTTTATACTCTGCATTTTCTACTTTATTAAATACTTCTGCATTTTCTATGTTGTTATCAGTTATAAACTTTCTACGTTGTCTTTCAGATTCAAAGGCTGTAGTTACGTCTCTACCACTTGAATTAGTATACCGCAACCAGTAATCCCCAAAACGAACAGCAGGGAAGTACCCTATAGCCGGTTGAGTTCTTGCAAAGGTGTCCGTTATTCTTTTTTGTTCACTGCTAGGCGCTAATTTTTTAATGTACTCTCGAAATTGCGTGTACGTGTCTTTAAAATCTTGTCGCATTTCAGTGTACATTTCTCTTACTTCTGCGGGCAATCTATTAAACTCTGCTTGTAATTTGTTATACGCAGCTTTTTGCTCTGGTAAGGTATTAAAAATATTATTTCCGTCAGCATCTTTAACCATTACATTAATGTCAAATTCAGGATCAACCTTTCCAGTTAAATCAAATTGATTCCTGTGAGCAATATCTGCCATGACTCCCATGCGTTCCGCTGCTTGGGGATATTTCTTTTGTACTCGTTCGTTTTTTCTATACTTATCAGTAGCTGTTTTTAAGTTCTTTTCTTTTTCTCCTTCTCTTTTAAGCAACGCTTCTCTTAGATTTGTTAACTTAGCAGCCAAGTCTGGGTACTTCTTTTCCGTCATACGTATAAAGTCTTGTATACGAAAAGCTCTAAGTGCATTAGAAGCTATAGTGCCGCCACCTTCTTGACCAACAAGATTAGATACAGCATTTGCTACGTCGTTTGCTTTCTTACCTACAAACTTTGGTGTTTTAGTAAGTGCGTCTGACATAGCTCCCATAGCTTCAGAAGGGGTACTTAAAAACAACCTGCCGCTAAGTGTAGGTTCAACACCCTGGGATACGTCCAGTATCTTGTCTATAAAGTCTAAGCCCTTAGTGTACGCACTTTGCTGTGGACGGAAACCAAAGAAACGCGCAATAGCTTCAAAGATGTTAGTAAGTAAGTTATTACTTGGAGCAGCATTAGGTGCTTTAGTACTTCTTAGTAGAGCTTGGAATTCAGGGTTGCTTACAAGTTCTGCGGCAAACTCTTGGAGGTCTTGACCACCGTAAGCATCGCCCATTTGATTTTTAATATCAGAGTAAAATTTAAAAAAGTCCTTAGTTATCTGCAAGTCAGGGTTGTTAAGAGCTTGAGATATAGCAGCATGAATAGTTTCATGCAAAAATGTTTCTTCGGTTAGTCCCGATAACTTTCCTTGCCGTGAGTTAAGAACAATAGTATTTGTATCTACATCGTAGTACCCACTTGTACCTTCTGGCGTAGCGCCTACAACTAACTTAGTAGTCAGTCCTTGAGAACGAATCTTGCGTAGTACCCGTTGTATTTCAGGAGCCTGAGACGGGATTAGCCTGTTAAGCAGTTGCTTAAAGTTGCCACGTTCCGCTATGCGCCGTTGCTCTCTGTTGAGTGCTTTACCTGTGTACGTAGGCTTGTTTGCAAGCCCCATATCGTCAGCCATATCCGCATAGTCAGAAGAAGCAGCATCTAGTTGTTCTTTTGTTAGTTTTGTTGCTCTAGTTGTCGTCCCCGATTTACCTTGTAACGCCGAAGAAGAAAAGGCTTCGCTCACATCTACAGAGGCATCAGCTCCTTCTGCATCTACTTCTTCAGCTCCTTCTTTAGTTACATCCGTAATATTTTTTTCTGTTACTTTAGTAGGATCAGTCGTTTCTGTAGGCACGGCTGCTCGTATACTAGCTGCTGATATAGGTTCCTTAGCTTTAGGTTTGACTACAGGCGCAGCTTTTCCTACTTCATTTTTTACTTTATTTTTTACTTCATTTTTTACTTCATTTTTTGCTTTGTCTTTTACTTGATTGTTTACTTGATTGTTTACTTGGTTGTTTACTTGATTGTTTACTTGATTGTTTACTTGGTTGTTTACTTGGTTGTTTACTTGATCTTTTATTTCAACTTGGAACTCTGGACGAGCAAGAAACTCATCTATCTTTACAGGTACAGTGGCGCTCTTGCTTTTATTTTTAACTATTTCAAGAACGGCTTTTACTTCTGCGGCTTGAGCAGAATCACTTAAGTCCTTGCCAGCTAAAGGACCACCTTCACGTAATATCGCTGCGGTAGGTCCAATCCCAAAGTTTTCTTTACCCCACGCTTTTAATCCTACCTTGTCCGTAGGAATGACTGTAGAACTTACCGGAGCAGGAGGTTCTGTAACTTCTGGCATACCACCAAATATATCTCCTTGCCCTGCTGTTACTGCCTCTTCACTTACAGTTGTTGACGGTGTGCCAGCGGGTAAGTTTAAATCTAATTGTTCTGCACCCAACAACTGCTTACGTCGTTGAGTATCAAGTTTCTTTTGTTCTTTCTGTTGTTTTTTTACTGCATCTGCTTCGGCTTTAGCTATTTTTAGTTCTCTATTTTCTGTTTTTATTGCTGCTGTACTTGGTCCTAACGTACCGTCTTCACTTACTTTATTAGCAAATAAACTACCTTGTTCTTTACTAAACCTACTTTTTCGTGTTTCTCCTACAGTTTCTATTATTTCTTTTTCTGCATTTGTTAACTGGTTAAAAGGCTTAGTAGCATCAAACTCAACTCCTAAACGTTGCGCTTCAACTGCTGCGTCTTCGTAAAGTATTCTTTGACTTTCTTCTTTACGTATTTGTTCTACCACTTCTAACTGTTCAGGAGTTAAATCTTTTATTTCTCCAGTTAAAGGAACGCCTTCTGTTTTGCGTCTACGCGCTGTTTCTAATGCAAATGGCATTGAAACTACAGTCGAATCTATTTCTTCAGATTGACTTGCAAGGTCAACATCTTCTTGAGCAGTTCTAATTTCTTCAAACTCTTGCGCTTGGTTTAAATTTGTTCTTCTTTCTTGCGGAGATTGATCTGGTTTAACAGGGTCTACAAAAGGTAGTTCTCGTTGTCCCCCGATGGTACCTTCGGGAGCTGCGTATCTGTCATTTGTTTTCTTACGTAATTTTTTAGCTTCTTCTAAATCTGCTAAACGTTGTGCACGTTGTGATCCTTCTCTAGCACCTTCTATAGTGCCACCAACTGTACCAAACCCTCCACCTGCTACAGCACCACGAACACTTGCTTCCATGATCCGGTCAAACTCTTTACTACCAAAGACATCAGGGTTGTCATCAATAAATCTTTCAGCGGCTATGCTAATCCCTTCTTGTGCACCCTCAGTTATACCTTCAAGACCTAGCCCAGAGAACAGTCCCGCAGTACCCGAACGCAGCACACCACGCGACATACCTGATTTCTCAAGCAACTTAGTAGCTATTCCTGCTTTCATAGGACCGGATATATTTCTAGTTAGGGCTAACGGTAGTATTGAATCTAGGCTTGCTGCTGCCGCACCAAACAACAGAGCCGTCCCAGGCGCGGTTTCACCTGTCTCACGGTAGACATTTTCAAAGACTTCAGGTGCGTTAAGTGCGTATGAACCGAAAGCTGCACCGGCTAATTGACCCGTTGCCCTAGCTGCGCCCGCTACGGGTGCGAGTGCTCCACCTGTTAAAGCAGCACCAAGAGTAAGTCCAAGATTTCCAAACTGTTCGCCAATAGTTTCAGCAGCAAATCTAGTAAAGTCACCTACACCTTCTACATCTTTAAAGCTTTCAAACTGAGTTGGGTTTAATCTTTGACTAAGAGCTTGTTTTTCAGCCGCTTCTGCTAGTTGTTCTTGAGCATACTCATCCGCACCCACGGCACTTGCTGCTATAGCAGGAATAACATCAGTAAACGTAGAGCCTAGACGGTCCAAGCCTCGTGACACACCACCAGTAAACGTGTCTACTAAACCTAGTTCGGGAGTAGGGAAAGAAGTAGGGGTTTGAAAACTTCCTTGAGATTGTAGTGCTTGCGCTAGTTTTTGTGCTGCGGCTGTATCTCCAGCAGCATGGGCATTTTTTAACGCTTGACTAAGTTGCTCTACAGTTGCCATGTTATGTAGTGTATTGACTAACTAAAGCTTCTGTTTCAGGATCTTTAGCAGAACCACTGCTAGTGCCAAATTGTCGACCTAATAACTGCAAATACGCTCTATCTACTTCTACACCTGCGTTTACTACTTGTTGGTTATTTTTCTTTTGATAATCTTTAAGCTCATCTAAAGGTATATTAAGTCTTGCTGCAATCATAGAATTACGTTCTGCACGGTTTCCAGGGTCTCTAAAACTCTCTAATAAACCTGCTATGTACTGAGTAGTTCTTGCATCTTGTGCGCCAAGTGTAGCTTCAACTTGTTGCTGTAGCACTGCGTTACGCGCCATATCAGAAGTTACTTTATCCCCTCTTGTTTGTTGTCTAGCTAGTTCTTTAGCTACTCCTTTACCCCCTGCTGTTAACGCACCGCTTGTAGAAGTTTGCCCTCCAGCGTTTGTAAGAAACTCTCTGAGCAAATTAGTGTCTACGTTGTCAAAAAGTCCAGGTTTTTTAGGTGCTTCTTTTCTACCAACCCTAGGTAAATCTACTATGCTATCGAGTTTTTGTTGAGAAGTGGGCGCAGTTCTAATAATTTCTTCTGCTACTATTGTGTCAGTATCGTCACCACCGCTAAGAAAATCTGCTCCTTTAAGCGCACCTGCGCCTATAACTCCTGCCCTGACAGGACTAAATTCTCTAACTTGTACGGGTTTATTTGTTTTAGGATCAATTCTAAACATAGGCTTATCGCCTTTTTTACCAGCTTTAGCGGGTCTAGTAACTGCTTTCTTTGCTAGTTCTATCGCTCTAGGACCAAATCTTTTACCTAACGCGCCCAAGCCTTTGCCAGCTAAACTTAGACCTCTAACTGCGGGGTTAAAACCGGCAATAAATAAAGCAAGATTAGCGGCAGACCCTAACTTATCATCAGCGTCAAAAAAAGTATCACCTATCAATTCTCCTGCACCTAAAACTCCAGATTCTATAGCAGCTCCAAGACTATCTCCTAAACGACGCTCTTCTACGTCTCCGCCCGGAGCAAACCCTTCTATTCCCACTTCTTCTATACCACTAAGAGATATAGCAGGGTCTAATTCGTTAAGCATGTCGTTAGATCGCCCTTGCATAAGTATAAACTCAGCAGCTCTACGCGCTTCCTCTTTACGTGCTTGGTCTTGTTTGCGCCCAATATCGCTAAAGAAGTCCATTACTGCTTGATCTTTTTCTTGTCTTTGTTCTTGCATCCTACCGGCTGTACGCAACGAACCTATGCCGCCCAGCTCTTTGTCTCTTGCATAGTCGTCAACGCCTTGTTGAGCATTGGGAAACATACTAGCAAAAGCTTCGGCACGGGTAGGGACAGACATAGTTTCCATTGTTTCTTCTTCTATTTCTTCCTCCCCACCAATATTTCTCTCAGTAAGTGCCTCTATAACGTCCATGTTAAAATCTCGCGCATCATCAGAAGTACGTCCAAATTGGATAGCGTCTAAGTCTCTATCAGCTACTGCTTCAACCATATCCATGTTAAAACGTCGCGCATCGTTGCTAGCATCAGAACGAAATAAATCAACTAGCCCTGCTAGCCCCATTTTAAACCTATCCATAACAGGTATAGCCTCACCCGTTTCTGGGTCGATATAAGCTTTTCCTATTCCTGCCATACCACCTTTTTCGTACCCAATGACCCCACCTTCTTTTTTATCAATGACACCACTACCTATTAGAATATCTTTACGGGTAATTTTACCGTCACCGCTTAAATCAGGAAAACTTGAATCTTTAACTTGACTACCATTAGTACCGTCAAATCCAACAATACCGCCACCTGCCATACCATCGGTGTTTTCAGGAGTGGGTGCAGGAGCTTGAGCCGCAGTGCTACCTTCGTAATTTCGTAGTTCGCGTCTAATATTTTGTAAGGCTAGTTGATTATCTGTTTGGATGGCTTGGGCTTCAGCAGCTTTAAGTTGTAAGTATCTTTGACGCTGCGCTTCTTCTGAGTTTGAGTCTTGCGTAGCTCCACCTTCTGCATACCCAACAATCCCACCTTGTGCAGCTTTCATCATGTTGTTAGCGGGCATACCAGCTACACCTTGCATTGGTTGACGCATAGGTTGTTGACCCATCATGGCCTGACGTTGCATGGATCTTTGTCCCTTTTGCTGAATACCAGGCGCAAGTTCTGCCAGTACTTCTGACCTAGCTCCAGACAAAACCTCTTGTTCTAGTTGCTCTACCCTGGTACCAGGCTTAGTTTGCATAGCTGCCGTAATTTGATTTTTTGCAGCTTGCTGTAAGTTGCTCACTCGTTGTAAAGAAAGTAAGTCTACTAACTCTTGAGTTTGCGCGTACCGTTGCTGTAGTGCTTGTGGGTTGTTTGCAAAAATATCTTCTCGCATTTGTACTTCTTCAAAAATGCCAGCCATAATTAAACGCTCCCTGTATTAGTACTTGTTGGAGTACCAGTATTAATAGTGATAGGAGTAAACTCTTGTTCTGGAGTTTGTACTATATTAAGAGCTTGCAATAAACCTAATA